>Ga0316192_10001665_pt1 | contig 16428 bp, 12 predicted proteins | sample MerIslwburrow_MG_FD_204931 | JGI IMG/M metagenome (GOLD analysis project Ga0316192, IMG submission 204931) | Coastal sediment microbial communities from Maine, United States - Merrow Island worm burrow | ecosystem: Environmental > Aquatic > Marine > Coastal > Sediment | place: USA: Maine...
CGATCAAGTTCGCCAAGTTCTACGAGCTGACCGGGAACGACGTTGTGATGACCGTTGCGACCGATTCGATGGAGATGTACCAGTCGCGTCTCAAGGAGCTGAACGACGAACGTGGGGAGTTCACCGCTCTCGATGCCGCCGCGGCCTATCACCAGTACTTGATGGGGCAGAGCCTCGCCAACATGCAGGAGTTGGGGTACTACGAGCGCAAGCGGATCCACAACCTGAAGTACTACACGTGGATCGAGCAGCAGGGCAAGACCTACGAAGAGATTCAGGCGCAGTGGTACGACCCGGACTACTGGACGAGCATCCAGGTCATGGCCGACCCGATCGACGAGATGATCGAGGCGTTCAACGCCCAGGTCGACCAGGCGTAGCCCCCCAATACCACACCAATCGAGAGGGCCGTCCGCCTACGTGCGGGCGGCCCTTCTGTTGGTCCGGACGGCTTCGGATGTGGCGGCGACGGAATTTCGTTCCCACAACGCGAATCTTGTGGCAGAATCATCGGACCAGAGAAGGGAGGTGGTCCAACTTGAGTGAATGTTTGTACAGGACCCTGGAGGTGGCCGAGCGCTAACGGCCGCACCGTACGAAAGGAGTGGCTGTTCCTCGGAAGAGGTAGGTAGCGACTCCAACTCGGACCACCGATACCCGGAGACCCGTGGGCTGGTCCTCCCACGGCGGCGAGATCCTCGCCGAAGTGTCTCCGGGTTTCACTCTGCCTTGGGGGGCTGTGACGATCGACTACCGCATGGCGGAGTTCGGCGACTTCGACCTCGAACGGGTCGTGGAGATCGCTCTCGCGGTCCGGCCGGACGGCTTCGAATCAGTCGCAGAACTGCGCGACTGGCATGACGTGCAACGCGCTGCGGGCCGGTTGTGCGTCCGTTGGCTCGTGTCGGTTGACGGCGACCTCGTCGGATCGGCCTACGTCGGCCAAGCCAGGTGGCTTCCACCAACCGCCATGGTGCTCGATGTGACGGTCCATCCTGATCACCAGGAACGGGGCTTGGGGCGCGAACTTCTCGAACGCGCCGGAGCGACGGCATCCGAGAGCGGGGCGGAAGCCCTTCTCGGTTGGGCGGAGAGGGCGGTTCCACGAACGATGCAGTTCCTGGAGCGCGCTGGATTCCGCGAGGTCAACCGTGAATGGGAATCCACACTCGACCTGTCGCGGTGCGACGTCGCCGAGTTGCAGCAGCTGGTCGACCAGGTCACCTCGGACGGCATTCGTATCGTCTCTGCCGGCGCCCTCGCAGCGGATCGTGTCGACTGGAAATACGACCTCCATCGCCTCTACAACGACGTCATGATGGACATTCCAACCCAGTATCCGATGCAGCGGATGCCGTTCGACGACTTCGACGCCATGAGCCTGGGCCGTCAATTCCTCCCCGATGCGTTCCTTGTCGCCATGGACGGTGACCGGCTGGTCGGCCTCACCGAGCCGATACCCGTCGACAACGTGGCGGAGGCGATCTCGCAGAGCCTGACCGGGGTGAGGTCGGACTACCGGGGACGGGGGATCGCCTCCGCGCTCAAGGCGCAGACGGCGGTCTGGGCCATCGAGAGTGGGTATACCTCGATCCGAACTGAGAACTCGCAATCGAATGCCGCGATGCTGGCGGTCAACGACCGGCTCGGGTTCGAGCGGAATCATGCCACGATCGAGTACCTCAAGAACCTGTAGGGTCGAGGGTATGGAATGGCCGACCTATCTCGATCATGTCAGCGCCGACGCCGCGCGCCTTTCGGAGGTGGCGAACCTGGGCCTCGACTCCGACGTGCCGTGTTGTGCCGGCTGGACCGTCCGCGACCTCGTCAAACACGTCGGAACGGTCTACACCCACAAGTCGATGATCGTCGAGGAAGGCTGGACGGAACGCCGGGACCGGGCGATATCACCTCCAGATGATGACCCGGTTGAGTGGTTCGATGGAGCCACCGCGCACCTTCTGAACGTGCTGGCGGATCACGATCCGGCCGAGCCCGTCTGGACGTGGGAAGAGAGCGACCAGACCGTGGGTTTCTGGTATCGGAGAGTGGCGCACGAAACGCTCATCCACCGAATTGACGCCGAGCAGGCCCACGGTCTCGCTTCAGAGATTGACGAAGACTTGGCGGCCGACGGGGTCGACGAGATCCTGAACGTCATGATGTCGGGCGCCCCGTCATGGGCGACACTCGAGCTCGGCGATCGAGTCGCCCGTCTCGAGATCCCGGGGCGGTCTTGGGCGGGGCGTCTCGGCACCTTTTCCGGGACTTCGCCGTCAACGGAAATCGTCTACTCCGATGAACCCGCGCTCGAACTGGTCGGTCCCGACATCGAATTCCAGACGGTCGTCTCAGGATCGGCTGGGGCGCTCGATCAATGGCTTTGGGGGAGGGCGAGCCTCGGAGACCTCACGGTTCAGGGAGATCGGTCGATCGCCGCCGCCATCCGCGGGGTTGCCAGGGAGGCAACTCAGTGACCACATCTCGAGACGAAGACGCAGCCGTTGCATGAGCAAGAATCTGACTCGAGAATCACGATGAACGACCTTGCGACCGTTGCCGTCTACACAACCCGGTCCGATGCCGAAATCGTGCGAGCGCGGCTGGTGTCCGAGGGAATCGAGGCGATCGTGATTGCCGACGATGAAGGCGGCCTCAACCCCGGCTTCTACTCCCGATATGGTGTCCGGGTGGTCGTGGCGTCCGCCGAACTCGCGGCTGCACATGCGGCCCTCGACATCGAGGCGGTGATCATCCCTCGCAAGGCAATTACCAAGATGATCGACCACGCACGAGCATGCGCACCAAACGAAGCTTGCGGGCTTGTTGCCGGACTCGAAGGGATCGTGACCGAGGTCTATGCGCTCGGCAACACTGATGAGGCGCCCGACCGCTTCACCCTCGATCCCGCGGAGCATTTCGCGGCGATTCAGGACGCAGAAGCCAACGGCTGGGTGGTCTCCGGTTCGTTCCATTCCCATCCGTCCAGTGCCCCGATTCCGTCAGCATCGGACCTCGATGGCGGCGGTGACCCCGGTTGGGTGAACCTCATCGTCGGTGTCGAAGACGGCGGGATCGCGGTTCGCGCTTACCGGTACGGTGACGGCGGCGCAACGGCTGTCGAAATCAAGGAGCAGTAGTCTCGTTGGATGACCGCCGACGACCACAGCCCCGAGGCGTACCGCCAACTCTTCGCGATCGTCGGCGCCGGGCTGCAGGCCACCTCTCTCATCTTCATCCTCGCATCCCTCCTCGTTGCGCCGTGGTGGACCGTGGTTGTGCTGACTGTCTTCTGGATTGTCTCCGTCGTGTGGTCGTGGCGCGTGTTCGGCGAGCGGCTGTGGGCTCCGCTGGTGGCGGGCACGGCGATGGCGGTCGCGTGGATCGTTGCCCTGACCGTGTTCGGATGACGACACTCACTGTTCTCGGATCTGCCGGCGGAGCGCCGACCCGCACGAATCCGGCCTCCGGCTACCTTGTGGAGAGCGAAGGCACAGCCATCTGGCTCGACGCCGGCACCGGCACGTTCATGGAGCTGGCGCGCCACACGGATCCTGGGACGCTCGCTGCCGTCGTGCTCAGCCACATCCATGTCGATCATTGCACCGACGTGTTCGGCCTCTACGGATACCTCGCGTTCGGGCCCTCGGGCATCGTGCCGGTGCCGGTGTTTGGCCCAAGCGGGGCGGCAGAGCACCTCTCAGCGTTCGCCAGAGCGGGGGAAGAGCACGTGTTTCATACGGTGCTTGACCTCATCGATGTGGAGGTGGGTTTCGAGGCGAACATCGGCGCCGTGTCGATCCGGTTTGGCCGTGCGGTTCATCCGGTGCCTGCGGTCGTGACGCGTTTCGACACTCCGGACGGATCGATCGTCTATTCCGGAGATACCGGACCGGGATCCGACTTGGTAGAACTCGCCGGGAACGCCGACGTGCTCCTCTGTGAGGCCACCATCGCAGGAGAGCGCTCCGCGCAGACCTACCCGTACCATCTCACAGCCGGCGAAGCAGGCCGCGTCGCGGCCGAGGCTGGTGTCTCACAGTTGATTGTCACCCATCTCGCGAGCGGTGTTGATGCTGACCGGGCGCTCGAGGAAGCGGCCGTCGAGTTTCGCGGGAAGATCAGACTGGCTGCGCCGGGAACCACATTCACCATCGGAGGAGAAACATGAGAACCGATCGATCACACGACGCCCTGCGGCGCGTCCGGATCACCCGAGGTTTCACGGAGATGACGCCGGGCTCGGTCCTCTTCGAGATGGGAAAGACCCGCGTCCTGTGCACCGCAGCGTTCGAGGAAGACGTGCCGCGATGGATGCGGGACTCCGGCAAAGGCTGGGTCACCGCCGAGTACTCAATGCTTCCCGGCTCCAGTTCGCAGCGCGTGCGGCGAACCGCGATCGAAGGAGGCCGCACCAAGGAGATTCAGCGACTCATCGGCCGATCACTGCGCGCGGTCGTCGACACGAACTTGATGGGGCCGCTGACCGTTCGGGTTGACTGTGATGTGCTCCAGGCAGACGGGGGCACGCGGACGGCGTCGATCACTGGTGCGTGGATCGCCCTCGCCGACGCGTTCGATCAGCGCATCGCGGAAGGCAAGTTGGAGGCCTCGCCGCTTACCGACCACATTGCGGCGATCTCCGTTGGCCTCATCGGCGACGACGCCCTCCTTGATTTGGAGTACACGGAGGATGTGACTGCCGATGTTGATGCGAATGTGGTCATGACGGGTTCCGGGAAGATCGTCGAAGTGCAGGGGACTGCCGAAGGTGAACCGTTCGACCGAGGCCAACTCGATCGCATGCTCGACCTTGCGGCAAAGGGCATCTCCGAACTCGTCGACGACCAGCGTGCTGCGAGAACCTGATGGAGACCCCGCGTCGGGTGGTGGTGGCGTCGAAGAACCCTGACAAGATCCAAGAGGTCGAAGCGGTGCTCGAGGGCATGGATCATCCCTGGGAGATCGTGCGCGGCCTGGATTGGCCGGATGTTGATGAGACCGAGGCGTCCCTCGAGGGGAACGCGCTGCTCAAGGCCCTCGCCGTGAGCGAAGCCACCGGCCTGGCGGCGCTCGCCGACGACACCGGCCTCGAAGTCGACGCGCTCGATGGTCGACCCGGGGTGCTCAGTGCCCGTTTTGCCGGGCCGGACGCCACCTACGAGCAGAACGTGGATCGACTCCTCGCCGATCTCGACGGCGTCGCACTCCGGTCGGCGCGATTCCGAACGGCGATCGCGTTTGTGGTCCCCGGTTCCACGCCGCTGATCGTCGAAGGCACGCTCGAGGGGACAATTACCGACGAACGGCGAGGTGAACGCGGATTCGGATACGACCCGGTGTTTGCGGTGGGGGATCGGACGTACGCGGAGATGTCCGATGACGAGAAGAACGAGGTCTCTCACCGCGCCCGCGCACTGCGAGCCCTGGTCGCCGCGCTCGAGGATCAGTAGGACCTCGAACCAGGAGCCCGGCGGTGCGCCCTCACGTCCAGAAGGACGTGAGGGCCGCTGCGGGCAAGAGGAAGACCAGATCGAGCGCTCGACGCCGTCCGTATGGGATGGGTCCGAGCACGAGTCCTTCAGCGCGAAGTCTGGCCGAACACAATCGATTGCCGCCCGCGATCGGCGACGGTCGATACGTGCCCTGGTGCCGGTATTCGGACTGCGGCTAACCTCCGAGCCGTGACCGAGGGCACAATGGTCGAAGAACCTGAGGCGGCTGAGGCCCCGAAGATGGCGAAAGTCGGGTGGTGGGCGCGCCACACGTCGGTTGCGACGCGCCTGGCGATTGGGATCCTCGTCGTCAGTATCGTCTCCCTCGTCGGGTCGGTCATCATTGCGGTCGCCGGCTCAGGAAGCGACGGCGAGGATCTGGTCCACGAACGCCTGACCTCTGCCGCGGGTGCAAGATCTGCGGAGGTCAACGCCTACCTCCAACAGGTCGAGGCATCGCTTGCAGCGATGGGGGTGGGCCGAACTGCGATCGACGGCGTTCAGGAATTCACCGCCGCGTACGACGAACTCGAGCAACTCAGTCGTGACGAGCTCGAAGCCGAGCGGACTGATCTCGGTGTATTCTATCTCGACGACTTCGTCCCTCGCCTCGAGGCAGTCCGCGGCGTTCCCGTGGACGTACTCGAACTCTCGTCGGGGCTAAGTTCTGCGGCGGTCTATCTCCAGTCGGCGTACATCGCGCAGAACTCTCTGGCGATCGATGAGAAGAGGCTCCTGACCGATGCCGAGGACGGCAGTACGTGGACCGAGGTCCACAAGGACCTCCATCCAATCTTGCGCGCCGCCGCCAATCGGCTTGGTTTCGCCGATATCTTCCTGATCGAGCCCGAGGCCAGCACGATCGTCTACTCGACCGACAAGAGCATCGACTTCGGTACCAGCCTCGACAGTGGTCCTCACAGCGGAACCACGCTGGCCCGCCTCGCCACGAAAACGCTCTCGTCGGGTGAACCGGGCGTCGTGTTTGGCGTCGACTTCACCACGTATGCCCCCGGATTCGACGAGCCGACGGCCTTCGCCGCAACCCCCCTCTTTGATGGCGACACCCTCGTCGGCGTCCTCGCCGCAAGCCTCTCCAACGAGGTCATTGACGAGATCATGTCGGTCGACTGGAAATCCGGCCAACTCGGCGAGACCGGCGAGATCTATCTCGCGGGACCGGATGCCCGGATGCGGTCCGACTCCCGGGCGTTCGTGGAGGATCCCAGCGCGTATCTCTTGCATGTCGATGAACTCGGTCTCGCCACCGCCGAGGAGCAGAACCAGATGCGAGCCCTCGGCACCACGGTCCTGTTCCAGGATGTCGACAGCACTGCCGTTCGAGCCGCACTTCAGGGCGAGTCCGGCTTCGTCTCGGACACGAGCTACCTGGGTGAAGAGGTGTACACCGCCTACCAGCCTCTCGAGTCCGAAGCGTTCGACTGGGTGATCCTCGTTGAGCAGGAACGCGCCGAAGTCGACGCTCCGGTCAGCGACTACGTCCGCGGCAACGTTCTCCTCACGACGGTCATCGTGGTCGCGCTGACCTTCTTCGCGGTGGCCTGGGCGAGTTCGTTTGTCAATCCGCTGCGCGCAATCAGTTCTGCATTGCAGCGCATCCAGGACGGCCGCGAATCTACCGAAGTGCCATCCGGTGGTGCCCGGGAGTTCCGCGTCCTCTCTGGGCACTTGAACGCGATGGTCGAGAACCTCGCAGGCCGCAAACAAGCCGTCACGGACGCGCTCGCGAAGAAGACGAGCGTTCTCGTTGCGCTGCTTCCGCCTGCGGTTGCCGGCGCTGTGATTGGGGGGGACCGTCGTTTGGTCGAGACGGTGCCCCACGCAAGCGTTGTCGTGCTCGTTGTCGATGGCCTCGACGAGCTGTTCCGCACGCGGGACACCGAGGCGAATCGGGACCTGATGCATACGATTGTCGACATTGCCGACGGTGTTGCTGCCGTCAACGGGCTCGAGCGTGTCAAGGTGATGGGCGACACGTACCACGCCGTGTGTGGCATCGAGACACCGTATCTCGATCATGCCCCTCGGACCGTCCGCTTTGCATCTGACCTTCGAGCTGAGGTTCGGCGATTCGCACAAGAGAATGGTCTTGATCTCGATATCTCGGGTGGGGTAGACACAGGGCCGGTCACGGTCGGACTCACCGGCAACGCCCGCCTCATCTACGATCTGTGGGGGGCTACCGCCGAGCACGCTACGGTTCTCGCTGGTGTTGCAGGACCGGGCGAGATCTTGGTCACGGCCGAAGCCCGCGACCGCCTCCCCGAAGGGCGCCGCCTTGTGGCCGCCAATTTGGGCGACGTCTCGGCCTGGGTGGCTGTGGCTTCCCACTCGGACGAGGGGTTGGCGACATGACGACTCTCCTGACGAGTACCGACGCGCTTCGGGCCGCCCTCCTTGTGGTCCTCCTGCCGGTGCTCATCATCGGTGCAGGGGAAGTACAGGAGCGGCTCCGACAACGGGGGTCCCTGTTGGAGAAGCCGGTGGCGACGTTTAGGAATTGGGTCCTCCCTCTTGCAGCGCTATGGATCCTCGTCGTCCCGATCTTTGACGTGTCCGAGACCAACATCCTGTCGCGCTCAATCGCAACGGCTGCCCTCATCGCCGTGACGGCGGCGCTCCTGCAGGTGGTCCGGTACTTCACCGAGGAGGCTCGCGCTCGGTCCAAGATCCCGGGTACGCGAAACGTCCCACAGCTCTTCATGATGGTGCCACGCCTCGTCGTGCTGCTGATCGCTGGCTGGCTTCTCTTCTCGGCTGTGTGGAACGTCGATCTGACCGGACTGTTTGCCGCTCTCGGGGTCACATCACTCGTTATTTCGCTGGCACTCCAGGACACGCTGAGCGGCCTCGCCTCGGGATTTCTCCTGCTCAGCGACAGACCGTTCGAGCCAGGGGATTGGATTGAGGTCAACGACATCGAAGGCAAGGTCGTCGACACCAACTATCGGTCGTCGCGGATCCAGGATCGAAACGGCGACCTCATTGTCATCCCGAACAGCGTCCTCGCCGGTGCCACGTTGGTGAATTTCGACCAGCCAGCCCGACTCCACCGAGTTGTGGTGTCGCTCCAGGTCGCTTACTCCAACCCGCCGACGAACGCGACAGAAATGTTGCTCGCTGCGGCGCGAGCTACGAAAGGCGTACTCGCTGATCCGCCACCGGTCGTTCGGGTGGTCCAGATCGATGACCCCCTCATGGGCTACGACGTGCAAATGTGGATCGACGATTACACCATCTCGCCGCGGGTCAAGAGCGACTTCGGTGCGCTCGTCTGGTACCAGTCGCATCGCATGGATGTGCCGCTGCCGAGTCCGGCCTTTGATCTCTATCACCACGATCCGATTCAGGAGGCGACCGACGCTGCGCTCACCGTGGATCAGTTGATCGAACGGATCCGCCGGGCTTCGGTCTTTTCTGAACTCAACGACACCGACATTCGTGAGCTTGCCGAAGCGGCCGTTCCGGAGCGATTCAGACGCGGTGAGACCATGCTCCCACCGGGAGTCGCCAGCCGCGAGATCTACGTGTTGTGGTCGGGACGTGCGCGGATCATGCTCGCCGGAGTGTCTGATGTCTTCATCGACCTCTCGGATGGGGATGTGTTCGGCGTCGTCAGTCGGTCGAGAGACGCGGCTGCTTCGCAAGAGGTGATAGCTGTAACCGACTGCCAGGTGGTGCGGATCGATGGCAGCACGGCCGGAGTCGTTGCGAGCCGCAATCCCTCGCTTGCCGACGGATTGAACCAACTTCTGTCCTCCCGGAATCGTCGCCTCGATCCGCAAGCAGAGCGATTCGACATCGAGGCGCCCGCGCTGAACCAGGGCCCAGTCGAGATCGGCGAGGCTCTCGTTGTAGACGCCGTCGACGCAGACGATGAGGAGTCACCTTCATGACGGCGCCTCCACCAACTGCTGTGGAGAACGCCGCGGACCAGCGCCCGCGGAGGGGCCGTCGCGCCCGCACCGAGGTTGCCATCGTCATGGCCGTCGTCGCCATCGTTTCCGTGTTGGTCGTGGGGATCTACAACGTGGTGACGGCCCGCGACTTCCTCAACAGCACCGTGGAAGCGCAATTGGTCAGCGTCGGCCAATCCCGAATGGAGCGTCTCGAGCGAGGTGTTGAGTCGATCGGCGACATCGTCGTGACGATCGCCAGCGGCAGGAGTGCCGCACTGGCGCTCGAAGACCTGAATGCTGGATACGTTGCTCTCGACGCGCCGCCTACGGCGGCCGAACTGGCTGCGTTGGAGGCGTTCTACCAAGAGGGCATCGCCGAGGTCATTCCGCCGGGCTACGAAGTGCCGCCCGTCGAGGTGATCTTTCCCGCGTCCGAACGCGCCCAGTACCTCCAGTATCACTACCTGGCGGCGAACCAGTTTGTGGATCGATCCGAGCTGGATGATGCCGGCGACGGCTCGGACTACAGCGCCGCCCATGCAATTCATCACCCCACGCTGAGGTCGATGTCTCGGGCCTTGGGATTGGGCGACATGCTGCTCATCGACGCGGAGACATCGACGGTTGTGTACTCGGTCGACAAGAACAGCGAGTTTGGTACGAACCTTGCTGCCGGTCCGTATCGCGAAAGTGCGCTCGCCGAGGCGGTTGTCGAGAAGCTGCAGACCGCAGCCGCCGACGAAGCGGTGATAGTGGATTTCGAGCCACACGTGCCTGCAGGTCTTGCTCCGACGTCGTTCATGGCAGCGGCGATCAGGGACGAGGGTCGTGTGACGGGCGCAGTCGCTGTTGAACTCCCCAACGAACTGTTCGTCGATCTCACAACCGCAGGGCAGGATTGGGAAGGTACCGGGCTCGGCGAGACCGGCGAGGTCTACATCGTTGGCGAAGACTCAATCATGAGGACGGATTCCAGGCTCTGGCTCGAGGATTCTGCGGAATACTTGGATCTGCTCGCCGACGCCGGGTATGAGCCTGAGGTCGCAAAGGCGCTCGAAGCGTTTGACACGACGGTGCTGATCCAACCGGTCAAGACCGATGCGGTCGCGGCGGCGCTTGCCGGCGATACGTATGTCGACACATCAACCAACTACCTCGACCAGGACACGTTGACGGTGGCGGGCCCACTCGACATCAAGGGCGTGAAGTGGGTCGGTGTTGCCGAAGTCGCGACTGCCGAGGTTCATGCGCCGTTGCGTCGCCATCTCATCATACTGGGGCTCCTGCTTCTGATTCTGATCCCGTTCGTGATCGTCCTGGCGTTTGTCATAGCGAGGATGCTCCTCCGGCCGATTGGGCCGATTGTCGACGCGGCCGATCAGGTGAGGCAGGGTGACCTGGATGTCGACTTGGTGATCAACTCGCACGACGAGTTCGGAGACCTCGCGAACAAGTTCAACGGTGTTGTCGCGACGTTGAGACAGCAGGCAACCGATCTGGAGCAAGCGGAGGTCGAGACCACCGAGTTGCTGCAAGCCGTCATGCCGCCGCGCCTGGTGGAGCAGTTCCAGAGCGGCGACCGGGATATCTCAGAGGCGCTGAGCAACGCAACGTTGGTTGTGGTTTCCGTTGAGGAGCCGGACGTCGTCCGCGCAGCCGAAAGTGAAGCTATAGCGGACCACACCGTTGCCGTGTCTTCCGGAATCGGCTCGCTTGCCGAGCGCCACGGGCTCGAACAGATCGCTTCTTCGGCGACGGAGTACATCGCTGTCGCCGGGCTCGATGTCGAAAGCGACGAAGCCGGCAAGGCGGTTGGATTTGCGGTTGCCGTGCGGAGCTGGCTCGAGCAGGCAGGGGCGAGCGTTGGCGTTGTGATAGCGACGCGAATCGGCCTTGCGTCCGGCGATGTGGTGACAGGTGTGGTCGGAACCGAACGTGTTGCGTTCAACGTGTGGGGCAATCCCCGCAGGCGGGCCACCACGCTGGCATCACTGGCCGGCCGGAGCGAGATCTTCGTCGACCCCACCGTCGCTTCGAATGTCGGAGCTGACTGGGCAGTTGATCCAGTCGTCGGTTTGGTTGGACTGGACGGTGCCGCAATCGACGGGTGGCGAGTGGTCGGACGCAAGAGCGATATCGGCACGATCCCGAACCTGTCGGACAACGAGTAGCGGCGTCGGCCCAGCGTCTCGCACAACCGCCCGACGGATCGGCGTCCATCGGGCGTTGTTGGTGCGGGCGGAGGGACTCGAACCCCCACGGGCTTTCGCCCACCAGGTCCTAAACCTGGCGCGTCTCCCAGTTCCGCCACGCCCGCATGGCCGGCAATGTAACGGTTTCTCGCGCAATCGCATGCCGGTTTGAAGCCCGAACGCGATGTCGCATGCCCTCTGCGCCCGGCCGCGAGGAGGAAAGCGTTGGCGCGAGGATCGTATCACCCGGCGTGTCTTCCGACCGCCTGGGTCACAACACGGTACCTCGCCGCAGGTGGAGTCAACAATGATCTGCAACAATGCTCCCCTGCAATGGCAGCGACGAGCCCTCAGAACGCGAGGCGATTTCCATGACGATGACCGATCGGATACCGCCAACCACGTCGTGGTACGCGCTCTCGGCCGGTGAGGCGGTGGACGAGCTTGGAACTGATGCCGAGCACGGGCTGAGCGCCGACGATGTTCATGCGCGTCTTGCCCGGTTCGGGGCAAATGTAATCGCTACGGAACCGCCACCAACCCTGTGGGATATGGCCAAGAGCCAGCTGGCGAATCCGATGAACATCATGCTGCTGATCGTCAGCATTGCGAGCTTTGTGATCGGCCAGGTCGCAACCGGGGCGGTCGTCATGGCCCTGGTGATGCTCAATGTGAGCATGGGGACCAACCAGGAACGCAAGGCCATGGCCAGCGTCGAAGCCCTCGCCGAGCTCCAGGTGCCGACGGCGCGGGTGCGACGGTCTGATCGGGTGGAGGAGGTCGATGCGAGCGGCCTCGTTCCCGGTGACATCCTGCTCCTCGAAGCGGGAGACGTCGTCCCCGCTGACGCGCGGATCGTGAGTTCAGCGTCCCTGGAGGTCCAGGAGGCGTCGCTCACCGGCGAGAGCGCACCGATTGCCAAGGATGCGATCACGTTGCCGGACACGGAGACACCGCTCGGGGACCGGACAAACCTCGTATTCCAGAATACCCTGGTCACCCGCGGATCGGCGACGGTTGTGGTTGTGGCAACCGGGGCTTCGACGCAGATGGGTCACATAGCCGACATGGTGACGGCGACGAAGCGGGTGAAGTCACCGCTCCAGATCGAACTCGATGACCTGACGAAGATCTTCGGGTTCCTGGCGTGGGGCGCGGTCGCGGTGATCGCCGTCGTCGGTATCGCACGCGGTCAAGACACCGAGACCCTGATCCTGCTCTGCATCACGACGGCGATCTCTGCGATACCAACCGGACTCCCGACGTTTGTTCAGCTCATGTTGTCGTCAGGCGCGCAGCGACTTGCCGAACACAAGGCCGTGGTCAAATCCCTCACCGACGTCGAAACGCTTGGCGGCACGACGGTGATCAACAGCGACAAGACCGGCACGTTGACGATGAACGCTATGACCGCCACCACGATGCTCACCGCTGGGGCGTGGTACAAGGTCGAAGGCAGCGGCTACGCGAAGACCGGCGCGATTCTCGGACCGGCGGCGAGCCCCACCCCGGATTTCGTGCGCCTCGGTCTCGGGCTGACACTGTGTAGCGATGCGACCGTTGCCGATGACGGGTCGATTATCGGCGACCCCACGGAAGCCGCCCTCGTCGTCCTTGCCGCGAAGACTGGCGTCGACGCAGAGGAGACACGTCGGAGTCTGCCCCGCCAGGCCGAGGTGCCTTTCGACTCCGAGTACAAGTTCATGGCTACGTTCCACGATGTCCCGCCATGGGCGACCGGCGGTCTCTCCGAATTCCCCCATTTCATGTGCGTCAAGGGCGCACCCGACGTGGTCATCGATCGTTGCTCGACTGCCGCCTGGGACGGTGAGCTGGCTCCGATAGCCGACACGAGGGACGACCTCCTTGCCGCGAACCGGCAGCTGTCGGAGAACGGGTTGCGGGTCCTCGCCTTCGCTGTCAGGGGTCTGTCGGAGGGCGAGTTTGCGGCGGCCCTCGATGACCCGATGGGAGCCGTGACGGATCTCGGTTTCATCTCGCTGGTCGGGATCATCGACCCGTTGCGCACCGAAGCACGCGATGCGGTTCAGCAAGCCCTTGCTGCCGGCATCGATGTGCGGATGATCACCGGGGACCACACCGTCACAGCCCGTGCGATTGCGGATCAACTCGGCCTCGGGCCCGGCGTGATCACGGGTACCGATCTCGCCGCTCTCGGCGACGCCACTGTCATAGAGCAGCTCCCGGAATTGCACGTCTTTGGGCGGGTCGCGCCTGAGGACAAGGTCCGACTCGCCAGGCTGATGCAGGAGTCCGGCGAGGTCGTGGCCATGACCGGCGACGCCGTCAATGACGCCGCGGCCCTCAAGCAAGCGGATATCGGGGTAGCTATGGGGAGCGGCTCGGAGGTCACCAAGCAGGCAGGCAAGCTCATCCTCACCGACGACAACTTCGCCACTCTGGTGCAAGCCGTCGAACTCGGTCGTGACATCTACCGGCGCATCTCGTCGTACGTGAAGCTGCAGCTCACGATCCTGTCGTCGGTGCTCCAACTGATGCTGCTGGCCACGATCTTCAACATCAACGCCGGCGTTGCTCTGTTCCCGATGCAGCTGCTGTTCGCCAAGTTCTTCGTGATTTCCACCGTGGTCGTCGGGTTCATCGTCGATGTACCCGACCGCAGTGTCATGCAGCGACCTCCACGTACACCGGGCACGAAGATTGCGAGTCGGGCCCAGACGGTGCGTTGGGTCATCAACGGCCTCCTCATTGCCGGACCGGCGCTCCTTCTCCTTCAATACGGACCCGACGAGCCGAGCACGACTGTTGGATCGGTTTCGATGACGATGGCGTTTGCCGTCGTTGCCCTTGCCGGCGTGAACTGCGGGCTGGTGATGCGCCGGGAACGCGAGCCGTGGTGGTCGGCGCCGCTGTTCCCCTACATGGCATGGGTGATGCTCGGCTGGTTCCTGACCCTTGCAGCGGTGGAGCTTGCGATCTTCCAGCGCCTCCTGACGACGGTCTCGCTGAGCGGGGGCCAATGGGTCGTCGTGATTGCACTCTCCCTCGTGAGTCCGCTCTTCGTGGCAATCGACAAGGTCATCCAGCTGCGGCGCGTGGAGTCGTAACAGCAGCTGCGCCGTAGCTCGGGTGGTAGCTCGGCGTAGCGCACGCTGATCCGGTTGGGCGGAGGACGGGCGGTGCGCCGCGACAGGACGTGCGGCTCTGCGTGGTATGTGACGGGATCCTGCCGATCGACCGCTCCAGCCCGAAGCTGTCACGAGGAGCCTGTGGCTCAGCCACGAAACGACAAAGCCCCCGCTGATCGGGGGCCGTCGAGTGGGTCGCCCGGGACTTGAACCCGGAACCTTGGGCTTAAGAGGCCCCTGCTCTGCCAAATTGAGCTAGCGACCCGCCGGGGATCCTAGCGAGCGGGAGTCATTAGTCCCCAGCGCGCAATCGCGACGGTATCGACCCATACCATCGTTCGAATCCAGTGGTCGGTGCACATTCGAACACGAACCTGACAGACACCGAAAGGGAGATGGTTCTTGCGGTGGCCGGTGCCCTCGGGCTTCGCGAACGTGCGGTGGAAGTCCGCTTCTGGCAGGCCTGTCTCCCTCCGTCAGAATGCCCTGGCTCCGGGTTCGTTATTGCCGGCACGAGGTTGATCTTCAGCCCGAAATCGGTGTTCGGCGTGTGGAGCGACCGTACCCACGCGATGAAGAGTTGGAGTGCGTGCGATCTTGAATCTCTCCGATTTGAGCTTCAGGCAACCGGATGTCGCGGCCGGTAGGAGAGGGTTCCTTTCGGGATTGGGATCAGGTCGCGGATCTCGCCGCACGTGAGGCCGAGGCGGCGGAGGGTTTGTCGAGCTCGGAGCGCTCCCAGCGGTGGAGGTCGCCCCACTCTCCGGCTCGATCGAGAAGCCCCTGGGGTACGTCGGGTCGCCTGCCGACAACGTACTGATGTGGTGTGACGGGAAACGGGCGTAGTACCTTGGACGCCGTAGCCTTCCCGACCGGCCGCTCGACGGCCATCGGGCTGTAGCGCAGCTTGGTTAGCGCGCTTGCTTTGGGAGCAAGAGGTCGCCGGTTCGAATCCGGCCAGCCCGACTGGCGACGTTTGACGGGTATTCTGCCCGCCACACGCGGGTGTAACTCAATGGCAGAGTTCCAGCCTTCCAAGCTGGCTATGCGGGTTCGATCCCCGTCACCCGCTCCACGAATCCCGAATCGGTTGGGATTCGCGTGTCCTGCCCCCGTAGCTCAACTGGATAGAGCAGCGGACTTCTAATCCGCAGGTTGCACGTTCGAGTCGTGCCGGGGGTGCCGAGTAAGCCCTTGCCAGGTGTCGATTCTCGGCAAGGATTCTCTTTCGTCCAGGGTCGATATGTGACATTCATGTGACATCAGCCGTCGAGCGAGGCCGATCAGGCCGCCCATGTGTGCCGATATGGGCGGGTATGCGGGACCGCGTCAGGTGGTGTTGAGGACCTGGGTGTGGAGTTGCCGTGAGCTGCCGTAGGCCATGTTGCGGAGACGATCGTGGACCTCGTCGGCATCGGCATCGCGGGCTGCGGAGTGTGTTGATGCCATATGGCGAAGCCGCACGGCAGTACGTTCCAGATACTCTGCGTCCTCGTTGTTGTCGCTGCGGCGGATTCCGATCATGAGGAATGGTCAACGTCTGTGCACGGCGGGTGGGTTGTGGGGATCGTCATCATGGGTAGAGGATCGTCACATCGAGTACCAGTCACGAGACACATCCGCAGCGATCCCCGTGGGACTAGTCACCCGTCCAGCGAGCGGTGGTTCAAGGCGGCCTCACCTCAACAACGCCGTGGTTGGTCTCGTCGCC
>Ga0316192_10001666_pt1 | contig 16426 bp, 9 predicted proteins | sample MerIslwburrow_MG_FD_204931 | JGI IMG/M metagenome (GOLD analysis project Ga0316192, IMG submission 204931) | Coastal sediment microbial communities from Maine, United States - Merrow Island worm burrow | ecosystem: Environmental > Aquatic > Marine > Coastal > Sediment | place: USA: Maine...
TGCCGCCCATCGATTCCCGCCCTTCGAGGATCAGGTAGCTTTTGTCCGGGCACTTGTCCTGCAAGTGCCAGGCGGCGCCGATGCCGGACAGGCCTGCACCGACGATGACGACATCAAAGTACTCTTCGGCCATAAGCACTAGCATCCCACAATGAAGTAAGATCGCACACAGTTTTCTATGACCATTATCTATGACCAATGTAGCTAACAAGACAGTCCTGATTACCGGTGCCGGCGGCGGCTTCGGTCGGCAAATGGTGCGCCAGTTTCGTGCGGCGGGCGCGAAACTGATACTGACAGATATCACCGATCACGCTCTGCACGACGTTGTTGATGACGCCGGCGACGCCGTTGTCACCTCGGTTGCCGCCGACCTTGCCTCGGAAGAGGGATGCGGCGCAGTCGCTGAGGTTTGTACGTCCCGAGACGTGGTACCGGATATCCTGGTCAATAACGCGGGCATCGCTGCCGCCGGGCGGCTCGACAATGTCCCGCGGGACCACTGGGAAAGCCTCATGCAACTCAACCTGCTGGCGCCGATGAGGCTCAGCAACCTGTTTCTTCCCGGCATGATCGAACGCGGTAGTGGACACATCGTCAACGTATCGTCCATCGCCGGATGGCTCGGCGCCAAAGGGCTGACCTCATACTGTGCGTCGAAGTTCGGGTTGCGTGGCTTCGGTGTAGCGCTGGCCGCCGACCTGGAGGGCACCGGCGTTCATGTGACCAACGTCTACCCGTGTTTCAGCCAGACGGGAATTCTCGACTCGCCACAATATGGCTACGAGGAACGACGGACCGTGCCCGCGTACCTGATCTCTGAACCATCAGACGTCGTTGCACGGATGCTGGATGGTGTCCGTCGCAATCGGCTGCATGTGTTTCCGGACAAGCACGCGCGCCGCATTCACTACATCACCCGATTCGCACCGTGGCTCGTGCCACACCTTGAACGCCGCATGCAAGCCCAGTCGATCGAGGCGGGTAAGAAGGCGGGGTGAAAATCCGCGTGTCGGAGGTTCACCCTCGATCTCGCCTTTTTGTATTCTCTCGACAGCGACCAGCACACAGGGGGCAAAGCGGAATTTCGAAGTTCTCTGCCGGTTTTTTGCTCGCTATTCGTTGTCCGTGGAGAGAAAGTCGTCCCGAACCGGACTGAAAACGTCAATTAGCACGCCCGCCTTGCGACAAACGGCGCCGTGATCGAGATTGGGTGCAATGAAAAAACTGTCGCCCGGGCCGAGCCGTGTTTCGACGCCGTCGATGAAGACGTCGAATTCGCCACTCACGACATAAGTGACCTGCGTGTGTGGGTGAGCATGAACCGCGCCAACCGCGCCGGCCTCGAACTCCACTTTGGCCATCAAAATGGAATCGTTGTATCCAAGCAGCTGTCGAACGATCCCTTCGCCGACAGACTCCCTGGGCGTCCGGTCCCCCATCATGAATGCTTTGCTATGTCGTTTCATCAGCCCACTCCATTATTCTCGAACAGCGCGTAGTGACTATTCCACTTGTATGCGCGACCCCCGACCCGCTGATCGAATTGCAAATTGGCCTAGTCAACTTATAAACCAATATGCCACAAAATACACGCAATTGGTCTGGGAGATTGGTAATAATTAACGTTGAAACGGCTTCCGCTGGCGAATTACCTTCGCTGAGTCCAGCTGCGCTGGGGCAAAACAGCTCATCAAGCACAAACATGGTATTACCAATATTGACAAATTGATATGGACATACGGTTAACAGATATGCAAAAATTGGTCTGGTGGTGTGGCTGACAGGTCACCGCGGTCGATACGAATTCAGAGGGGAGAAACAAGATGAACTTACAACGCACGTTCACAGCGCTACTAGCGGGTGCGATATCGCTGGCCATTGCGCCGCTAACCGTCGCACAAGAGGATGACGAGGTAATCGAAGAGATCGTCGCAGTCGGTATTCGCGGCTCTCTGGCAAATTCCGTTGCGGCAAAGCGAGATTCGGATAACCTGATCGAAGCAGTTTTTGCGGAGGACATTGGTAAGCTTCCCGATCAAAACCTCGCTGAGGTTCTTGAGAATATTACTGGCATCCAGATTACTCGTACAGCGGGTGTCGGTACCGGCGTTCAAATCCGTGGTACAGACGCAAACCGTACCGAAATTAATGGTGTGTCTACCGTCGGTTCCGGTGGTGGACGTAGCGGCATCGATTTTGAAGATGTTTCTGCGGCTATTATTTCTTCTGTTGAAGTGACCAAAGCGTCAGAAGCCAAAACTATCGAAGGGTCCGTTGGGGGTACGATCAACCTGAGAACTATACGCCCTCTCGAACTATCTGAATCATTGGCGGTGATCCGCGTCCAAGGGGAAGACAGCAGTCTTACAACCGAAAGCGGTATTCAGCCCAGGGTATCGGGTACCTGGGGCGACAATTGGTCGACTGGCTCCGGAGACTTCGGGGTCGTTATCAGCGGAAGTTGGACTGAGCAGGATGTTACCGCCTTCCGTCCTCGTGTCGATCGCGATAACTTCGTTGTGGCAGGTGATAATCCCAGTGCTCCTGACTTCGATTTTCTGCCAATTCAGTTTCTTAATCAGGAGTTAGAAAACTTTAATTATGAGACTACGAACATTGCCGGTACGTTAGAGTGGGCACCGAATGATGAATTGACGTTGTATTTCGATGGTGTCTTCAATGATCAAGAAAGTAGACAAGAGAGCTCAAGGGTACAGGCATCGGGCGTGAGCAACCTTCGGTTTCTCGCCGATATTACTCAGTTTGAAACGGTCAATTTTGGAACACTGATTGGCGAAAATGGTGCCCAGGATCTCGGCAGTATCCAGGCAGCAGCCCGGGGTGTAATTCCCGCTCAGGGTGATAGTCCTTGGGATCCAAATTTGCGTATAGCAGGTGATACAAACCAGCGCTATACAGATGCCAAAATATTGAGATTAGGTGCCGACTGGCAACTAAACGACCGGCTTTCAACGCGAGTAGAGTTATCATCGTCAGATTCTGATACTACTACTCCCTACTTTAATACCGTGATCAACTTCATCAACCCGAATGTGCCTTTTGGCTCACCCAATGAGAACGGCACACCTTTCGAGTTCGATCTGACTGGTGGTTCGCTGACATTTGGCATCGCATCAGGTGAAGCAAACGCGCCAACCACTGCGCAACTGCTTGATCCCGCGAATTATCGCTTGCGTGATGCAAACATATCACGCGACATATCCAAGAACAGTGAAGACGCATTTCGTGTTGATTTTTCTCTCGATATGGTGGATTCCTCAGAATTCCTGACGTCCATTGATTTTGGCTATCGTTATAACGAGACGTCCAGTTACAGGGATCAAATTCGTTCGAACTACGGGTTAAGGAACATGGACGATGCACCACCTGGTGATCTGTTCGCGAGTATCCTCACTGCAGGCCCCAATAATTTTAATGCGGCTGATGGCAGAGCGCTGTATATGTCTGATTTTCTTGTTGTTGACCCGGAACAGTCAGCTGCTAGCCAGGATGCTGTGATAGCTGCGCTAAATGATGCCATTGCTACACACCAGGCAGCCACGGGTTCCACCAGGGGCGGAATCAGCGAACCATCGTCGAGTGCCAGTGCGTTCTTTGATGTTTCCGAAGATACCCACGCCTTGTATGCGCAAGCGGGTTTTGCGAGCGGTATATTCCGCGGTAATGTAGGTCTGCGCTATTTAGAAACCGACGTTGCATCGACCGGAAATAGGATTGCCGAGGGTGTGGTGACGCCGACAACGACAAAGGGCAGTTATGGTTTCGTGTTGCCACGATTCAACCTGGCTGCAGACGTAGCCGAGGATGTGGTTGTTCGTTTCGGCTGGTACAAGGATATTAGACGCCCGAATTTTGACGATCTGTCAACTTCATTTACGTTTAGCACCAGCCCGAATCCTCCCGTCGAGCTCGGTAATCCGGGATTGCAGCCTGAAGAGGTTACCTCGATTGATGTCTCTGTCGAATGGTACTTCGCACCGGCGAGCGTGCTGAGTGTGGGCTATTTCCATAAGCAACGCTCCGGCCTGTTCTTCCCAACAGATTCGGACCCGGTCGAAGATGAGAATGGATTCCGTGATACTACGCCCCCTTGTGAAGATGGCGGTATTTTCAACCCCATTGCGGATCCAAACGTTTTCGCCCCACCGGGTACACCTCCAGGCGTATGTGTTCCGACACAGCAGACAATCAATGGTGCTGGAACGAGCACGCAACAAGGTGTTGAGATCGCCTTCCAGTATGATCTTTCACAGCACGAGGACAGGCTAGGTTGGGCATCCGGGTTCGGTTTTCTCGCTAACTACACAACGCAGACCTTCGGTGGCACTGAAGAATACTTTAGTGCGTTCTCTCGTCCGACTACTGTCTTTAATTCACTAGGAGCCACCGAGGTTGTTACGTGGCAGGGGGATTTGCTCAATCTGTCCGAGAATGCCTACAACATAACGGTCTACTACGAGAAATATGATCTTTCAGCCAGGATGCGTTATACGTGGCGTGAGGCATACCGTTCGGACGATTATGTCGGTACTTCCAGCCCTCCATGGGGTTTCCCTGTTGTTAACGACGATCGGGGACAGCTCAATGCCAGCGTAAATTATTACGTGACTGATAATCTGAACATTGGGATTGAAGCCATTAATCTCACCGAGGAAGATGTGACGCAATACTGTGTCAATAATAACGCTCTGCTGTGCTACCAAGGTCTCACAGACCGTCGCATTACCTTTGGTGCCAGTTACCGCTTCTAGAAAATGAACGCCATCAATGATGGCTTCTAAGTTCACTAAAGAGCCCCAGCTTTTTGCTGGGGCTTTTTTTACGTGCTCGACAGATTCTGTGACACGAAAAACTCATGAATTTCATCGAGGCTTGCGAATACTTTGTGTGCTGCGGCTAGAGGTCCATAATCTACCGTCGCATTCAAAGCAAGAACCGTCATGTTTGCCGCTATTCCAGCGCTGACGCCGACGAAACTATCTTCAACAACGATACAATCTTTTGGTGCAACTCCGAAGTGTCTCGCTGCAGACAAGAAAAGACCCGGATCAGGCTTCCACGAGTCAAATTCGTACGCACTGAATATCTTGTCAACGAAGTGCGGGTACAGACTTGTAGTTCGCAGGTTTTCCTCAATCTTCTTTCTTGGACCACTGGACGCAACACAAAAAGGGATTCGCAGCGACTCAACCATTCGCAGCGCCCCGTCAACAGGTCGAAGCTGTGCCCGAAATACCGATGACATGCGTTCCCTGAAATCGATTTCGAAAGATTCGGGTAGCTCTATTCCAGTCTCCTGCTCCAGAATTTCGAGGCATTTCGTAAACCTAACTCCCCGGAATCGATCCTTTGATTCGTCACCAGAAATCTGATGTCCATAATTGGCCAACATCTCTGCAAGGATGTCGTTGCCTAGCTTTTCGCTATCAACTAACACACCATCACAATCAAATATTACTAACTTGGAAGCCAATTCGTATCAGTCCCTTGATTCAGGATGCGAGGATTTGCCAAACACCGCGGATGCCCATCGTGGTTGTAACGAACGAAAACAGCAGGATCGCGGTGAGCACGACGTTGGTGGTTATCGTGTTTCGATGCTCTCCCATGAGATCCCGCCGATTCCCGAGGTACAGAATACAGGCGACCGTCACGGGCAGGATGACGGCATTGAATGCCTGGGAGACGATCATGACGATTATGGGTCGCGCCTCGAAGATCGGCACTACCAGCCCGAGCAATGAAATGCCGAGGACGATGATGCGATACCGCGGCAAGGTCATGTCCCGCTCTGACTGGTTAAAGTCGCACAGCAGCCAGGGCAACATCAGGACATTGGGGAACTGCGACGAAACGCCCGCGGCGACGATGCCGACAACGAAAATTGTCGTGGCGAACGAGCCGGCCAAAGGCTCCAGCAAGCCGATCATTTGCGACACTCTTTCGAGGCCCAGTCCTTCCACGTGCAAAGTGCCGGCCGCGGCCGCCATGATCGAGCCGCTAATGACGAACATCATGACAACGGCCACGATCGCGTCGTTGCGCTGCTTCTGAGCGTCAGCAATCGTCCAGCCTGCTTCTTTCACCAACGTCGTGCGGATGATGAACAGTCCCGAGAATACCGTCGTACCGACCATCGAGGCGATAACGAGAAATGGACCTCTTCCTTCGTCCAGCGGAACGTCGGGAAGCGTCGGAATCAGACCTTTCGCGATCTCGACAGGCGGTGGCATCAAGATAAAGAAATTGAGAATGAAGCAGGCCGCCATGATGGCAACAATGACGGCCAGGCTGCGTTCGAAAAACTGCGTCTTGCCATTCCAGAAAATGAAATAAACCAGTGCGACAAAAAACGCGGCGAACCAGACCGGTTCGATGCCACCTTCAACCAGGCCTTTCGACCACTCCGAACTGATCTCTGCAACAATGCCCATAACACCCATTACACTGCCGCTTACTCCGGCAGTCAGGGCGACAATAAAAAAGATGCCGACCAGCGGATGAATGTGTCGGCGGAAGGCCTGCAGGGCCGTTTCCCCGGTAACCAGCGTCCATCGACCGTAAACGTTGATCATGAAATAGGTTGCGAGGCAAGACGCCACGATGGTCCACAAAAGGGACATGCCGTAGGTCGCCCCCGCCTTGGCCATAGCCGTAACACTGCCGGTGCCGATATTGAATCCCAGCAGGAAAATTCCGGGAAGAAATAGTGCCAGTGTTTTGGAAAATCGAGTGCGCATTGCGCATCACGATACCAGACTTGGTAAGCTGACGAGAACGCCCTGCCAAGCGACGCGCAGGGTCGAGGACTCACTGCAATGGAAGAAACCTGGCGCTGGTTCGGGCCCAATGACGCGGTCACGCTCGAACAAATACGACAAGCCGGTGCCACCGGTATCGTCACCGCACTCGATCACGTGCTGACTGGTGAGGCTTGGCCCGCTGTCGAAATTGAGGAGCGCAAGCGCCTGATCGAGGATGCCGGTCTCAGCTGGTCGGTCGTCGAATCGGTCCCACTGCACAACGACATCAAGACTCGCTCAGGAGAGTATCGCCGCCATATCGACAACTACAAAAAAAGCATCCGCAATCTCGGTGCTGCCGGGATTCATCGCGTTTGCTACAACTTCATGCCGGTCGTCGACTGGACACGCACCAACCTGACTTACGAGTTGCCTAATAAAGCGCAGGCGTTGCGTTTTGAGATGACGGACTTCGCGGCTTACGACCTGTTCGTTCTTAAGCGTGACGGCGCGAAACACAACTATAGCGATATCGTCGTCGCGCGCGCCACCGAACGATTCGATGCGATGTCGCACGAGGCGCGTGCGGCACTCGAGAGAAACATCATCGCCGGGCTGCCGGGTGGCGAAGGAAGTTACGACCGCGACAGTATCCGCGCCGCGATCGAACGGTTTTCGAAGCTCGGCAACGAAGCCTATCGCGCCAACCTGATCGCGTTTCTCGAGGAAATCATTCCGGTGGCCGAAGAATCCGGCGTCGTCATGGCGATCCACCCGGACGACCCGCCTTTTTCTTTGTTTGGCCTGCCGCGCGTCGTATCGACCGCCGACGATGTCCGCGCGCTGCTCAATGCCGTGCCGAGCCCGGCGAATGGCCTGACAATGTGCGCCGGTTCGTACGGTGCGCGCGGCGACAATGATCTCGTCGCAATGATTCGAGAGTTCCATGACCGTATCTACTTCGTGCACCTGCGCAACATCAAGCGCGAGGATGACGGTTCGTTTTACGAGTCCGATCACCTGGATGGCGACAACGACATCGTCGGCATCGTCAACGCTCTGCTTGACGAGGAACAGCAGCGACAGGGTCTGCCGCCTGGGCGGTGCTCGATTCCGATGCGGCCGGACCATGGCCACACACTGGGCGAGGAACAGTCCGACCAGCGCGTGCGGCCGGGCTATTCGTATTCCGGCCGTATGAAGGGACTGGCCGAATTGCGCGGTGTCATTCACGCGCTCACGGCTATTCGGGGCGTCGGGTGACCCTGAAAACGATGCCGGGAAAAATAATCATACTCCTCAGCGTGATCCTTGGATGTCCAGCTTGCGCGGATAGACCGACGGCAGACCGGGAGGAGCGCCAGTCCACGTGGCTATTGGTCGAAAATTTCGAATCAGGTCTCGGGCGTTGGACACATATTGACGTCGAAAATAACACTGATCCATTCGTGCCCGACCCACAGATCGCAGAGCTTCGTATCGATGCGCAGACAGACAACCATTTCATGCTGAGAAAGCCTGCAGCTGATGGTGTCGTTGGGAATCGCAAAGCGATCGGTTTCACGCCGTTGCCGGTTACCGTCCGGGTCGGCGAGACCTACACGTTCTATACTCGTATCAATGTCGAGTATTTTCCCAACAACCACTCGTTTGGCCTGGCTAATGTGTCGGCGTCCGAAATTCCTGACCAAAATTACAATTCTTTTGAACCGATGATTCGCGTTACGGACAAGTGGGAGTCGGACGGCAGCAAGAATGACGGGACGCTAATGGTCCTGAGTGGCAGCAACAAGGCGTACAGAAAAATCAATAATCCGGAGACGGGTGAGTCCGCAAAGCCGCTGCAGACCGACGAATGGTACGAAGTGTGGTATGTCGTGAATAATGCGCCGCGTGATGAGGGTGGCCAACGCTATGATCTCTACGTGCGCGGTGGGGAATTTGGAACACGACAGCTTGTCTTCGAGGGTGCGGATTTTCGCATGCGCAGGACATTACCTTTGTCGTTCTTCATGACGATCTGCAATACCGGACCGCACGACAGTCCGTACGGTAATGGTGGCGTACGGTACGACGACATCTACATGGCGCCTGGCCGCAACTTGATATCGCCGCTGCAGTGAATATTCCCGACTACGGGTGGCAGGTCGATATCGAATCATCACCGCATGAAATAGCGAACATTATTCTCGAGAGGCTACGTAGCGAATGAAATTCACGAACCCCGTCGCAACACTAATGGTAATTCTCGTAGTATCGGCACCGGCGTGCTCACAAGAGGGCGACCATCCCAGGTTGATTATGACCAAGGCCGGTGTCGAACAGATTCGGGCGGAGCTGGGTACAGTTCCCCTGTTTGATGCGACGTTGGCAAGCGTCAAGGCAGAAGTCGACGCTGAGATTGAGCTCGGCATCGACACCCCGGTTCCCCTGGACTATTCCGGCGGCTATACGCACGAGCGTCACAAGCGCAACTTCTTCGTCATGCAGAAAGCTGGCGCGCTATACCAGATCCTCGAAGATGAAAAGTATGCCAACTACGTTCGCGACATGCTGTTCCAGTACGAGGGCATGTACATGGACCTGCCTCTGCACCCCAAGGAGCGATCCTATGCGAGGGGCAAGTTGTTCTGGCAGTGCCTGAACGATGCCAACTGGCTTGTTTACGTGAGCCAGGCGTATGACGCAATTTATGATTACCTGTCAGCGGAAGAACGCAAGACGCTGGAAGAGAATCTGTTCCGCCCGTTCGCTGATCACATTTCCGTCGACAATCCGCAGTTCTACAACCGGGTGCACAATCACAGCACGTGGGGCAATGCGGCGGTCGGCATGATCGGCCTTGTCATGGGAGACGATGAGTTGGTCGAGCGCGCGATGTATGGCATCCCGTTCGATGAGATTGATACTACCGCCAAGGACAACGATGGTGGCTTCATCTATGACGCCAACGGGAAAGCCGGGTTCCTCGCGAATCTCGAGGAGCCATTCTCTCCGGACGGTTATTACACCGAAGGTCCGTATTACCAGCGTTATGCCATGTACCCGTTCCTGATCTTTGCGCAGGCGCTCCAAAACGTGAAACCGGAACTTGAAGTACTCAAGCACAAGGACGGCGTGCTTTTGAAAGCGGTGGATGCATTGCTGGCCCTGTCGGATGCCGACGGTGAATTCTTCCCTCTGAACGACGGACAAAAAGGTATGTCGTATCACTCCGGCGCACTCGTAACAGCGGTCGATATCGCTTACCACGTAGGGGGGCAGGATCCGCGACTCCTGAGCGTCGCCGAAGAGCAAGGTCGCGTGCTGCTCGATGATGCAGGATTCTCCGTTGCGTTGGCTGTTCGCGACGGAAAAACGCAGCCCTTCGACAAGAAATCGATCAACCTTTCGGACGGGCCCGACGGCAAACAGGGTGGTGTAGCGGTGTTACGTTACGGCAACGAGGACTTGACGCTCGTGTTCAAGTACGCCGCGCAGGGCCTGAGCCACGGGCACTACGACAAGCTCTCTTTTTCCCTCTATGAAAAGGGCGATGAGGTCCTGCAGGACTACGGTCTCGCGCGCTTTGTAAATATCGAACAAAAAGGTGGTGGCAACTACCTGAAGGAAAACACGACGTGGGCCAAGCAGACCATTGCGCACAACACACTTACCCAGAATGAGACTTCGCACTTTCAGGGTAAGTACGAGATTGGCAGTCAGCACCATTCAGACCTCTACTTCTACGACGACAGTAACCGCGACGTTCAAGTGGTTAGTGCGACAGAGACCAATGCTTATCCGGGGACGGAGGTGAGGCGGACTATGGCAGTCATCAAGAATGAGGGGTTTGAAAAACCGTTCCTGCTCGACATTCTCAAAATACGATCAGTTGAGAAGAACCAATATGATCTTCCCTTCTATTTCATGGGCCAGGTGCTGAAAGTCAATTTCGAATATGCTGCGCCGTCGACCTTAAGTCCTTTAGGTGACAAGAATGGGTACCAGCACCTGTACCTGGAGGCCAAAGGGAAACCCGCCTCAGACAACATCAAGTTCTCGTGGATGGGTAATGGCAAGTTCTACACGCTAACGTCAGTCTCCGATTCCTCCGATGAATTGCTGTTCACTCGGCTCGGAGCCAACGACCCGGAGTTCAATCTGCGGCGGGACGCTGCGTTCATGATTCGCAGGCAGGGTGTCGGTGACACAGTGTTTGCCTCGACGATAGAGACGCATGGCGGCTACAGCCGGGTTTCAGAGTTAGCCGTCAACTCGAAGAGCAATGTCGCCGAGTTGAAAGTGGTTCATGACGATGAGGACTACACAGCCGTGTCCATGGAGGACCTTGACGGGAACGCGAGCCTGTTCTTCCTATCGAATAAGGACTCGAGCAAGTCGACGGATCACGAACTCAAGATCGACGGGAGCACGTACCGATGGTCAGGGCCCTATAGCTACACGTCTCGCGGCCGGCGACCAGTAGACTAGTGCAGCAGAATAAATTGGTAATATAGGTCAACTCCGGTCTGTTAGCCCAACAAATATACAGAAAAACAGTGAGTTGAGGTTCGTATCCGCTGTCTTGAACTAATGCGGGATGGTCGGTCCGCGCTGTGCAATAGACAATTGGTCTGACAATTGGTCGCAAACAACGTCCTGTCTTGGTAACCTTATTAGGTTGACCAAACGCTCCCATTTTGGTTAGATGGCCTTACAACCAAACCAATCATTCGGGGGAATACCGATGAGAATGTTCCGGAGCGTCGCGTTGAGCGGCTGCCTGTCGATTGCTGTATCTGCAATTCCTGTTGTTTCACTCGCGTTGACAGGGGTATTGCTCTGTGCGCCATCCCATGCCCAGCAAGCAGACGACGAAGCGATCGAAGAAATCGTTGTTCAGGGCAGCCGCGCAACGATCCAAAGCACGATCAATATCAAGCGAAACTCTACAACAATCGTTGATGGGCTCTCCGCGGTAGATATTGGTGACCTTCCTGCCCTGTCGATTGGTGAAGCACTTGAGACAATCACCGGGGTGTCGTCACACAGAGAAAACGGGGGCGCGACAGAAATCTCCATTCGAGGTTTGGGACCGTACCTTAGCGCTACGACGTTCAACGGTCGTATGGCAACCAACGGCACCGGTGACCGCTCAGTCAACTTCTCACAATTCCCATCTGAACTGATGAATAAGCTGGCGGTTTACAAGACACAAGATGCAAGCCTGGTTGAAGGTGGCGTTGCTGGTTTGATCGCGCTCGAAACGCTAAAGCCGCTCGATTATGGTAAGCGCCGTTTCCAGGTTGACCTGAAAGGAAACTACAACCCCGATCAGCAGAACATTGATGACGCAATGGCCGGGAGTATCGGTGTTCGGGGCACCGCCAGCTATGTCGATGCATTTGATTTCGACAATGGCGGCCGACTCGGTGTTTCGTTTGGGCTGCAGCACAGTGATATTTCGCAGCCAGAACAGGAAATGCGGTCCTCGAGTCCAAGTGGAACTTCTCTGTTTGCTTGTTTGGCGGACAATGATCCCTTTCAGGGCTATTCGAACATCACTGGAACCAATGATGATTGTGAGGACAACCCGGCTGGCTCAAGCAACAATGGCGGATTTGATACTTCTATAGACCCGCAGACCGGCGAAGCTGTAGACAAAGATCGCCCCTACGCCTGGGCAGGCAGCTCGCGCGGATATCGCCAGAATGACACCCAGGATGAGCGTGACGCGGTCTTTGGGGCGCTCCAATGGCAGCCCAATGACAAGCTGGAATTTGGCCTGGACTTTCAGTGGTCGGAGCGAGAGCAGTCCGAGGATCGTTACGATCTGAACTTCGCAAATATGAAGCGCAATCAGCGCGGCACAACACTTGACTCGCTGCAATTTCAGACCAACGGTGTGGTAACAAGCTGGGCAGGTGATACTGACATTGATTCCAACGGCGAGCTGTATGCCCGAACGGAAGAATATACCGGGTGGGGATTTAACTTCGAATATCACATCACCGATCGGCTCAGTTTTGCAGCGGATCTTGCATCTTCCAAGACCACACGTTTGGAACAGCAGGCTACATTTCGCCAGCAAAGCCAAAGCAGGCAGGATGTAACTTTCTCACGCAACAACGAGGGCTTTGTTACCTGGACGGTCGAAGATTTCGATATTAACGATCCCGCCAATTTTGACGACGGGCTACGTGTTCGTATTGATACAGATGCGGACAGGGAGAATGTGATCGACGCTCTGCGTCTGGATTTCAACTACGATCTGGATTCCGGGTTCTTCAACAGCTTGGAGTTCGGCGCGCGTCTATCCGAACTCACTTATTATTCTGCCCGCTCGGGAGGTGCATCAGATAGTAACGGGGGACGCATTACCTATTCCGTATCTGATGCCGATCCGGCGGTGATGGCGTGCGCTCGGGAATTCCCAGAAAGTAGTTATATGAGTGCATCGGGTGCGAGGCCCCTGGTCACCAGTATCGACGCGAACGGGAATACACTCGATACCTACAATAGCTGGGCTATTTTTGACAACGCATGTCGCCTTGACGCCATTTTGACGGGCAACGATGCGACCCTGGCTTTTCCAGAGCTGGGCAATCACCCAGAGACAGTTGATGTCACTGAAGAAACCCAGGCGTTCTACGTGAAAGCCAATTTTGATGGTGATTGGGGCGACAAGCCGGTGAGAGGTAACTTTGGTATTCGTGTTGTGAATACCGATGTGACCTCCGTTGGCTACAGAAGCGCATTCATTATCGTGAGAGATCCGGATACCGGGACGCTTTCGTTGGTGACGACAGGTGAGCTCGAGTCAATCAGTGCGAAGTACGATTACACAGAAGTTCTTCCGAGCGTCAATTTCGTGATGGACCTCAGCGACGATTGGGTAATGAGAGCGGGAGTCTTCCGTGGCCTGTCCCGAGCCGACCCAGGTGATATGGGCTTTCAACGGGCCTTCCAGGTAGCTGATGAGGATGAAGAGCCGGAGACAGTTGACGAATTGATTACCGGGGTGAATGGGTCTGGCAACCCCTATGCAGATCCCCTGATGTCCTGGAACTACGACCTTGCGTTGGAGTGGTACCCAAATGCGGATTCAATTCTAGCCGCAACTCTTTACGCCAAGCAGTTTAATGGTGGCTTTATAAACACAGTTGTTGAAGAGCAATACGTGGTGGACGGTGAAACGGTGACATTGCCTATCGTCCTGCAGCAGACTAGCGATGACAACAGTCTTTTGACAGGCATTGAACTGACCGGCGCACACAAGTTTTCTTACCTGCCGGGGTTCTTGAGTGGGTTCGGCGCAAAGATTAGTTATAACTACGCTGACTCAGATTTCGAATTCCAGGACAGCCTTTATGGCGATCGGGGCGTAGTTGATGAAAACGGAGACTTTGTTCAAACCCACATAGGCATCTTAGCGCCCGGCAACGTACCTGGGTTTTCAAAGCACTCTTTCTCCGGCCAGCTTTACTACCAGATTGGCGAGTTTGATGCCTCACTGATCTACAAGCATCGCAGCGACTATTTCCAGCCATATACTTCCAATGGTACTCGTTTGCGGTATGTGGGAGACGTGGGTGTCTGGGAAGCTCGAGCCTCCTACTATGTTACCGACAACATCAGACTTTCGGTTGAGGCGATCAACCTGGCGGACGAACCTAAATCTCAGTATTTCTTTACCGATGACAACCTCGGTGAAATGAACTACTACGGTTCAAGAATATTCTTTGGTCTGCGCGCTAAATTTTAGCCCCCCATAAGAACCTCTATTCGAAGGATATAGACATGTATTTAAGACTACTCTTTTTAGCAGGTGTTGCAGCGACATTGATCGGCTGCAGTGGGGGAGACAGGGAAGTTTCGGATTTCGGCACGACCAATAGCCCTGGCAATGCCAGTCTCTCCGGCGTCGGTCTGGTGGGTGAGACACTCACAGTTGTATTGTCCGATCCCGATGGGGTGCAACGAAACACTATATCTTATCAATGGGTGGCAGACGGTATCGTTATTGCGGGAGCAGATCGTTCAACGTATACATTGACTGAGGACGAGGGTCGCGCCGCGGTTTCCGTGAGAGTCCAATACACAGACGACAGAAATCTTACGTCTACAGCTGTTTCCAATTCAATCACTGTAAGGCCACTCAATACAGCACCAACATTGGAAATTGATGTACCCGCAGCCGGAACGTTGAAAGGGCAGACGCTCACAGCAGTGCTCGTCGATGACAACGATTTTGGCGTTGTGAATTATCAGTGGATTGGCAGTGTCACAGGACCAATTCTTGATGCTACAAACGTTAGTCTCATCTTGACGGACGATCACGTCGGTCAGAATATCTCGGTATCTGCAATGTATACGGATAACGACGGTTACGATGAGGATTTGACGTCGGCTGAAGTAGGTCCCATTGAAGATTCGCCACCTGAGGGAAATGTGACGATTACTGGCGTCATAATAGTTGGCGAAACGCTCACCGCTACTGTTTTTGACGGTAATGGATTTGGTGCTGCTCCTTCTATCAATTGGGTTTGGGAGGATGAAGACGGTGTTGAGCTGGCGAATGTAACAACGGATCAAACCACTAATGACTATGTACTTCTGCCTGCGCAGCTGGGCCTTTCGGTAACTGTCACTGCTACTTATACCGATGGTGAGGCTAATGCGGAAACGCCTTCTGCGACTACGAGAGACCTCATACACAGCTTTATTGTCGACGGTGAGACGTCGCTTGCAGAGGCTGTAGGCCTGGCAGTGGACGGCGATATTATCGGACTCGACAGTGCCCTCGGCGGTGACGATTACGAGGATATGGCTGAACTGGAGATAGCCACGGACAATATTACATTGAGGCTTGTCTCAGACAGTACAGCGGTAATCACAGGTTCCACCTGCATTGTTTATGCGAGTACCTCAACGGGTGTAACCATTGATGGCCTGGTGTTTGATGATTTGTCCAACCCGAATACCGATAACTGTGGTGAAGGGGAAGGTTCTATTCGACTGCAGGGGTCATTCAACACATTTAGCAATAACCAGATTCTTGGGCAAGCGGAAACCCGGCCTCCGCACATAGGTGGCAGCGATGAACTGCACTACATGACTGTGGGCGGTACCGACAATGTGGTTGAGCGCAACCTGTTCGAAGGCTTGCCCACAAGTGAAGCAAAGGAAGGCGCCGCGATTAGTATGTACATTAGTGCCGGAGCCGACATCAATGTGTCTAACGGTAGTAATGAACGCAATATTATTCAGTACAACCTGTTCAGGAACTTCTTGCCGGATGCCACTGAGGGCGGCGGTACCGAATGGGATACGGATTCCAACGGATTCGGAATCCAAGTCGGTCGATCAGGAAGTGCTGATGGAACAGGGCTGGGTGCTCACGTGATTCAGTACAACCGCTTTGATACGGTGCTGACAGACAGACGCGTTATCCTGGTACAAGGCGGTGGGAATACGATTCACGGCAACACCATCGTAAACTCCTGGGGTAATGTCGCCCTGGAGCATGGTTACGACAACACGGTTTCCAGCAATATTATTATCTCTAACGGTGTCGGCTACGAAGCCGATTTTGGTGGCGTGCTCGTATCCGACAATCTGGACGGCGGTATTTCGTTTGTCCCACTAGGCCACACGATTATTGATAACTACGTGGG
>Ga0316192_10001667_pt1 | contig 16422 bp, 14 predicted proteins | sample MerIslwburrow_MG_FD_204931 | JGI IMG/M metagenome (GOLD analysis project Ga0316192, IMG submission 204931) | Coastal sediment microbial communities from Maine, United States - Merrow Island worm burrow | ecosystem: Environmental > Aquatic > Marine > Coastal > Sediment | place: USA: Maine...
GCCCCATCGGTAGTAGTTCGAGCCTTCCGGCAAAGATCCCTCGGGGTCGAAGGCATCATGAATCGTGACCAGGCCGTCGAATCCCGACGAGCCGGCCCAGGACCACATTCCAACATCCCACGCTCCGTTGTCGAAGGTCTCGCCGAAGAAGTCCTTCGGGTCCTGGAGTTGCGTCTGATACTCGATCCCAACGGCCTCGAACATAGGTCGAAGCGCCTCCGACACCAGGACGCGGGTATCTCCTACATTGGTCGTCGAGAACACGGCAACAATGGAACCGACTCCCTCGTCGACGTTCACGGTCGAGAGCATCTGCTTGGCCCGCGCCGGGTTGAACGAATACCGATCCCATGCATGTTGAGACAATGTCGGAGAGAAGGCGTCGACGTACGACGTCAACGCCGCGGCATAGGGGCTCGCTACCGCAGCAATCGCCTCTCGGTCGACCAGATGGGCAACGGCCCGCCGGTAGGCATGACTGGAATTGACGGTCCCGGCGTTCACCGTCTCTCGACCGGGACCGAACTGGAAGTTCAGGTGTTCCCACGTTCGGCCCGGCACCGCATCCACACGAGCGCCGCTCGGCTCGAGCGCAGAAAGTCCGTCGATGGTCAGCACGTCCGGCGGCGGTTGGATGACCTGTACCTCGCGGCGCTTGAAGGCGTTGATGATGTCTTCCACTTCGGGGATGAATCGGAACTCGATCGCATCGAGGTACGGGAGCCGTTGGCCGGTCTCCAAATCCTTCTTCCAGTAGTTCTCGTTCCGCTCAACAACAATCCGATCTCCACTCGCCCACGAAGAGAACCGGAATGGGCCACCCGATGGCCACATTCGATCGTTCCAGTCTTCGGCGAAGTTGGAGCCTTCGACCGCGTGTTTCGGCAGGACAACGCGGAACAGTTGCTGGTAGAGGACCGTTGGCTCGCTGAGCGTGAGCTCGAACGTCTTCGGACCGGCCTCGTAGGATGTAATCCATTCATAGACCTCGTCGATCCGGAACCCGGCGTCGGCCTCCGGTGTCTGTAGCAGGTCGACCGTGAACGCGAAGTCGTCGCCCGAGATCGGAGTTCCGTCCTCCCATACTGCTTCGTCTACGATCGTGTACCTCACGGTCATGGTGCCGTCCTCGTTCACTACAACGCCGCCGTTGCTCGTGGTCGGCAGCTCGGTGACGATCTCGGGAATCAACTCGAGCGTTTCACCGTCGATCTCGTAGACGCTGGCAAAGTACGTTCGGCCGACGGTCGAGACGATGAGGTCTTCTCCCCGGCGCACATATGGATTGAGCGTCGCCGGTTCCTGTTCTGCCGCAACGACCACCGTCCCTCCGCGAGGGTTGCCGTCTTCCGGTTCGGTGGTCGTAGTTGTGGGCGGGATCGTTGTGGTGGTGGTCGTCGTAGTACCGAGTGTCGTCGTTGGGGCAGACACTTCCGGAGCGGGTGTGCACGCGGCGGCGACAACGGCCGCAGCCCCCAATGCTGCGGCGAACCGAACGGACGTGCCGCGTCGTCTCACCGATCACCGTTCAGGTTCGACCCGCGCTCCGTTGCGAATTCGGCCTGGTAGTCCATGGCGTCCTGCATCGCGCTGCTGTGCGTGCCTTCGTAGGCGAGGTAGATCACCGAACCGACGATCGGGAGGAGCACGATCCCGAGCAGCCAGAGCGCCACCTGCCACCCCGCGAGGCCATCACGGTTGCTGAACAGCGCAACGAGCGCAAACACCCACAGAAGAATCAGCGGGATCCACACGATGAGAATGATGAAGACCTGCCAGAACGTGCTCAAGGCAAAGATCATTCACGCCTCCTGAATGACTGCCGGGCAGCCTAACGGTCCCTGTCGAGCGTTCCGGGTACCAGGGAGAAGAGCCGCCGGTCTCGAGCGGAGCGGGGTTTGAAGTCCACCAAGCCACATCTCTGCAACGCGAGCTCCTAGGCCGCCCCCTCCCGCCCTCGCTGCGCTCGGGCACCCTCCCCACTTCGTGAGGGAGGGGAGAGAGTGGACGTCTTCGCCTCCACCACGCAGTGGGGGAGGCGCGTTCGAGCGAATGCTCGGACGCGGAGGGGGCACTTTGGGAGCTTGGGCTGCAAGATGAGGTAGCAAGAGCCGCGTGGATCTGGATGTGGCGATCCACGGCACGAGGTCGAGCCCAAACAGGGCACGACCGACGTAAGGATCACCTTGCGCGGAGGGAGTGGGATTCGAACCCACGGGACCGGTTACCCGGCCCAACGGTTTTCAAGACCGTCGCCTTCGTCCGCTCGACCATCCCTCCAAAGGCCCGGCGTCGCCGGGTGTACTCAGTGCAATCGGACGCTGCGCGTCCCATTCTGGCGGAGGGGGTGGGATTTGAACCCACGGGACCGGAAACCCGGTCCAACGGTTTTCGAGACCGTCACATTCGTCCGCTCTGTCACCCCTCCAGAGCCGGCCAAGCCGGCGATACTCAGTACGAAGTACTGAGTACATCCGAATCGAGAGTGTTCGGATCGTGTGGAGTGTACCGATTCCGGACCGCTCTCGACCTATCGGCGAGCGGCAAAGAACTCTCCGAGCAACGCCGCGCTCGCCGCACTCTCGACACCGCCGACAACTTCGCAGCGGTGGTTCAATCGCTCGTCCTGCGGGACGTTGTAGAGGCTCAACACGGCCCCGGCTTTGGGATCTGCCGCTCCGTAGACGATGGTTTCGATCCGAGCCCACACTGCGGCCATCGCGCACATCGCGCATGGCTCGAGTGTCACAACCAGCGTGTGCCCTTGAAGACGCCAGTCGCCGATCTCGCGGGACCGGGCGGAGAGCACGAGCATTTCAGCGTGGGCGGTGACATCAGCCAGCTCCTCGCGTCGGTTGTGGTCGGCAGCGACGATCCCGCCGCTCGGATCGAGCAGCACGGCACCGACCGGAACGTCGTCGTGTTCGATCGCTTTCGCAGCTTCGGCAAGTGCCATTCCCATGGCTTCAGTCTGATCCACTACTCAGGGGCCTCCCTCTACACTTCTCCATCCTACGGAGGGATCGCATAGTCTGGCCTAGTGCGCACGCCTGGAAAGCGTGTAAGCGGTAACCCGCTTCGTGGGTTCGAATCCCACTCCCTCCGCGCAAGATGGTCCGTACGCAACCGTCGGGAACGCGCGCTCATGCAGCTCGATCCTTCACTCTTTGACCCCGCTTCCGCCGATCCAGAGACGGTGGCGTTGAACGGGCAGCTTGAACGGCTCTCGACCAAACTCCCGAATCCCATCGAGGTCGGCATCGAACCGCTGCGCGAAGCCCGCCTCAAAGGCCGTGGACTGTTCGGGCCGATCGTCAGATCGCCGAACGGGATCGACCGGACCATCCCCGGACCCGGCGGGTCTTTGAAGCTCCGGATGTTCACACCCGGCGATGTGGAAGGCGTCTTTCTGCACTTCCACGGGGGTGGTTGGGCCATGGGTGCAGCCGACTACCAGGACGGCCGTCTCGAGCAGATCGCCAACGCGGCGAGTGTTGCTGCGGTGTCGGTTGACTACCGCCTCGCTCCTGAGCATCCCTTTCCCGCCCCTGCGGACGATGCGGAGGCGGCAGCTCGGTGGATCGTCGAGAACGCTGTCTCGGAATTCGGCACCGACCGAATCGTGGTCGGCGGCTCCTCGGCAGGAGCCCACCTCGCCGTCACGGCCATGCTGCGAATGAGAGACCGCCACGACTACGCCGGCTTTGCCGGCGCAACACTGACGTACGGCTTCTTCGACCTCTCCCTGACGCCGAGTGCCCGGAACTGGGGTGACCGGATGCTCGTCATGAACACCGACCTCTGCCGCTGGTTCGCCAACGCCTACGCTGCGGGAGCGGACCTGACCGATCCGGATGTGTCGCCGATGTACGCCGACCTCACAGGTTTGCCGCCGGCTCTGTTCATCGTCGGAACCCAGGATCCGTTGCTCGACGACACCGTGCTCCTCGCATCGAGGTGGGCCGCCGCGGGAAACGGCACCGATCTCGTGGTTGTGCCGGGGGCCGCGCACGGATTCGCCGGGGCTCCGACGGGGGTGGGTTCCGAGGCGCGGGAGCGCACCGATCGCTTCATTGCCGAACAGATCGCCTGACGGTCATCGTCGGTCGAGCGCTACCATTGCCGGACCGTGCTAGGCGGGGCGCTAGGGGTGCCCTGTACTCGAAACCCTCTTCATGCGGGGCTGAACTCCCGTCCGAGGGCGGTCGGTATTCGGGACTAGCGCCGAGATCAGTTGGTGTTGAAGATCGGGTCCTGCAACGGCGGGAAATCGTGAAGCGGGTCAGGTCCGGAAGGAAGCAGCCCTAAGCGGCCCTTCCCGGGTGTTGCGGGATCGCCCGATTGGAGCCAACGTCTCGGAACGCGCTGGATATCGCCGTTCGACGGCGGGTGCACGGGCTACCGGAATCCGTCCCCTCACCGAGTGAGGGGACGCCGACGAGTTGGATCAGTCCTTCTCGAGGATCGCTGCCCACACGAAACCCATAGGGCCGACGCGCCACGTATCGACGAGGTGCAATCGAGACGATCCGAGCAGCGTCTCGGGGGGCGGGTGTTTGTCGAGCGTTCGGTGGAGGTACGCGTACTCGTCACGTGCGCCGATCGTCATGCCTGCAAGGGGAAGAACCACAGCCGTGCCGGCGCGGTGAACCGACCGCTGCACCGAACCTTCAGGCCGTCCGAGGTCGACGATCCCGGCCATCCCCCCTGGACGCAGAACACGGTGGATCTCGGAGAGGGTCTCGTCCACGGAGTCGAGGTTGCGAAAGACGTATGCCGAGAAGACGGCATCGAATGACGAATCTGCCAATGGGAGAGCCTCGCCCGCTCCCACCACGCGTTGCGACGCGTCGTTGAGAGCCAGCATCTCTGGAGACGGATCGAGCGCAACCACGTGGCGGTCCCCGAACACCTCGTTGGCGGCCCCGGTTCCCGCACCAAGGTCGAGAATCCGGCCGCCCGGAAGCCGATCGATCGCCGTCCTCCGCCATGCCTGGTCCCGTCCGAGCGACAAGATCCAGTTGAGCCGGTCGTACCGCCCGGCGATGTCGGCGAAGACGTCTCCGTTAGACATGTCTGTTTCGCATCCAGTAAGAGGGAGGAGTTGAGTGGTAGCGAGGGGGGCAGAGGATGCTACCCAGCGTCGTCGCCGGCGATCCTCCGCGTCCCTCCCTCCCCCTGCCGGGGGGACAGAAGATTGGGTAGGGACTACGGACTACGGAGTACGGACTACGCCTGGCCGTGCAGCGGCCCGGCCTACTCAATGACATCGAAGCCGGTATAGGGGCGAAGGGCTTCGGGGATTCTGATCGAGCCGTCCGCCTGTTGGTGGTTCTCGACCAACGCGATGAGGGCCCGCCCGGTCACGGCCGTGCCGTTCAGGGTGTGCACGAGCCGGTTCTTGCCGTCTGCATCCTTGAACCGCACCTTCAGGCGCCGCGCCTGATAGTCCGTCGTGTTCGAGGTCGAGGTGATCTCTCGGTAGCGCTCCTGGCCGGGGAACCAAGCTTCGATGTCGTACTTCTTCGCGGCCGAAGCACCGAGGTCACCCGCTGCGACGTTGACCACCCGATACGGGATTTCGAGCGCTTGCACGAGCTCCTCTTCCCGAGAGAGCAGGAAGTCGTGCTCCTCACGCGAGGTGTCCGGATCCACGAAAGAGAACATCTCCACCTTGTTGAACTGGTGGACGCGGAAGATCCCGCGGGTGTCTTTCCCGTAGGTTCCGGCCTCCACGCGAAAGCAGGTCGAGAACCCGGCGTAGCGCAGCGGCAGCTCCTCGGCAGGGAGGATCTCGTCGCCGTGCATCGCTGCGAGCGGCACTTCGGAGGTGCCGACGAGATAGAGGTCATCCTCCTGGACTGAGTAGACCTGGTCACGGTCTGCGGGGAAGAACCCGGTGCCGAACAACGCCTCCTCCCGAACGAGAACCGGCGGCACCACCGGCGTGAATCCTTGATCGGACAGGACATCCATCGACCACCGCGTCATCGCCATCTCGAGCAGCGCCAGCTTGCCCTTGATCATCCCGAAGCGGCTGCCAGAGATCTTCGTCGCCCGCTCGATATCAATGATCCCGAGCGCAACGCCAAGGTCGACGTGGTCCTTCGTTTCGAAGTCGAACACCGGTGGCTCACCCCAGCGGGTGATCTCGATGCTGTCCTCTTCTTCGAACCCGTCTGCTGCGGTCTCGTCGGCGAGATTCGGCACCGTGACCCATTGCTCCATGAACCGTGCATCGAGGTCGTCGGCCTCGGCGACCTTGGCCTTGTAACGCTCGGAGAGCTCACCCGCTTCGTCGATCGCTGCCGCTTTCTCGTCGCCACTGAGGCCGGCGATCGACTTTCCAACGTCCCGCTGCTGGGAACGCATCTCCTCGGCATCGGCGCGTGCGGTCCTCCGATCTGCATCGATCTCGGCGAGGGCGGCGACGTCGAGGTCGACACCGCGACGGCTCAGGGCTGCAGCAAGGTCCTGCGGGCGTTCGCGGAGGGTTGCGACGTCGATCATGATGGAATGCTACCGGCCCATCGCGCGACCAACGGCGCTGTCCTCTTCCGGTGAGAGTTGCTCACTCCCGACCCCACCGCGGATCTCTTTGGTGAAGAACAAGGTCTCTTCGCGAGAGACGAGGATCGAGAGGACAACACCATCCCCGGTTTCGCTCAACAATGCGATTGAGCGGGAGAGTTGTCCGGCAATGTTCCCGAACGCATCGTATGCGACCACTGCCGTGCGGGTGATGGCATACGGCAGCTTCGCCTCCACGTCCTCAAGACGCTGATCCACCACTGCGAGGCCGGCTTCGACTCGGCCGAGGCGGCCCGATGTGGAGTCGATGAGGGTGAACACGTTGCCGTCCTTCGGAACGGCATCGACCTGCTTCCGGATCTGTTGGAGCTGATACGTCTGCCACACCGCAAGCACCACAACGAGAAAGACAATCGCAACGACCAGCCAGTCGCTCACGCGTTCTCATTTCGGTAGAAGACCATGCGCCACGAATCGTTCCCCGGGTCGTCGTCCTTGTCAACTCCTGTGGTGACAACCAACTCATAGAGCCCACCTGGCTGAAGCTCCAGCGTGTCGAAGACCAGCGTCTTGGCCTGGCCCGGAGCGAGGTTTGCGACCGTCTGCTTCACGGCGACCCGTGACTCAGTCGACCCGGTCGGAATGAGCTCAAGGTCGACCGTCACGTGTTGTTCGGGTTCATTGCCCTGATTCGCCACGACCGCCTGAACAATGAACTGCTCGCTGTGTGGAACCACCGGGACGTTGTCGCGCTCGCCAAGCGGCTCGGGCTCGGTGATCGCCGTCACGGAGACATCGTGGAGCTCGCCCAGCTTGTACACGGACGTAAGCCGGAGAGTGACGAACTGAGCGTCGTAGGCAACGGCCCGCTCATCGCTCGTGAAGGCCACAACCTCGATATCACCGACGGGGATCGAATCATCCAAACCCTCGACCGCATCGAGGAACTGGCTGTACGCGAGGTCGCCGATCCTCAAGAAGTCGAACGAAACTTCCAGCTGGTCGGTCCCGCCGGCCTCCGCAGGTTCGTCGAGAACGAGGATTATCGCGTCGTCGAGAAGCTCGAGGGCGCTATTCCACGAACCGACCGCTGCCACGAGATAGCCGTTGGCTTCGCCGGCCGCAGCCGGAACTTCCACAGCAGCGAGCGTCTCTGCTGAAGCCTCCGACGACATCCTGAGCTCCTCGAGGCTTCTCATCACCTCAGGACGCTGGATATCGGTGATCGCCAAGAGCATCGTTTCCAGAGCGTCTGCCGTTTCCGCTTGCTCGGAGGCGACTTCCTGGGCCACAGACAGATAGTCCGCGACGCCACGCGCCTCCGTGCGGCGACGGACGGCAAGGACCACGATGGCAACGATGATGAGCGCGATCAGAATCGCCAGCAACCAGCGTCTGCGCCGCTGCCGACGGATCGGCGCGTAGGAGGGATACGCCATAGGTGTGGGCGAGGGGGGACTTGAACCCCCACGAGTATTACCTCACAGATTCCTGAAACCTGCGCGTCTGCCAATTCCGCCACTCGCCCGTGGGAGCGAAAGGCTACCACGGGTGCTGAATACCTCTCGGGGAGACTGACGAGATCGGGGCTTCGCCTCCCCGATCTCGCTCGAACCCATACAATCCACACATGCGACTCGCTCGAGAGATGGAACGGCGGCTGGAACGCCTGGTCGATGGGGCGACCGCGGCCGTCTTTCGGGGCAAGATGCATCCGGTCGACATGGCGGACCGGCTGATGCGACAGGCGGACTTCGTTGCCGCTCCCGGAGATGCCGGCCTCGAAATCCCGAATCGTTGGTCAATCGGAGTCAACCCGTCCGACCTCCCGCCATCAGTAGACATGACCGAATTGCAGGTCGAACTCGCGCGCGCCGTCGACACATTCGCGGCTGAACAGGCGTGGCGGATCAATGGGCCGATCACGGTGCAAGTCGTCGCCGATCCAGCTGTGCCGAGAGGTCTCGCCGATTGCGCGGGCTCATCCGAACCAGGGGCCATCGAACCGTGGGCCCAACTCATATCGGCCTCTCCTCCCTTGGTGATCGAGCTGTCGGACAACCGCTCGATCCTCGGTCGTGCCATTGAAGGAGATATCGTGATCTCCGTTCCGGAATTGTCACGGAGGCAAGCCATAATCGTCAGGACCGGCCCGGAGGCAACGATCGCCGATATGTCGTCCGCAAACGGAACGTATGTAAACACCGAACGGATCGGGACCGACCCATATCCGCTCGTCCCGGGCGACACGGTGACGATGGGCGACATTGATTTCGTCTTCCGGCGCTTGTGAGACATAGATGCCTGCACTGATTCTCAACGCGCTGAAGATCCTCTTCTTGATCCTGATCTTCCTCTTCCTCTGGCAAGTCGCTCTCGCGATCCGGAGCCACATCGGCACAGGGCCCTCGCTCAGGAAGTCCAAAGGAGGGCGTGAACTGGTCGTCCTCCGCGGGGATGCAAAGAAGGGAACAACGGTTCGGCTCCGACCGGCAGGACACACCATCGGCCGCAGCCCTGACGCCGACGTAGTCATTGACGACCCCTACGCTTCCGAATTCCATGCCAGAGTCGAGAGCAATGAAGGCGGCACGCTCGTTCACGATCTCGGGAGTACGAACGGGACCTATGTCAACGGGCGCCGCATCACTGCACCCACGCCCGCCGGTCAGGGCGATACCGTGCAGATCGGCAAGACCATCCTCGAGGTGAGATGAGATACGTCTGGGCGACCGGCACGCACCAAGGCCGGATCCGCGAACGCAACGAAGACTCGGTGTTTCCGGAGGCTTCCGGAGCCGGCGAGGGCCCGCTCCTCGCCGGCGTTGCAGACGGCATGGGCGGCCATGTGGCGGGGAACATCGCGAGCACGCTGGCCCTCACCATGGCGACTGAAGAGCCCGCCGACGCCGACATCGAGATCGCCGACCGCTTGCTCGCCGCCAACCAAGCCATCCGGGACCGCGTGAGCGACGAGCCGAACCTCGCGGGGATGGGTACCACGATGACCCTCGGCCTCTTCTCTGAGGACGGCTCTGCAACCATCGGACACGTCGGCGACAGCCGCTGCTACCTCCTGCGGGACGGAGAGCTTGAACGAATCACCTCCGACCACACGGTCGTCGCTGAGCTCGTTGCGCTCGGCCACATTAAGGACGAGGACATCGACACCCATCCGCAGCGCCACCTCCTCACTCGGTCGCTCGGGCTCGGCCCCGTCACAGTCGACACCGAACAGTTGGACCTCGAAGACGGCGATCGGCTGCTCTTCTGTTCCGACGGCCTCACATCGATGCTCAACGACCGTGAGATCAAGTCCATCTTGGGCTCCGGGAGTGACCTCGAAGCCACGGTGTGGATCCTCATCGAAGCCGCGAACGCCGCCGGGGGCATCGACAACATCACGGTGGCCATCGTCGACGCGGGGCCATGACGCGCAACACAGAGGCGGTGTTCGTCCTCGCCGGGACGGTGCTGGCGTCGGTCGGGGTAGCGATGGTCCAATTCGCGGCCGACATTTGGCTCGATTCGGCCGTCGCCCTCACATTCTTCTCATTTGTTCTCGCGTTTGGTTCGCTCCACGTTGCGTTCCGGATGTGGGCGCCGAATGCGAACACGATGATCCTCCCGATCGCAACATTCCTCACCGCTCTCGGCACTATCGAGGTCTTCCGGCTCGACCCGGAACTCGCCGCCCTCCAACGATGGTGGCTGGTGTTTGCCGGTGTTGCCGGAGCATCCGTCTTATGGCTGCTCCGAACCTCGGGTGTCGCCGTCCTGCGACGCTACCGCTACCTGTTCCTCGCCGCGGCAATGGTGCTCTTGCTCCTCCCTCTCCTCCCCTCGTCGTGGCCTATTCACGGCGCCGTCGTCAACGGTTCGCGCCTCTGGGTACGTATCGACCTTCCATTCGCTGCCCGCGCCCTGTCGTTCCAGCCGGGCGAAGTCGCCAAAGTCCTCCTCACGATCTTCCTGGCGTCGTATCTCGCCGACCGTTCGGAAGCAATGTCAACGGTCTCTCGCACCGTCGGCCCATTCAGAATCCCCGAACCGCGACATCTGGGACCCGTCATCGTTGCCGCGGGCGTGGCGTTCATCGTGCTCGTCTACCAACGAGACCTCGGGGCATCACTCTTGTTGTTCGGGCTGTTCATCGGGATGCTCTATGTGGCAACCGGACGCGGCTTCTACCTCGGCCTTGGTTTCGTTCTTGTCACAATCGCCGGCGGGGCGGCGTACACCATGTTCTCCCATGTCCAGGTTCGCATTGAGGCATGGATCGACCCGTTCGCCGACTACGCAGGCGCCGGGTACCAGACCGCCCAAGGTCTCTTCGCAATGGGGAGCGGCAGCCTCACCGGGTCAGGCCTCGGGCTCGGAAGACCGGACCTGATACCTGCCGCCGCCACCGACTTCGTGTTCGCCGCTATCGGAGAGGAGCTCGGCCTGGCGGGGTCGATCGCCGTCATCGTCGGATATGCGTTCCTCGTGGCAATCGGCTTCGGGATCGCCCTCCGGTCGCGAGATCGCTTTCGCAAGTACCTGGCCGCCGGCTTGACGATCTTGCTCGGTTTGCAGACCTTCCTGATCATCGCCGGCATCGTCCGGCTCTTCCCGATCACCGGGATCACGCTGCCTTTCATGTCCTATGGGGGTTCTTCCCTGCTTGCGTCTGCATTCATCGCTGCGCTGCTCGGAAGGATCTCGCATGAGGAGCGCACATGAACGCCCCCCTCCGAAGGATGGCGTGGGCGATTCTGATCGGCTTCGGCGTCCTCGTGCTCGCGGCGGTGTGGATCCAGGCCGTCGCCGGGCCCGAGTATCGCGACGACCCGCGGAATCCGCGGCTCGTTGCATGGCGCGTCGGAAGAGAACGAGGAGCGATCATCTCGGCCGATGCCGTTGTCACCGCACGTTCCGACCCGAACCCGCGCGATCCCCAGACCTCTGCTCGGGTGTATCCCACGATCGACCGCTACGCCCACACAGTGGGGTACGTGTCGGTGCTCTTCGGTTCGCGCGGGCTCGAACGCATCCAAGAGGACGACTTGGTCTCCCACCGCGACTCGACCCTTTCCGGCATTCTGAACGCACTCCTCGGCGGCGATCCCCGCCCTCGTGGTCTCCGGCTCACGATCGATGACGAACTCCAGCAGGCCGCCGTTGAAGCGCTCAGCGGACAACGGGGGTCGATCATCGCGATCGATCCGGCCACGGGCGAGGTCCTCGCGTCCGTGTCAACACCGGGGTTCGATCCGAATTCCTTGGTCGGTCCCGATGCCGCACCGGCGGGCAGGGCACTCGAGGACGATCCCGACCGGCCGCTCCTCCACCGGACCATCGCCACAACATATCCGCCGGGGTCCAGCTTCAAGATCATCACCGCGGCAGCAGCGCTCGAGACCGGGGTGGCCGGACCCGCTACGGACTTCCCCGACCCTGCCGAACTCGAACTCCCGGGAACCACCGCCACGATCCACAACTACGACGATGACGTCTGCCTCGACGGCGACACGGTGACCCTTGCTGAAGCGTTCGTGCGATCGTGCAACACCACCTTCGCGGCGCTCGGGATGGCGGTCGGCGGAGACGCACTCGCCACGACGGCCGAGGCCTTCGGATTCAATCAGGAGATTCCGTACGACCTGCCGGTGCTCCCATCGGCATTCCCCGAACCGACCGACTTCGCAGACGATCCGCCGGCTACCGCACAGAACGCCCTCGGTCAACGAGACGTGCGCGCAACCCCAATCCAGATGGCGCTGGTCGCGACTGCGGTCGCCAACGAGGGGAACATCATGGTCCCGTTCGTCGTCGCCGACGTGTTCACGCACGACGGCAAGATCGAGTCCACAACCGAGCCCGAGTTGTGGCGTCGAGCGATCAGTCCCGCGAGCGCCGCAGTGCTCACAGACCTCATGGAACAGGCCGTCATCTCCGGCACCGGACGCAACGCCGCCGTGCCTGGGATACGCGTCGCAGGCAAAACAGGCACGGCCCAGGTGACCGGTGCCGCTCCCGACGTCTGGTTCGTCGGGTTCGCGCCGGTTGATCCAGAACCCGGCCAACGCCAGATCGCGCTCGCCGTGGTGCTCGAAGATGGCGGACCCGCCGGCGAAACCGCCTCCGGTGGCTCAATCGCTGCGCCAATCGCCGCAGACCTGTTCGGGGTGTATCTGAAGTAGATCCGAGACTCAAGACACGAGACCCGAGACTTGCCCGTTGACGATCGCGACACGCCATATCCCACCCCCTCGTTACCATCGTTGATCGACATGCAAGATCGCGTTCTCTCAGATCGGTATCGCGTCATCTCCCACCTCGCACGAGGCGGGATGGCCGACGTCTACGAAGCCGAAGACACCCTCCTCAACCGACGGGTCGCGGTAAAAGTCCTGCATACCAACTTCGCCTCAGATCAGGCGTTCGTCACCCGGTTCAAGCGAGAGGCGCAAGCCGCCGCCAACCTGAGCCACCCGAACATTGTGGCGATCTACGACTGGGGGCAGGAAGCATCGACCTACTACATGGTCATGGAGCTGATCGAGGGACGAACGCTGCGAGAGATCCTCAAGTCTGAGGGGTCCCTCCTCCCGCGGCGCGCCGCAGAGATCGCCGCCGAAACGGCCGCCGCGCTGACCGTCGCCCACGAGGCCGGAGTGATCCACCGGGATATCAAGCCCGGCAACATCATGATCACCGACGACGGCGCCGTGAAGGTCACGGACTTCGGTATCGCCCGGGCCCTCGATGATTCGGAAGAGCTGACACGCACGGGTGCGGTTATCGGCACCGCCACCTATTTCAGCCCCGAGCAAGCCCAGGGCCTCCCTGCCGACGGGCGCTCCGACGTCTATTCGCTCGGTGTTGTCCTGTACGAGATGCTCACCGCCCAGCCTCCGTTCACCGGAGAAAGCCCCGTGGCCGTCGCCTATCAGCATGTGTCGGAGTACGCCGTGCCGGCCAACCAGATCAACCCTGACGTACCCGTCGATCTGGCGATGATCGACGAGACGGCGATTGCCAAGAACCCTGACGACCGTTATCCCACAGCGGCCGACATGCGGTCCGATCTTCTTCTTTTCCTCTCGGGCCGCCAACCGGTCGTTGCGGGCGCTGCTGCGGCTGCAGCCGCGACCGCCCTCGTACCGCCGCCTGCCACTGTGCCACCCGACGAGACCGCTCGCGCCGTTGCCTATCAAACTGAGGATCGCACGACCGGCCAGGGCACCTACGTTGCGGCCGTCATCGCTCTCCTTGCCCTCCTCGCCGTAGGTGTCTTCATCCTGTTTCGCCTGTTCACCGGAGGCAGCGGAGATGGAGATCTCGTCGTCGTCCCGGACCTCACGCTTGTTCCAGCCGAAACCGCGTTCCAGACCCTCCAGGACCTCGACCTCAAGGTGACGAGTCGCCTCGAGAACAGTGAGACCGTTCCGCAGGGTGTTGTCATCCGCACCGACCCGGCGGCAGGAACATCCGTGGAGAAGGGTTCCTTCGTCTCGGTGTTCGAATCGGCGGGCGTGGAGCAGTTCACCGTGCCCCAGGTCGAAGGGGAGACGGAGGAGGTTGCGCGCGCGCTCATCGAGGCCCAAGGGTTCCAGGTCGGCCGCACCGAGTACACACTCACCGAGGACATTCCCGAGCTGACCGTAATCTCGCAGAGCCCATCCGCCGGCACTCCCGCAGCAGCGGGATCGCTGGTCGATCTCGTGGTCTCCAGAGGTCCGTTCTCCATTGAAGTTCCCGACGTGTCCGGCAAGTCCGCACAGGGAGCGCAACTCGAACTCGCCCAGGCCGGGTTCGCGAACGTCGTTACCGACGTCGAGTACTCACCTGACATCGCTGCCGGATTCACCATCAGGACCGACCCGGAGGCCGGCAGGATCGTCGGTCGCGACGACACCATCACGGTATGGGTTTCGGACGGCCCCGAGCCCGCGACCGTTCCGGGCCTGGTCGGCCGGTCAATCAATGAGGCCACAACGCTGGCAGCCGAGGCGAACCTTGTGTTGGTCAACAACGGGAACGTCGACGTGAGCGCCGTGAGCGGTCTGGCCGGCGTTGTCGCAGAACAGAACCCGAGCGCCGGCTCGACCGTCGAGGCAGGTACCGAAGTCCTCGTAAAGGTCGGCGTCCTCCGGCAGGTGACCGTGCCCGACTTCAGTGGAGACGACCAAAGCCAGGCCGAGGCGCGAGCTTCTGACGCGGGGCTCATCGCCGTGTTCCTCGGTGAGATCGAAGTCGCCGATCCGAACCTCGTCGGCAGGGTGGTCGACCAGGATCCTGCGTTCGGAACCGCGGTCGACGACGGCTCCTCCGTCGGGCTGTTCCTCGGCAAGGCCCAACCAACTACAACAACTTCCTCCTCCTCCACCACCACCACCACCACGTCAACAACAACCACCGCTGCACCGTCGTGACCGTGATCCCGCTCGACGTAGTGCGCAACGCTGCGTTGCTCGCCTGGTATACCGAGCAGCAGCGCACATTGCCGTGGCGAGACGAGACGGACCCCTACCTGATCCTCGTATCGGAGGTCATGCTCCAGCAGACCCAGGCGTCGCGGGTTGTCCCCTTCTACGATCGGTTCGTCGCTCGGTTCCCCACCGTCGAGTCGCTTGCGTCCGCCGTGCTACAAGACGTGCTCGATGCCTGGACCGGACTCGGCTACAACACCCGTGCCCTGCGCCTCCGCGAGGCTGCTCGGATCATCCAAGCCGGCGGATGGCCGACCACACCCGAGGACCTCTCGGACCTGCCGGGTGTCGGCCCGTACACCGCCGCGGCGGTTGCCTCGTTCGCGTTCGGCGCACAGGTTCCAGCTGTTGACACAAACCTCCGGCGCGTTCTGAGCCGCTGGCACGGCGAGTCGCTCAACGGTGCAGCGCTTACCGCGGCTGCGAATACAGCACTCGGGCACCCGGCAGGCGTATGGAACCAGGCGATGATGGATCTTGGGGCCACAGTGTGTGTCCCGAAGAGTCCCCGTTGCACGACTTGCCCCGTCAGGGACTGGTGCTCGGGCCCCGCCGCGTACTCCCCACCAACAGCGCAGGGGCGTTTCGAAGGCTCGGCTCGACAGCTGCGAGGAGCCATCATCCGCACGCTGGTCCGGCATGCTGCGACGATCGACGACATCGTCCAACAGACCGGTTTCTCGCCAAGCGAGGTCGAAGCTGCGGTCGATGATCTCTCCGCGGAAGGCCTTGTACGGCGGGACATCGGCGGGACCTACCAAATAGCGGAGTAGGAGAAGCCCCCTCCGCGTCCGAGCATTCGCTCGAACGCGCCTCCCCCACTGCGTGGCAGAGGCCAAGACCTCCACTCTCTCCCCTCCCTCACGAAGTGGGGGCGGGTGCCCGAGCGCAGCGACGGCGGGAGGGGGCGGCCTGGGAGCTGCCAGACGAAGATGAGGCCCGCCGCGGGGCGACCGAGCATCAGCTCGGTCGGGGTAGGGATTCAGTCGCGATGGGGGGCCAGGCCTCGGTACCCGTTGCCGGCTGGGATTGCGGCATCGGCGTAGCCCTGGGTGTTTTTGAGCTTCACGTAAAGGAGTCCATTCGACGGTCGGTATACCGCAACGGTGTCATCTCCGTCTCCATCCCAATCGCCGGCAACCAGAACATCTCCTGGATCGCCGTAGATGAATTGTGAGTGGGCGATGCCGGTCGTGAGTGTGTTCCGGAAGTACACGAGACCCGTCGACTCCCGGTGCAGACCCACCGTGTCGACGCCGTTGCCGTCGAAGTCTCCGACGAAGGGCTTGTCCCCTGGATTCCCGAAAATGAAGTCGAATTCGGCGGCGCCCAGGCCGGCGTTGTTCGACCCGAGTTCGTTGATGACGAAGATCCGCGACTCGGAAGGGCGATAGATCGACAAGGAGTCACACCC
>Ga0316192_10001670_pt1 | contig 16414 bp, 15 predicted proteins | sample MerIslwburrow_MG_FD_204931 | JGI IMG/M metagenome (GOLD analysis project Ga0316192, IMG submission 204931) | Coastal sediment microbial communities from Maine, United States - Merrow Island worm burrow | ecosystem: Environmental > Aquatic > Marine > Coastal > Sediment | place: USA: Maine...
TTCAGCAATACGCCGATCATGATAAGGGTAAAGGCTGGCAGCGTCATTGCTTCACTACCGCTGTGCGGCGCAAACCGTTGTAAATAAGCTGTACCGGTCCGAGTTGTTCCCGGTAACGATCGAAGCTTCTCGTTCTGAATACAGCAACAGCCTGGTCATGTTGCTGCCACTGATGCAGAAAATCCTCCGTTGTAGCTATCCAGCGTTCCGGTTCCAGGTTAATGCCCATCTTCATCTCGTCCTTTTTCTCTACCAGTATAAGCGTCTGCTGCAAATAAAATGGCAGCGACTGCGGATAGTTCGCAACGGAATACACCACCGTCCCCTCCGGGACATGCGCTTGTATTGCCATGGCCAGCTCCCGGCTGGAACGCGAACCGGATAACGACTGGAATCCCCATATCAGCAGCTGGAAAGCCAGCAACACCAGCAGGCCGATAGTGGCGATATGACCAGGTTTTGTTGGCCGTGCCGTGAATCCTGCCACTGCGGCAATCACCAGCGGTAACGCCGCCGCTATAAACCAGGGCCGGTATGCCCTGTACATGGCGACCGGCGTGACGTCACTGGCAAAACGGTCCGCTTGCCATGCGCACACCAGCAGGGCCACCGCCAGCACCAGCAGACTCCACGCGTCGATTCTTCGATAGCCGACCGCTGCCAGCTGTCGGCCGGCCAGCACCGCCACCACTGGCATCACCGGAAGTATATAGGACGCCAGCTTGGATTGCCCAAGGGAGAAAAATACCAGTACGAAAATCGTGAAAACCAGCAGGAAACGTTCCGCGTCAAAACCGGCTGCCGTGCGAACGCCTGCCTGCAGCAGCGGTCGATACAGGCTCCGTAGAACCACGGCTGTCCAGGGCAAAACACCGGCCAGAAACACCGGAATAAAATACCACCAGGGCGCGACCCGTTCGTGTACATCCGTCGCGTAACGCTCGAAATGTTCATGGATGAAGAAAAATTGCGCAAACCCGGGGTTGGCAACACTGACGGCAGTAAACCAGGGGGCCGCGATCAACAGGAACAGCATTAATCCCTTAATGATGTGCAGGCGCTTCCACAGTATCCAGTCGCGCTGCCACACACTGTAGAACAACACCGCCCCCGCCGGCAGCACCAGCGCAATCAGTCCCTTGGTCAGCATTGCCATGGCCAGTGCCGCCCAGCCCAGCAGCATCCAGCGACGCAGCCAGACCGTGTCTGCACGCCGGCTTTGCGCCAGTGCCAGGCTGCCCACCCCGATGGCGGTAAATACTGACAGTGCCATATCAAGTGACAGCATGTGGCCGATGCCAACATACAACAAACCGCTGACAGCAATCACCAAGGCATAGAAACCGGCTGTTTCCCCGTACAGGCGCAAGCCGAGGTAACCGGCCCAGAGCGCGCCCAGAAAGCCAATGAGTGCCGGCCACAGCCGCGCCGTCCAGTTACTCTCGCCAAACAGAGTGTAGCCGATGGCGGTAACCCAGTATTGCAGCACCGGTTTTTCGAAATACTTGAACCCGTTCAGGCGTGGCGTCAGCCAGTCGCCACTGGCAACCATTTCGCGTGGTATCTCCGCGTAACGGCCCTCATCCGGATCAACCAGGTCGCGGTGTCCCAGCAGGGCAAACCAGACTATCGCAATGCCAACTGTTACCAGTAAGATGAACTGCCTGCTCAACACCCGCTTTCCATGTAGTCATCGCCCATGAGGCAAAGCCTGCATTATAGCGTCCCTGCCTGTTATTGCGCCTGCTCCGGTGGGACACCCGATCGGTTATCACGCAAGCTATGTATCGCACTCTGGATAAAGGCTGCCAGCTCAGCGGAGAGCTCCTCGTTGAGTTCATTATCTTCTTCGAGCCGGTAAAATTCATCGGGATAGAGCGCATAGCGACCAAGCAGCTCTTTACCGCCGGGGGGCTTGACCAGCAGCTGGTCGCCACGGATCAGCGCCACGGTCTGGTCACTTCCCGAGGGCTTGATGACACCCACCCCCGGATCATCGTCCTCTAGCGACAACAGGTTACGCCCCCAGCACTGGTGCACAAAGGGTTTCCCCAGCAGGCCAACCACGGTAGGCACGACGTCGGTCTGTGTAGCCACGGTGTGATTGAGCGCGCCGTAGGTCTCGCGGATACCGGGGCCGAGGATCAGCATGGGGACCCGAAAGCGTAACAGGTCGATTTCAGCAAGTTGCCGCGTAATGGCGAAGCCGTGGTCACCGAGGATGACGAACAGTGTATCTTCAAACCAGGGTGAATCTGCCGCGCGGGCAAAGAACTGTCCCAGCACCCAGTCGGAATAACGCTGTGCCGTCAGGTGCTGATCCAGTTTTCCGAAACCAGTGACGGGCTCAACCGGTAACTGCTCCGGCAAGGCGTACGGTGTGTGGTTGGACAGTGTCTGCAAGATCGCATAGAAAGGCTTGTCAGCCGGCATCCGGTCCAGTTCCTGCAGCGCCCTGTTGAACATATCTTCGTCCGACACTCCCCAGGTAGGATCAATAAAAATCGGATCCCTGAAGTCATCGCGCCCGATGAAATTCGACATGCCCTGGCTGCGAAAAAAGCCCTGCTGGTTGTCCCAGGAAAAGTGGCCATTGTAGATGTAGAGATCATTGAAACGCCGATGGTTGAGCAGTACCGGCAGGCCGGAAAACAGGTTCTGGCCCTCGGGTTGCTGCATCAGGTATTCATAACCGGGCAGGTTCGGAAAACACGCGACCGTTGCAAACATACCCTGGTGCGTGTGGGTACCGTTGGAGAAAAAACGGTCAAACAGCAGCCCCTGGGTGGCCAGCTTGTCGAATTCCGGGGTAATACCCTGGTCGTTACCGAACGCGCCGACAAACTCACCGGAAAAACTTTCCATCATGATGAGCACGATATTCCGCGGCGGAGCGGGCAGGCGATTGACCGGCGTATGCCGTCGCAGCAGGACATACTGTTGCGGCTCCAGTAATTCATCCTGCGGTGTAAGCAGCATATCCCGGACAAGTGTCACCGCAGTATCCGTCGGTAGTGCCGTCAACCACTTGCTGGCCTGCTCCTGTTGGTTATTCATCGCAGCCTTTGCAAGGGTATAGGTGCCATTAAGTGCCAGGTGATTGGCAAACAGATACTGACTGTGAAACGCGTCACCCCAACGTAACGGCGGACCGCTACGCAGGGTGCCACGTCCACCCCAGACGGCCAGGAATACCATGAGTATAAAAACAGGCAGCCGCGATGCCGCACGATAACCTTGCTGTGGCAGTTTAGGCGTCAGCCGGTCGAGCCGCAGCAGGCCGTAAAAATACAGCAACCATAGCGCCAGCCATAACAGCAGGTAGCGCACCACGGGGAATCCGTGCCAGATCATGCTGGATACCGTGGCCGGGTCCTCTTCCAGGTAGTGCAGTGCGATACTGTTCAACCGCGTATGGAACTCGCGGTAAAACTCCAGCTCTGCCACACCCGCAAACAGTGTCACGGCCGCACAGGTACCGAGCCAAACAAGCGCCAGTTTGCGCGTTCCCAGTCCATTGGGCAGCAACAGCGCCAGCAATAACGGGGCAGCGAGAATACTGGCAATAATCAGGTCGAAACGCAGACCGACCAGAAATGAACGCGCCAGATCCGTGAGCGGGATACCCCCTGCCAGGTCGGGATTGACGAGGATCAGGATGCCGCGCAGGATGGCCAGCATGCCGACGTACAGGAGGGCATAACCAAGAATAAAGAGACTGTCGGCGAGCAGCGGGTCCAGGCCCGGTCTTTCAGGGGATTGATGTTTCATCGCGCGGCAGTATTGCAGATACAAGCTGCAAGCTGCAATAACCTGTTAGATATGGCTAACTCTGCTCAATACAGGCTTGCCTGATGGGGATACGAAACAGTAGCTAACCTGCGGCTTCAGATTCTTCCTCTGGTGTTTCTTCCGCCAGATCTTCATATCCGAGAAGATGCAGTACCTGTTTGCGTGCAGCCATGCCGTCCTCATAGCCGAGTTCCATGAGCTCCTTGCAATAGGGTGCATCAAACATCAGGTAACTCATCAGCGGGCGGCCCTCGCGTGCCAGTGCACCGATGCCCTTCAACAGGATGCGCACGGAGCGCGGAAAATTGCCCACATAGCGTTCCACGATATCGCGAATATCCATACTCGGCGAGATCACGAGGTAATCGATCTGGCGTAACGAGCTGTCGTGGTAGGTGACACGCTTGTCCCGGGTCTCGGTTATGGTGTGATTGATTCGCCGCAACCGTTCGATATCGGCATCGAGGCTGTCCATGAACAGGGTATCGAAGATGTAGCCGGTAATCTGACCGAATGTCGGGAAGGGAACACTTCTGGCGTCATCCGGCGGCGTGTCGGGGCGGGGATTTCTGCCGCCGATGATTAACAGGCGATTCGCCCCCAGGTGCAGTGCCGGGCTGAGTGGGGCCGTTTGCCGCATGGAGCCGTCACCGAAATATTCATTGCGCAACTTCACCGCCGGAAACAGTACCGGTATTGCCGATGAGGCCATCAGGTGGTTCAGTGTCAGCTCGGTCGGCTGCCCGATACGGCGTGTTCGTTTCCATGGCTTCAGCCCCTCCTTGCCCTGGTAAAACGTAACCGACAGACCGCTGGTGTAACCCGACGAGGTGATGGAAACCGCATCCAGGGCACCGCAATCGATTCCCTGCTGGATGCGCGCGAAACGGATGTGACTTTCGAGCAGGTGGCGTAGCGGTGAATTATCCAGTACTGATTCTGGCTGTTGCTTTACCAGCCCGAGCCCCAGAAAGGTGACTGTCCAGCGGAAGCCGCTCTTTATCGCGGTCCATGGGTCGGTCTTGAAAACCTTGCCGACGTGAAAATTCGCCCAGATACCGTAGAGCCGGTCAACGCCTTCCCGGAAACGGGTCGCACTGCTGGCCAGCAATACCGCATTGAGCGCACCCGAGGAGGTCCCGCAAATCACCGGGAAAGGATTTTCAACATCTTCCGGCAACATATCGCCAATCGCCTTCAGCACACCTGCCTGGTAGGCATTACGTGCGCCCCCACCCGGCAGAATAAGACCCGTGACCGGTTTTTCTTTTTTCTTTTTAAATGAGAGCCAGTACATATTTCCGATAGTTCACTATACCCCGTTTATTCCAGTTATATCGACCATCGGAAGTGCATTTAAAATGACAGCGCTGATCAGATACGAATCAACAACATCCCCCTGCCCCGCTACGCGCCTGCCGCCATGGCCTGTATGCTCTCAACAAGCTGGCCATGTAGATCTTTTATCGATATCTCCATGCCTGAATTCACGCTGAGCACAGCAGCCATCTCCTCCGGTAACAATAATTCTCGTGCTGCGAGCTGCGCATCCAGCACCTCGATACCCGCTTCTGACGGGTCACCACCCACGGTCTGGCGATTGCGTATACGGGCACTCAGTGTGTCCCTGTCCGCCTCACATTGCAGCAGCACGAACGGCACATCCAGGGATACCGACAACTGGCGAAACTGTTCACGCTGGGCGAATTGCAGAAACGTGGCATCGATGATGACCGGGTAGCCTGCCTCGATCACTGTACGTGCCAGCGTGGCAAGCTGCTGGTAGGTGCGTGCACTGGCATCCGCGGAATAAATGCCCGCCTTGAGATCCGACTGTGTATCTGCCGCTGCAGCGTAACCGTGCAACCGTTTGCGTTCAACATCGGAACGCACCTGGATAGCACCGAGGCGCTCGGCGAGTTGAGCGGCATAATATGACTTGCCCGAGCCCGACACACCGTACGTAATGATCAGCGCCGCTATTGGTGGCCGTACATTGCGCGCAGCCAGCTCCATGTAGGAGCGGTACTCAAACCAGACGTTTTGTTCATCCAGCGTCGAATGTGTCTGCGGCAAGCGCAGAATGGCAACCTTGGCGCGCACCAGCGCCCGGTAGACCAGGTAATAGCGCAACACGGCCAGCCCGGAATAATCACCCGTATGTTGCAGGTAGGCATTCAGCAGACGCGCCGCCAGCCGCGGGTAACCGCGATCACGGATATCCATGACCAGGAACGCGATCTCGCTGATGACGTCGATCCAGCGTAATTGCGGATTGAACTCAATGCCGTCAAACGGGGTAATACGACCATCGATGATAGTGAGATTACCGAGGTGCAGGTCGCCGTGGCATTCGCGCACGAAGCCGTCACAGCGGCGACGCTCAAGGGCGGCTTGTTTGTCATCGAATTCCTGTCGACACCAGGATTCAATCTGCTGCAATTGTTGCAGCTGCTGTGCCTCATGCAATGCCGGACGAATGTGCTCGAAGTTCTCCATTACCCAGTGATGAATGTCGTCCGGCAGACCACGCCCTGCGTGCTGGTCTGCGCGGTCGACTGTCGCATGCATAGCGGACACCAGCAGGGCAAGCGCATCGATGGTTTCCGGCATGAGCGCATTGCTCGCCGCGAGGGCGCTGAGCAGGCCTGATTGCGGGAACTGTTTCATCCTGACGGCATACTCGATGGGTTCCCCACCTTCCCGCAGCGACGGCCGCTCGGCAGTGCCGCTGATGGCAACCACATCAAGATATAACTGCGGTGCAAAACGCCGGTTCAGTCGTAACTCTTCCTGGCAATAAAAGTTGCGTTTCTCCAGCGTCGAGTAGTCAAGGAAACCGAAATTTACCGCTTTCTTGATCTTGTAGACATACTCCCCGGTGAGAATGACCCACGAGATATGCGTCTCCAGCAGCTGCAACCCGGTAACTGCATGCTCGTAAACAGCCGGGTTCTGCAATGCGCGGACCAGCGGCAGCTGTGCTGAAACCGGATTACCATCCTGAGCCATATGTTCCATGCGTCCTGCCTTTTCGTCGTTCCCGATTACCCGCCACACTTGCCCGTATGCCAGTCCACCGATTTCACGCCCGTGCCGCCACACCGGTTCATCTTGATATGGATCAACATCGAGTTAAAAAACGCCGCCTATACTGGATATCATCAGTGATATTATCAAGCATCGCCAGTATAGTTTGTTTACAGCACACAGGGGAGAGAGCCATGAATGCAGGAGAACGCTGCAACCGGCATGTCGTTACCGCAACCCGTGAAACAACCATCTCCGGGGCCGCGCAGCTGATGCGTGACAAACATGTTGGCAGTCTTATCGTCGTCGAAAACCGTGACAATCACCTGGAACCCGTCGGCATACTGACTGACCGCGATATCGTCATAGAAGTGCTTGCGGAAAATGTTGACCCGGACGCCGTTACCGTCGGCGATGTCATGACCACTGCCGTGCTCAAGGTTTGTGAACACGACAGTATTTTCGAAGTCGCACAGCGTATGCGTGCCCGCGGCGTGCGCCGGGTTCCGGTTGTTTCAAACCAGTGCGAACTGGTCGGCGTGCTGGCACAGGATGATATCCTGGCACTGCTGGGCGAGGAACTCTCGTTGCTGGTCAAGGTGTCGACCCGCGAGGTCGAGCAGGAGATCAAGAAACGCGGCCGTCCTGTTGCCTGATGACCAACATCAGTATCAGGCCCGCAGATCGAACAGCGCCTGCAGCAGCACAAAGGTACAGGAGGCAGTAAAACCGGCTGCCGGAATCCATCGCGGCACGCACATAATACCGGCAGGCTGCTCGCCCCTGGATTTCAGGCGCCAGAGTGACAGGTTCACGAGGCAGAATACCAGTAACAGAAAATAGCTGGTGGATTTCGCCAGCGTTTCTATCGGCAAGTACAACGCCATTACCAGCACTGCGGTCGACACACTGACCGTGGCCACTACCGGGGTGCGCGTCACTGCATGCACCCTGGAAAATATCTGCGGCAGCCAGCGCTTGCGTCCCATGCCGTAACAGACACGGCTCGCCATAATGATCTGAATCAGCGCACCATTGACGACGGCAAACAGGCTGATCAGGGTAATCAGTAACGGTTCTCGTCCGGTCACGGCCTGGTACAGATAGGCAAGCGGCGCCTGCACCCCTGCCAGCGTCTCAACCGGCACACTGGCCACCGCCACCAGGGCTACCATGAAATACAGCAGCGTCGACAGCAGCAAGGCGGCAAGGATTGCACGCGGCAGATTGACCTCCGGCTGGCGCACCTCCTCGGCCACATTCACCATGTCTTCAAATCCGATGAAGGCATAAAAGGCAAGAAAACCGCCGGCGAACACCCCGTACCACACGCTGCCCTGCAGCAACGGCCTGAAATCCGACAACTCCGGCTGCACCTGCAACAGGCCGGGGGCCGCCACCTGGATAATGAGCAACAAGCCTGCTATCTCAATCGCCGTTAACACCGCGGCAACGGTAACAGACTCGGCGATACCCCATACCGAGAACCCACCCAGCAGCAACACCAGCAGTGGCATCACCAGCACGTCAGGTAACGACACCAGCACCTGCAGGTAACCGGCAAAGCCGCGGACAATGGTCGCTGCAGAGACGATACCGGCCATGATGATCAGCAGTCCGACCAGTCTTGACAGTGCAGGCAAACCAATGCCCTCCTGCACATAAACGGCCTCCCCGGCACTGACCGGATAGCGGGCAACCAGTTCTGCATAGGAAAACGCCGTCAGGCAGGCCAGTAACGATGCCAGCAGGAAGGAAAGCGGCGCGAACATACCGGCATGCGACACCACCTCACCCAGCAGTACATAGATGCCGGCCCCGATGATATTACCCAGTCCATAGAAGATCACCAGCGTCAGCGTCAGCGAACGCTTCAGCGCGGGTTGTTGCTTTTCTGCAGCATTCGGGGAGCCTGCCATGTCGGCATTATGGCATAACCATCCTGCGGTAAAACGCTCTGACGGCAGCCACGTTGTCTACACAGACGAGAAAATTTTCTTTACCGATTAGAGTCTTGCCAGTCGAACGCCATCGATGCGCCTGGCGATAAATATGCTATATATACAGTATGAGATGTGATTAGACACATCAGGAGGATAGCAGCATGGCAACCAGAGAAGACACCCGTAAACGGGAGAAAGCACTGGAACGCCATTCTCCTGCAGACAGGTTGGGCCCATGGGATGAAATGGAACGCTGGTTCAGTGAATTCGGACGACGCGGCTGGCTGCACCCGTTTAACTGGGAGTGGCCACAGCAGCCGGAAGGGTTTACAGCGTTCGCAGGCAAACCGCCAAAGGTCGACCTGCTTGACCGGGAGAATGAAGTCGTAGTGAGGGCAGAGCTTCCCGGCGTCAACAAGGACGATGTGGACGTCACTGTCGATGAATACAGCGTTACCATCAAGGCAGCGACAAAACATGAGGAAGAAAAGGAGGAAGGCGAGTACTACCGGCGTGAAATGAGCAGTGGCGAATACCAGCGAACCCTGGCACTGCCGGCCACGGTAGATGAGGACAAGGCTAGGGCAACCTTCAAGGACGGGGTGCTTGAACTGACATTACCCAAACTGGAGAAGAGCCACCGCAAGTCGGTGAAAGTCGATTAATACAGGGAAGTACATAATGCCCGGTTGTGTTTATCAGCGGGCGTTATGTTTCAGCCAGCGTCATCGGCAACCCCGGTTGCCGTGGCGTTGGCTTTTTACATCAGGCCCCGCTGGCCGGGATTCTGTAATCCTGACCGTCAGGCTGGCAGATTCTTCACTGCCAGCCTGACACTGCAAGCCTGAGGTCTAGCGTACCGGGGGTGCTGGCGGGTAAGCCGGACGCACCGGGTTTTGAATCCACGGCGGCAATGCAGGACGTCCTGCTGGTGCCGGCGGCATGCTTTGCTCATCAACAAACTCGCTGCGACGCTCTTGCATATACGCCATACGTTCTTCCGGTGACATGTTCATCATGGTGGCACGCATGGCCGTCATCTTGTTACGACGTTCTTCCGCCTGCTTGCGCAGTTCCTCGTGGCGGCTCGCCACATCATCCTGTTGTTCCACCATGGTCTTGAGAATATCTTCCTGGTTTTCAAGCAGATAATTGCGCCGCTCTTCAGCCCGGGTACGCATGGCCTCCTGTTGTTTGATCAGCTTATCGAGGCGTTCCTCACGTTGTTGCAGAAAGGCATCCATTCGCGCATCCAGGTACGCCTGTCTTTCCTCACGCCGCTGGGCTGCCTGCGCCTCGCGCTGCTGGCGCTGTTCTTCATAATACGCCTGCTGCTGTTCGCGGTACTTCTGCATCGCCACATCGCGCTCGGTCCGGGGGCGTTGTACCGGCACCGGCCGCTGTTCACGCATGCGCTCCATTTCCGCCTGGTGTGCAGCGCGCTGTTCTTCCATCTCCGCATCGCGTGCCGGGCGCTGCGCGCGCAGCTCTTGCAGCTCTGCCTGGTGTGCAGCGCGCAGCTCTTGCAGCTCCGCCTCGAGTGCCGCACGCTGTTCTTCCAACTCAGCCTCACGTGCAGCGCGTAGTTCCTGCATCTCGGCCTCACGTGCCGCACGTTGTTCCTGCATCTGCGCCTCGCGTGCCGCACGTTGCTCTTCCATCCCCGTATCACGTACAGGATGTTGCGCACGCATGCGCTCCATTTCCGCCTGGTGTGCAGCGCGCTGTTCCTCTCTCTGCGCATCGCGTGCCGCACGTTGTTCCTGTATCTCCGCATCGCGCGCAGCGCGTTGTTGCTCCATCTCCGCCTGTTGCTGCTCACGCAGCGAGTCAGCGCTCTCGATTTGCTGGTCATATTGCTCGCGATAGGTACGGATTCGCTCTTCCATCGGGTTTGGGGGCACAGCAGCAGGGGTAGCTGCTGCCGGGCTTTCCTCGGCCTGGACAGCAGGGAGCAACATTGTTGCGGCCATGATGCCGAAAAAGACTGGTTTTAATGACATAACCGTTCTCCTGTTAAAATTGTTGTGGTTTTCTTCTGAAAACACGAAAAGTATAGCCTACTCGGCAACCAAGTACTGCCGTGATGGCCGTCCAAACGACTTTATCAACCTGTTCTGCAAGCAGGTGATATGACCTGCTGACTGTCAAGCCCTCCACAGAGCTCCCCGGCAAACCGGACGATAGTGCGAAAGACCTGCACAATGCCACCCTCCCCGTTATCAGTCGACTCAATGACTGGTACCGGCAGAGCGATGAATTTTATTATAAACATTATATTTTCCCGATGGCTTGTTCATTGGAATACGCTTGACTTCCTCGAGCGTCGCCGCATCGTAGACCAGCAGGGCACCCTCTGTTTCCCAGATACTGACAAGCACGTAGCGCCCGTCACGGGTAAATTCGACATGCGCCGATGTCTTGCCCGGTTCGGGACGCAGGGTTTTCACCATTTCGAGGGTCTTTTTATCAAATACATGCATGGCATCCTTGTTCGGCCCGAAAAACACATCTGTCCAGGCATACGGGGTATTTTCATGGCTGCGCATGAAAAATCCCGGGCCCAGCGTCGGTATCTCCCGGATCACCTTCCAGTCCTGCATATCAATAACCGTGACCTTGCTGTCCTTCAGATTGGGCGTAGCCATCACCGCCTGTCCACGGTATTCCCAGGTAATACCGGAACCCAGATGCGGCATGCCATCAAGGGGTAACTCCGCGATGCGCGTGCCACTGTCCAGATCCACTACCTGGCCACTGTGCTGTACACGGTCAGCGCCGATCAGCAGGCGATAATCCTGGTCAAAAAAGAAATCGTCCAGCACCTGTTGCAGGCGAATCTTCCTCACCGGGTAGCCCTCTGCGTTATAGCGGATCTCCCACACTTCCGGTACATCCTTGAGGGCTGCGACAAAACTGCCGCGGGGCTCTGCCTGGTAAACGGCGCTGACGCGCGAGGTTGTCCCCTCTGCATCAACCACGGGAATAATCTTTATCAGGCCAAGCTCAGCCGCATCCAGCAACACCAGCGTATTAGGCAAATAGTTGCCGACCAGTAAGGTTTTACCATCGCCGGATACCGCCACATTGCGTGTGTTGATACCGGCGCGTACTTCAGCCACAACCTTCAGGTTATACAGATCAAACTTGCTGATCCAGCCATCACGCGAGGCAAGGTAGGCATAGCGGCCATCCGGCGAGTATTTAATACCGCCATGCAGCGCGTAGCGTGATGCAAATCGATGCACAGGTTCCAGACGGTCACCATCCAGCACTGTCACATGATGATCGCCCGCCTCGACGACCATGAACAGGTTCAGCGGATCGGCAGTAAAGACCGGCTTGTCCGGGAGAGCATGAGAGTTGTCCAGTAGTATCCGCGAGGCATTGATCGCTCCACTGTCCCATGTCAGGTCCGCATCGGGTGACGAATAAATCAACTCGACCAGCTGCTGTACGTCCGTTTCATCCAGCTGCTTGCCGAAGGGTGGCATCTGCGTCGCGGGTCGGCCATCCTTGATGACCGAGGCCGCATCCGCCTTGCGCAGGCGGCCCAGGTTCGACGGCAGGAGTGCGGGACCGGCACCACCGAGGCGGTCGGCACCATGGCAGGATGCACACAGACGCAGGTACAGATTACTGGGGACAGTCGCAGTTGCTGTGTTCGGCGCCTGTTCCTGTAGCAGAGCACCATCCGGCTGGCGCTGCCAGTGACTGACATCGGTAACGACTCCCTTCAGGTAATGAGTGACCGCCAGCTGTGCACCATCATCCGAATACACGATGCCGTAGTACTCGTAGCGTTTGAAGACTTCCTCTATATTCCTTTCTTGCGCGGGTGCCCAGGGTTTCAGGGCAGGATTGAATTCGTCGTAGTAATGCACTCCACCGGCACCGCCAAGCGCGGGAACGGTGGCTGTCAGTAGCGTACAACAGATGAATAGAACAAGAGACCAGGCACTAACAGGCTGGCTTACCACGGCATAAAGTCATTCATGCGGCCCATGGGGCGCATGCTATTGGTCATATCTCCCATTTCATAACGGATAGCTTCACCGGTCAGATTCATGATACGCATATTCTGGTTCATACCTTCCATCGACAGATTCATGCCGTGCATGTTGTCCAGCATTGGCTCGAGGTGCTCCAGCGCAATCATCCTGTCTGCCATTGTCTCGACCGACTCGGACATGTGGTAGACGCGGCGCGTCATGGTACGTACATTTTCAGACAGATAGATAACACTTTCGGAGATATGGCTGAGGTGCTCACCCATCTGCGGGTCCATGCCCTTTGCCACCGTATGAATATCCTTGCTCAGGGTATAGATTAGAAAGAAGCCGTAGGCGGCCAGCACCACGAAGGCCAGCATGGCCGGATAGACAATCAGTTCCCAGCGACGGGCGCTGGTCTCGAAGACGCGCACGAAGCGGTCCATCGAATCTCCATCGGAAAAGGCGTCAGATACGGAGGTGTCTGCGGGTGCGTCTTTATCCATATTTATTATTTTGTCATTCATACAAAGACCACCACCAGGAATTTCGCTAATTAACCTACATTTGACATGGAAACAGGCATTTCTTTCGAGCCGGACACATTATTATGCTTAATTTCCGCATCAGTCAAATAACAGGCCGGATCCTCGGCCCAGGGATCCCCGGTCAATTGCAATGCCCGGACCCGGGTATTGCCACCGCAGATATTAAAGTAGCGACAGCTGCCGCAACGGCCTTTAATCAGGCGGGGGGCGGCCTTCAGGCCCTTCATGATCGGATCCGAGGTATCCGGCCAGATCGCCGAGAACGGCCGCTGACGGACGTTGCCGAGGCCGTAATGCCACCAGAAGGTATCCGGGTGGACCTCGCCGAGGTTATCGATATTGGCGATATTGACGCCGGAGCTGTTGCCGCCCCATTGCCGCAATTTCGCCGCAATGTGATCGGCTTTATCCGGGTAGTGCTGCATCACCCACTGCAATAGATAGACGCCGTCGGCATCATTGTTGCCAGTAACGAACTCCACGTCGTCGCCACGCTGTGCGTGTGCGAGCGCTGTCTCGAACAACAGGTCCATGGCAGAACGGGTGATATTGAGTCGCACATCACTGTCACGGTTACGGTTACCGCGCCCGGCGTAGTTGAGGTGTGAAAGATAGAACTTGTTGACACCCTCGTCTGCCATCAGCTGCAACATGTCTGGCAGCTCGGTAGCATTGTCCTCGGTCATGGTGAAGCGCAGCCCCACCTTGATATCGCGCTCCCGGCACAGTCGGATACCCTGCATGGATGCATCGAAGGCACCCTCCTTCTGACGGAAGCGATCATGTGTGTGCCGGACACCGTCAATGCTGATGCCAACGTAGTCATAACCGATGGCCGCAATGGCATCGATATTGTGTTCATCGATCAGGGTACCGTTGCTTGACAGGCCGACATAGAAACCCGTGGCTTTTGCACGTCGGGAAATATCGAAGATATCCGGCCGCAACAGCGGCTCACCGCCGGACAGTATCAACACGGGAACACCAAAGGACTTCAGGTCATCCATCACCGTGTAGACCTCGTCGGTTGACAACTCGCCCTTGAAGTCGATGTCAGCCGATATCGAGTAGCAGTGCTTACAGGTCAGGTTGCAGCGCCGGATCAGGTTCCAGATGACAACCGGTCCCGGGGGTGCACGCCGCTCGACCAGTGGCGTGGGATGCACCAGTTCCTGCATGAATTGCGAGATTCGAAACATGCGCTTATGCCTTTATCCTCAGGCCCGTTTTCTTCAGTATGCGTTTGCTGTACAGCACCTCGTGACCACGGCAGTGCTCACCCAGCAGGTCCGCGATAGTACCCAGCTTTGCCACCACATCGTCGCTGCTGCGGCCATGCACCATGGCAAACAGGTTGTAGGGCCACAGTGGCAGGTGCCGAGGCCGCTGGTAACAGTGGCTCACATAATCCAGACCACCGATCAGCCCGCCAAGTTCCGTGATGTGTTCGTCGCTGACATTCCACACCGACATGCCATTGACCGTGTAGCCGAGGGCGTAATGATTGGGGACCGCGGCAATACGGCGGATGATGCCGCACGCCTGCATGTTAGCCACCCGTCGCAGCACCTCGTCGACGTCCAGGCCCAGCTGCTGTGCCAGTGCCGCAAACGGCTCGGCGACCAGCGGCAGACCGGCCTGCGTGGCTACAATGATCTGCCGGTCAACGGCATCCAGCAGCCGTCCGTCTTGTTGTGCCGTGTTCATTGCTTGCCGGGAAGCCGTCATGATAATTCCCTAGACGGCCAGCTTCAGGCCGATATAAAACTCCTGCTGCTTTGGCATATCGTAGACCCGGCAGCCGGTCGCCTGCTCGATTTGACTGATAACAGCGCCTGCCTGTTGCGGCCGTTCTGTGGCAATTACAAACCACATATTGAGTAGATGCTCGCGCTCGTAGTTATGCGCCACCTCGGGAAACGCGTTGACCTGCCCGGCAACGTCGTCATAGCAGTCGGCGGGTACCTGCATGGCACAGAGACTCAGTGCCCCCCCCATGCTCTCTGCATTGTACATCGGCCCGAAACGCGTCAGCACCTTGTCATCAAGCAAACGCTGCAGCCGCGACAGCAACTCATCCACAGATAACCCGAGTGTTGCCGCGACCGCATCAAAGGGACGCGCACAGACCGGCAGGCCTTCCTGCAAGTGGTTGACGATGCTGGCGTCGATACTATCCATGCGATCGTTTCTGGCCACGGGACCTGCGCAGTTGCCCGGGCGGCTTACTGCTTTCGACGTAATGCGCGCCACGCTGTTTGAAACTGCGGCCGCTGAACAGCACCGTATGCGGGATCTTTTCCAGCCCATGGAACGCAACAATCTGCTCAAGACGCCGCAGCACGCTGTTGCGCTCGCGACCATGGATCATGCAAAACAGGTTATAGCGCCACTCTGGCAGGCGCCGCGGACGCTGGTAACACAGCGTTACGCAGGTCTCGGTCGCCAGCAACGCCCCGATGCGCTCAACCTCGATATCCGGGATATCCCAGACGACCATGGCATTGGCGCGGTAGCCCAGTGCGCGGTGCCTGACGACCACACCCATGCGCTTGATCAGTCCGGCTGCCTGCAGCACTTGCAGCCGCGCTATCACCTGCCTCTCGGTCAGGCCAAGCTGCGCGGCAATGGCGGCATACGGCTTTGCCACCAGTGGCAGGCCTCCCTGGATCGCAGCGATTAGTTCACGGTCCTGCGCATTCAACACCATAACGGAAATCCCAGATCGATAAAAAAAGATCTTTCCAGCGGCAGATTGAGTAGCGGCAGGCCGGTCTGCTGCTCGATGCAGTCCAGCACTTGCTGTACCTGCGCCTCGTCCGCTGCCGTGACCACGAACCACAGGTTGTAGTGGTGTTCGCGTTCGTAGTTGTGGTTCACTGCCTCGAAACGACTGACAAAGTCCGCCACTTGTGCAAGCTCCGCGTCCGGCACCGCGAGTGCCGCCAGTGTGCTGGCACCGGCACGCTGCGGCGCAAACACCGGTCCGACACGACTGACCAGGCCACGTTGCTGCAGCGATTGCAGCGTCCCGATCACATCCTTTTCCGACACGCCCTGTTGCTCCGCAATCTCTGCAAACGGAGAAGCACACAGGGGAAAGCCGCGC
>Ga0316192_10001672_pt1 | contig 16410 bp, 16 predicted proteins | sample MerIslwburrow_MG_FD_204931 | JGI IMG/M metagenome (GOLD analysis project Ga0316192, IMG submission 204931) | Coastal sediment microbial communities from Maine, United States - Merrow Island worm burrow | ecosystem: Environmental > Aquatic > Marine > Coastal > Sediment | place: USA: Maine...
CCGCGTGGCCAGTATTTTGCTATGGATTACCCATGGTGCAGCCGGAATAGCCTGTAAATACCGGTACCCAGATCTGCGAAATCGAACTGGAAGATTTCTCGGAGTAATTCCTGAAAGCGCCTCAAATGATCATTTATATAATTCCCTTCGTCACCCGTCTCACTTCTTCATTTATGGGAGACAATCATTCCCGCCCGCTTGCTCACCCCATCCAGTATCGGGCCGGCTGTTGATTCTGGCATCCCTGCTTCAGCAACCAGTGCAGTCGCCTCAGCGATTGCATCCTCCATCCGCGATGTCAGTTCCAAAAAGATACCCTCCATGTCCTGCTCATGCAGCCCGGCTTTCTGGCCAGTCTGGTAGAAATGCCGGAGCTGGATCTGGCTGAGGCGATAATACCCCTTGTCTCCCAGCGTCATCGCCAGCTTGATCTTCTTAGTCGGGAATTCAGGATAAGGTGCCGCGGACATCACATCATAGAGGGGTGTCAGCCGGTAGCCGCCCGGGGTGTGAAAGATGGAGAAATTCTTCGCATGGCCGTCGATGGCGGCCAGCAGCCAGAACACGATCTGCGCCTTCATAAAGGTCAGGCGGTCTTCAAGCGGGGCAACTGCGCCGTTCAGGAATTCCATCACCTCCACGATGCCGGGCCCGCCATCGCTTTGATATTTCCGCAGGGGCGGAACTCCCAGCGCCTGACAGAGATCCTCCTGCGGCAGGCGGTAAAGCACACCTTCCTGCCAGGTGCGGTCGAAACGCTCCACGACGATGACGGGCTTGCTGTCGTACATCCGCACCTCGGCCTTGGCCGTATCAAGACCCAGGGCGCGGCACAGCACCAGACACAGCCATTCATTCCAGGGGGTGTCGGAAAAATCGGCCCCGTCCGGACCTACCTTCATGGCAGGCTTGAAAATATGGGAGGTCGGTGTCGGCCCGAGTGGCAACTGCCATTGATTGTCTACTTGGAGAAAAGCGGTCTTTTCCTGCACCCCGGCAATCGAGATGCGAAAGTCATCCTCATCGGCATAGAGTCCGAGGGGATTGGTTCCAAGGGAAGCCAGCCGGGCGGCAATCTCATCGTCGGTTACCGGACGGTATTCCATTTTAGTTGGATCGCCGGGGTCGGCGCCTTCCGGCACAAAGCGCAGCGCACCCACGCAATCACGCCCGATGACGGCCAGCAGATCAAAGATACCGGCGCTTTCTGCTTGTTCGCGCGCCGCGATTTTTTCCCTGACGGTGCGATCATCGGGCAACAGCCCGTCAAAGTAGCTGGTCGCACCCTCCCCGGACCAGATCCGATCGGACAGCGGCATGGACAGGGAGATGGGAAATGCACGGTCTGACGACAACCAGTCCGGGGCATAGCGAAACGAAGTCGCACCACTCGGCGCCCGGGAATACTCACCGATCTTGCTTGAGCCGAGATACACATTCAGCACGCGTCCCTGACGTTTACGTCCCACGCTCAGTACTCCGTGGGGTCGAACCCGGTTGTACGGCGCGGGATGACGGACAGATCCAGATCCAGCGCCGCCAGCACCCGGATCACGGTGTCGAGCCGCGCCGTGGTCGCGCCGTTCTCGATGTCGGAGACCAGGGCCTGCCGGACAGACGCCTTTCGGGCGACATCGACTTGCCGCAGGTTACCGGCCTTGCGTGCCAGGCGGATGGCCGCACCGAGATCGTTGTTGCTGCGTATGACCTTCTCCATCGATTTACCCTGTTTATACGAATAGACGTATAAACATCTTATATACGCTATGGCAGGTAATGTCAATATATACGTTATAAGGGATATTCTAATCATTCCCTCTTCCAGCTGTGATCCTGGCCGCACCGGTGCCAACTCACACCTCCATGACCAGATCCGGCCTGAAATCAGGGTTCAGGGCATCCGGCGCATAGCCGCGCGGGTTGCACACCACCTGGGTGCCGTAGATCTCGTAGTCATACGACTCATGCATATGACCGTGGACCCAGATGGCTGGCAGGTCGCCGTCCATCAGCATCTCCAGGTTGCTGGCGAAGGCCGGTGTCAGCAGGTCATTGGCATACCTTGGATGAACAGACTGTGACGAGGGGGCATGGTGGGTGACCACCACCGTCTTGCCATCGAAGGGTTCCGCCAGCATGGCCGCCAGCAAGTCCCGGCTGGTAGTGTGCAATTGGATGGCATCCTCGGGTGTGAACCGTTCGCCGTTGTTCTGGATGATGGAGAAATCCGTCATCTGCTGCCGCGCCTGCTGCATGGCGAAGAACCTGTCTGCCTCGCCGAACAAGGCGAAATCGGTCCACAGGATGCAGCCGAGAAAACGTACGCCACCGATGACAACCTGATCGTCGTTCAGGACATGGATGTGGTCAGGCGCCTGAGCCTTAAGATCACCGATCAGGGACAGGTCGTGATGATAGAACTCGTGGTTACCCGGCACGTAGATCACCGGCCGGCCCGGGAACCCGGCCTCTGCCCAGCGCAGGCCTTCCACACCGACACCGATATCGCCCGCCAGGATCACGACGTCGGCATCGGTTACCGGCGGCTCGAGGTCCTCGAACTCGATGTGCAGGTCGTTGAGGATGTGGAGTTTCATTTCCTTAGCTTGCTCACGCTAATCAGATCCTGGTCTTGATGGTAGTGGGTGGTGACTCGCGTGAACACCCCAGGCAAGTCACTCATACCACTTTGTTGAAGGTTGTGGTTCAGGCGTTTGCGGTGCTGATAACGCTGGTAAGTGTTTATGGCAACCGTATGGCAGTGACCATAACGGTCCGCTTGTGCGGTAATTGCCCTGGGACACCAATCCCTACAGCCTGAATATGCCTGATCTCAGGCAACGCGGGTTATCCCTGTGGGGAATCGGCCCGCCTTATCCAACCTGCCCATAACAGGGCTGCATTAAAGTATGTCAATAAGATCTCCTTTGAGTGATGCGGAAATTTCCGCGGGTTTAAGAAACGTGAACTGGCAACGGCCGGCAACAGTTGCCCGTCATCTTCAGTTCACGAGGTTTGAAGCCACGCCCTGATCGGGCTTGGCGTGTTCACACACTGTGTGAGATGTGGAAGATGGACCGCGGCTTGCGCCGATGCACCTGTTACACGGTCCGGGAGGTGCCTTGCTTGCCACTTTACCGTAGTGGCCACGGATAAAACCGATGTTCTGGTGCCAGTATACAAATACAGTTTCGATCTGTCACGGCAAAAACATTTAGCACGCGCTAACGATGCATTCTTCATCGATTCGAACACAATCAAGAACAGATAATCCGCCTGGCACTTCTGAAATCGGCCGGAACTCTTTACGGTCACAGGATTTCCCGGATGCGTCACTACCGCGCTGCGCTCAGTAGTGACGCATCCGCTTCGACCATGGCAGCCGGTGCGCCAGGCATTGCCTGTCACACCGGTTGCATCAGGATAAATCTGGCAACCTTCGGTATGCGCAATAAGTTTCGGCCATTGCCTGACTTGTACCCGGCATCCTGAGTCGAAGTCAGGCTGAGTCAGTGTGATTCAGGATGAAGCAGCATCAATCACTGCCAGATTCCCAATCATAATCCGGGATTATGTAGCCTCCTTCAGGAACCGGCTGTGCACGTATATCCCTGGTAGTTTCTGCAAATGCCAACGCACAACGGCCTTCCATGCACTGTTCTACCAAAGTATGCCGTTCTTCCAGTGGCGGCACGTCGACAATGTCGCACCCAACACGGCCTGCCCACTCGTCGATCACGATCTGTGCGTCTTCCGGACTGAGATGGGCGACCGCATCCAGCGCCCTGCCCCTAACATGCTCCGGGATCCAAGCGACGAACTCCACGGCACCATTTGCCGAACCCGGATCAGCAGGGTCCTGCCCAGCCGTATCCGGCACATGCGGATCCGGCAAGTCGGGAGTCTCGTAGATCGTGTAAGTCCCACGACAGATACGTCCGTATTCATCACGTTCCTGCTCATACGTCATGTAGTCCGCCTCGCGGAGTTCATTGAGCAATCTATAGATACCATCGCGCCCCAGATCACCGCATTCGCACAGTTCTTCGACCCGTAATATCCAGCCATCCGGCCTGGACAGTAAATAGGAGAGGAGCCCCAAAGCTGCCCAGGACAGGGATTCATCCTCGATGGTACGCTGATCGATGGTGAAAGCACGGTCACGGTGTGTAGCGCGGATGATGGTGGTACTCATGCCTCGTTCTCACCAATGAAGATTCTGGCCACCTCTGAGGCCGGGTAATACACCCACCGGCCGAGTGATCCTGATTGTGATCGCGTCACTACTGCACTGCCCTCGGTACTGACGCGGTCGCTTCCGCCATGGCAACACGTATGCCATGCATCGCCTGTCACACAGGTTGCCTTGTGTTGTCTTGGGCAACCTTCGGTGTGTGTATGTTCACGTGGTTTCATGAGGTCACCAGCTTTTTCCTGGCTACACGTCGCGCAATGTCTTGCACACGGCGCACAAGCGGGCTGTCTTCATTGACCGGCGGCAGTACGGGCTGCTCAGTTTCCGCTTGTGTTGCCTCCACGCGCTGTCGTGTCACGCGTCTCCGAGCGACACGCAGTGCACGCTCCGGCGTGAAGGTGCCTGCCTGCGCGCGTTTGATGAGCGCACGCAGGCAGCCAAGTGGCGAGGCACGAATCGCACCGGCCGCTATGATGCCGGCCCACTCATCCAGCACCTGCTGGCTGAGCGGCGCCTCCAGTGCAGCGAGCAACGCCTGCGCCCCTGTGTGTTCTGCCGGTAACAGGCCCTTGGGATAGACAAGATCTTGAGCTGAACCACCACCACTGGCTGACAGTTTATTTCCCGAAACGGCTGGTTGTGGTGGTTCTATAGAGGTTCCTATGGTGGTTCCTGGTATGACACAGGTGTCACCGGGACCCTGACACTCGTGTCTAGGGGTGGTGTCGCTACCGTCAGGGGGTGGTGACACACTGACACCCCGGTCCAGATGCAGTCGGTAACGATTCGAGGAATGGGAACCATCGCTGCGATAGCGTTCCTTGACCGAGATCAGTCCGCGACTGACCAGGTGTTGGATCGAGCGCTGCACGGTGCGCTTTGATACGCCCACCTTCTCTGCAATGATGGCGATGCGCGGCCAGCAGACGCCTGCGTCATTGGCATGATCGCCCAACACCACGAGGACAGATTTCAGGAATGGGCTTGAGATTCTGACGCCAGGCCCATTCCCGTGCCGCATGACTCAATGCCAGGGTACAGCGCTGCGGGGAGAATCAGTCGTCGAAGCCACCGATGATGATGCGGGCGACTTCTGTGGCCGGGTAGTACACCCGTCGGCCGATCTTGCGGCCACAGGCCTTCAGGGCGCGTGTACTCTGGTCACTCGGGTAACTCAGGCTGTAACGCAGGCCGCCGGTGGTGCGGCCGAGGAGCTCGGCCAGCTGTGTCTGCGATATCAACAGTCCATACCGCTCGGTGATCTGATTCTCCAGCGTTGCAACATCGTGGCTTTGTGCGTTTTGCATAATCCGGCATCTCCTTGTGCATGATTCGGAGACACGAGATTGCACAAGATGTCATGCGATTACCAGAACTAAACTGTTAGCAACGTGCTATGAAATACCTTGTTTTACAGTACCAAATGGATGCACAGGTCTTACTGCAGACCGATGGATATTTAGTCAGAGGAATGCGAATGGTAATCAGTGGTTAGCGTTGTTTGTGTTAGCCGTGTACGTGTGCACACGGACCAATGATGGGTTATCAACCCATCACCTGGTCCAGCCTTTCCACTAGATCCTCTGCCCGCAGGTGCGTATAGCGCTTCAGCATCTGCATGGACTTATGACCGGAGATGGCGGCGACCTCCTGGTCGCCGAGACCAGCCTCGACCAGGCGTGAGATGGCCTCGTGGCGCAGGTCGTGGAAGCGCAGCCCCTTGATGCCGGCGTCTTTCAGGGTGCGGTGCCAGGCAGGACGGAATTCATAGGGCCGGCGCACCTTGTCGCGACCGGGTTCGCCGAAGAAGATCAGGTCGGTATCAAAGGGGCGCACCGGATTACTTAGCGCCATGCGAAAAATATTTTCCGCTTTTTTGGTCAATGGGACCGTTCGCGCAGACCCATTCTTGGTTTCCGAGAGATAAACGGTGCGCTTTTCCAGGTTCACCTGCCGGCGGGTCAGGGTCTTGATCTCGCCGGCGCGCATACCGGTGTAGAGCGCGATGCGGGCGATCCAGCCTAGCATCGGGTTGGAGTAGCCATCGCAGGCCTTGAACAGGGCCTTCTCCTCGTCCGCGCTCATGCGGCGGTCGCGGCCCTTGGTCGGCGCGGGTTTGCGGATGTTGGCCACGGGGTTGTAAAACAGCCCCACGCGCCATTCCTTGATGGCGATGGTGAACAGGTGCGAGAGCAGGGAGAGTTCCAGGCGCACGGTGCTGGCGGACTTGCCGGCGGCGAGACGTTCGTCGCGGTACTCGGCGACCAGGTCCGGGGTGATCGCGGCCAGGCTGTAGGCGCCGAACTTCTTTTTCAGCGCCTTGGCCTTGTGGCTCTCGGCATAGGCGGTGCTGTCGCGCTTGCTGGCGGAGACTTCGGCCAGGTAGCGGTCCAGCGCCTTTTCCAGCAGCAGCTTCTCGGCGCCGGCGCGGTTAATGTAAACGCCACGCACCATTTCGTCCTCGGTGCTGCGCGCCCAGTCCTCGGCATCGCGCTTGGTGCGGAAGGTCTTGATCGTCGGTGGCCAGCCGCGCTTGCGGATGACCGCTTTCCAGGTGTTCGAGGGTGTCCTTCTAATGGTCGCCACGGTGTCTTCCGGTACAGGTGTTCCGAAAGTGTACCGAGTGACACAGGGATTAAAAGCAGAAAATTTTTATCTCGTTGATAAATATGGTGGCCAGGGACAGAATCGAACTGCCGACACGGGGATTTTCAGTCCGAGACACCAAACATAACCACTTGTTTTTTTAAACTAATACCAGGACGCCCGTTGCGGGACTTTGCAGCACTGTGCATAACAGTGCTGCACTAATCCCCGCAAAACTCCCGCAAGCTTTTTCAGCCCCAGTATTGGTTAAGCCTAACAATCCTTGGCTTGCACCAGGGATACATATCCCCCCAACATATATATAAGGCTGCCTAGCAGTTCCACAGGGAAAACCGTGACGAAGTTCATATAGTCAAAATATCTTTTCTTGGTCGCTGGCGCCAAAATGGGGGAGCGTATACCATAAATAATTGTTTACATTGATTTTTCATTGGTGTCGAAGTGGGCAAATGCGGTGGAGAAACCCCAACAGCCCCAATTTCTGCTCCTTAATATGTGTATTGAAATGTTGCAGCACTATTGCTGGATATATTATTAAGGAGCCTCAAATGTACTTGAAACCAACGGCTCAATCTGAGTCTTTTCCGAATAACAAACGCATTCGCGTCCTTCGACGCCAGCTGGAACTATCCCAGCTTGATGTGGCATTACACGTGGGCATCTCTCAAAGCCAGTATTCGCTCTTCGAGCAGGGCTATGTCCGTTTCTCCCCGGAAATCATCCAGGAGATTGACGAATTACTTAATTCGGCATGCTGCAGGGAGAATAACAATGGACAATAGAACACACATGGATGTGACCACCTCAGTCCCAGGTGGTGAAAACACGTACCTTGCTACGGTAAGGGATCTTATCGGTAGAGGCCTCTCACCAATCTGGCTTAGGGGCAAGCGCCCCTTTGAAAAGAACTGGCAGAGAATTGAGAACAAGAGCGCCCTCGAATTAAAGCAGAGCTACGCAGCCGGATATAACATCGGTATTCGCTGCGGTAAATGGTCCTGCCCTAAAGCAGGGCACGGCCTTGTATTGGTTGATGTGGATGTATACGACCGCGAGTACGCACAGGCGGCCTACGATAAATTGGCTGAATTAATAGGCGGCGCTACTGGAGCCTATGTTAACAGCGGGAGTAGGAAGGGGGGCCGGCACTACTGGTATTCCTGCCCACTGGACAAACTACCGAAGGCATCACGAAAGGTCATTGCCAAATCGGATAAGCAAGTGGAATTCGAAATAGACGGCAAGCGCAAAACCAAGGCTGCCTGGGTAATTGAAGTCTTAGGTACTGGCGCACAAGCTGTCGTCCCTCCATCTGTACATCCAGACACAGGCAAGACATATGAATGGGGTGAGGGCTGGGAAGAGCCCGGTGCAATCCTGGATATACCTGAGCGGTTATTAAATGCCATTTCAGGTGGTAGCAATACACCACCAAAGAGTTCTACCCAAGTTTCGCGTGCCGGGATGCCTTTGGGTGAATGTCGGTTCATTCAACATTGCTTAAGCGAGTCTGCTAGCTTGGAAGAACCGTTATGGCACGCAGCTGCCTGTAACCTTGCTTTATGTGATGACGGTCGTGAGGCCTTCCACCAAATGAGCAGACTCGACACAGATAGATACAATCCTGGCGATACTGACAAGAAATTTGACCGTGCGGAAAAGGAGAAAAAGCCGCACACCTGCGAGCGGATCAGCGAGCTCGGGTTTACCTGTCCAAAAATGGACTCAAATGGCACCTGCGCTCTCCATGGTGGGCTCTCCCCAGTGGTTTTCGCACAGACTGAGAAGCCAAAGGACACCACGGCTACCAGTAGGATAGTTGACTTAGCTGCCGGATTCAGGCTTGCGAATGACGCTGATGACAAGGCCTATGTGCAGATACCTGTAGATGGTCACTGTGAAACATGGCGACTACATTCAGGAGACTTCAAAAGGTGGTTGACGCTCCAGTATTTCAGGCAACACGCGAAAGTGCCGACTGATCAGTCTCTCAAGGATGCACTAAAATTACTTGAGGCCCGTGCACTATTTGATGGTGAACGTGTACAGGCCTACAGGCGCATTGCCCCCTACAACAGCGACATCATTCTGGATTTATGCAATCCGAACTGGGACTGCGTCAGAATCACCAAAGATGGATGGGAGATCACCTCTATCCCCGAGGATGTCGCATTGATACGTACACGCGGCATGCTTGAACTACCCCCGCCGGTTCGTGGGGGTAATATCAACGAACTATGGGAATTCGTCAACGTTAGCGAGGTAGACCGCCCCCTGACCATTGGTTGGCTGCTGGCCACGCTGAATCCGTCCGGCCCATACCCCATCCTCGTCTTACAGGGCGAGCAAGGAAGTGCAAAGTCGACCTCGGCAAGAAATTTGAGATCCTTGACCGACCCCAACACGACTCCGTTGAGGGCACTGCCCAAGTCAGAGCACGATCTTGTCATCGCCGCCAGTAACAGCAGAGTGGTGTGCTACGACAACCTCAGTGGATTATCGACCAGTATGAGCGATGCACTTTGTCGACTCGCCACAGGCGGGGGCTTCTCGACTAGGGAGTTGTATACCGATGATGGGGAAATGCTCTTTGAGGTCCAGAAACCAATTATTCTCAACGGCATTGATGAGATCGCCGCTAGGCATGATCTCCTTGATAGGTCACTGCTCATCTCAACGCCCGTGATTGATCAGGATAAGCGGCGTACAGAGACAGCACTTAAGGAAGCGTTTGGAAATACGCATCCACGTATTCTTGGAGCCCTACTGGACGCTGTCAGTTGTGCGCTGCGCAATCAGGAGACAACGATACTGTCAGAGTTACCCCGCATGGCTGACTTTGCAATCTGGGCGACAGCTGCTGAACCTGCACTTGGGCTCCAACCGGGGGAATTTATGGATGCATACGCCGCAAACCGTTATGAAGCCATACGGCTTAATCTAGAACAGGATTCTGTCGCCGAGACGATTAAATCTTTGCTCGTATTAGGTCCAATAAAAGGCAATTACAAGGAAATACTTGAAAAGCTGAAGAAGCATATACGGCGGGATGTCTTTGACACATTGCCGTGCGATTTCCCCAAGGCGGCAAGAGGGATGTCCAACAAGTTAAAAAGGCTAAGGCCAGCACTACGGGCTGAAGGAATCGAGGTCATCATCAATGACCGCAGTCATGGCAAGAATCACGTCGAAATACGAGACGTCAAGCACGAGTCACTCGAGAACCAGTTGGAAGCACAATACGCAGCCTAAAATGGGAGGGGTGTACATAGCTACGCAACAGTATAGTTATGTGCACCCCCGATGCGCACCCAGATAACATATGAATAACAGCAAGTTACCACATGGTGCACATGGTGCACATTGGTTTCCCCCTTTAGCCATTTATAGGCTCCCCTTGGCTAGCCCCGTGATGGTAGCCATATACGCACCCCCCCTTTCTTTCTTTTTAGAAAGCTATGGCATGTGCACCATGTGCACCCATAAAACATATGCTATTGATTTTTATAAATGATAAAGGGGTGCACATTGGCAAAAAGAACGTGCACCGGGTGCACTTGCTTGTGCACCGCAGGCGGAGATCAACACCCCTCAGCCTGCAACCCGACCTGAGCACGAAAGCCGAAACCCGCGGCAATAATCGATGCCGATCGACCGTCGATGAAAAGTGGGCGACCCCTGGCGCCTTGATCGCCACCAGTGAACCGGCCACCGAGTCCCGAGGTCGTAGTACATAGGTCCTAGCACTAAGGTCCCAGTACCCGGCACGAAGGCCCCGCACCTGCAAGAGTCTGGTTGAAATACCCAAACACGATATGCATCCAAAGTCTCATATTGATGTGTCGATAAGGTAAGGATGAACACGCATATAAGGACCGGCTGCCTTAATTGTTAGCCAAGAAGGAGAAGCAACATGCGCACTAAGGGAAGAATAACGTCATGGAACGACGAGAAGGGATTTGGATTTATCACACCTATTGCTGGTGGGAAACGGGTCTTCATTCATATCAAAGCTTTCAGTAATAGCAACCGGCGCCCTGATGTTAATCAATTGGTAACCTACACCTTGTCTAATGACAAGCAAGGCCGTCCATGCGCTGCAAAAGCCACATTGGCTGGCGATAGACTTCCTGGAAAGGAAAAACGGAAGAATGGTTCACTATCAACCATTGGTGCTGCTTTCTTTCTCGTCCTCGTCGGCGTTTCAGTTCTAACCGCCAAAATACCACCTTTGATTCTTGCTCTTTATATAGTCGGTAGCCTAATCACTTTCACCATGTACGCAGTAGATAAATCCGCAGCGAAGAAAGGAGCCTGGCGAACCCAGGAAAGCACCCTACACTTGCTATCACTGGTTGGAGGTTGGCCAGGAGCACTAATCGCCCAACAGAAGTTACGCCATAAGTCCAAGAAACAGTCTTTCCGCTCAGTTTTCTGGGCAACGGTCTTTCTAAACTGCGGTGCATTCTTCTGGCTGTTCACGCCAACCGGCGCAGCCACCCTGCAGTCCTTGATTGCTGGTGTAGTATGAGGACTAATAACAGGCTGGCACTTTGACCACCCCGCCTGGCCGCTGCCCCCGGGAACTGAGAACTAATCCTGAGTACAACACGCTAAACACGACGCCTCGTAGTCGTCTCTCGGCAGCCACCTAAACCCGACGGTCGTCGCCCTGCCCTCGAGGACCGGCACCTGGCAACCAGACCGAAGCACCCAGCACGAGGACAGCAACACGGTGCATGACGCCCTGAACGTCACACAGTTGTCCCCTACCCCTTACACTGGTCTTGGCAGCTGAGAACTAAATTCTGCGGCCAACGTTCCTGGCGCGAAGGTCGCCCAACTGATTTCACCGTGCCACACACGACGCATTCAGACCTTAGTGCCAGCTCTCAGTACGAGGGCAGGCAGTCGTCACCTGACGCCCTGAGCGCCGCTCTGCCGGCTTCTACTGAACAACCGGCGCCCTTCCCTACCCCCTTTTAATCGCTGCGTGTGGTGGTCTACGGCCATCCTGCCCTAGTCCTTTTCGCGGCAGCACCTGCGAACGTGTTTGGTAAACAGGATGAGGATGACTGTGAGTCAACAGCCTCTATCCGCGTCACAAAAGCAACATTGCCTTAACCCTGACTACTGCAACAGGCGCCTGTGCTCGAACAGGTATTTTGCCTTCCCCTAACAGAAGAATAACAAGGAGAAAATAATGGATAAACTCGCTGGATATCATCAATACAAGCGCCCTAACGGTGAGCCTTTCGCTGCGCCAGGCATCAAAGTGTATTCCTATAAAGACGCAAATACTCGCAGGCGGAAGTTCTCTATTGATGAGTTACCTCCTGATTGGCCAAAAAAGAAGTGCCCGGTATGCGGCAAAACGAAGGATCGCCATAATAAGGCGTGCAAACCTTGTTACCAGAAGATTCGTCGCATCATGATCCAGCTCACTTGTGTGTATTGCGGGACAGTGTTTGAACGAATTATTTCAGAACTTGACAAGATGCACAGGCGGGGACACAAGGATGTCTACTGCTCTAAGGCGTGCTCTGAATCACACCATGCCGTGAAGCACCATCGTCGCTGCCTGGTATGCGATAAGCCTACACCCAAGAAAACGATGAAATACTGTTCGAAGAAGTGTAAGGCAAGCCGGCGTGAAAAGGATTTGGCGCCAAAGGTATGCAGCGTGTGCGATGCGCAGTTTCAGCCGAAAAGCTATCGTACTGTTTATTGCTCTAGGGCTTGTGCGAACAGGGCACATTCGCGTCGAATGAGAGGCGCCGGTAATTCACACCACAAGACCGGAACCTCATATGCTAACTGGTTTCGTTCAATGCGGCCCATCATATTGGAACGCGATAAATATGCGTGCGTGGCATGCGGAAATACGGAGAAACTCGTTATACATCACGTTAACCACAGGCCTCAGTTTAATGAGGCACACAACCTTATAACACTTTGCTCTACATGCCACATGGTCCACCACAAGTCCAAGGTCTCGCCCTTCCCGTGGTTGAAAATTCTCGCACTGTGGCGGCCCATGACTGAACGGCAAAAGTCGAAGTCAATAAAATTGGAGGCAAAATATTCCATGCATGTGTACGACATCTACAGGCACTAACACTGCAATCTGCAGTTGATGTAATACGGAGTTGGCTCCCGCCACTCCATCGGTAAACGTATTCGCTGTAACACCCTACTCCCGGCACCATTGCCGGGTATAAATATAAATATAAATCAACCTGAGGTACAAACGATGAAAACAGAACCCACAATTACCGATATCCTGGTTAATAACTTCGGCCGGAATAAGCCCCTGAGCGAGATCGCTGACGACTATGAGGCACTTGAGTTGGAAGTCGCTAACGAGAAGTCAGCCCATGGTGAGGGCACACAACGAATGACAGCGCTGAAAATTCTCTCCTCCTTCCAACTCAAGCGGGTCCTAGAGAAGCTCGTGGAGAAACCTGGCAAGCCTGCGCCACGGGACCGGTCGCACTTGAAAGTGATCAAATAATCTTCAAAGGCATCCTGACTCTAAGCATCGACCATCCTACAGGGCTATGTTGTAAGCGGTAGGTCTGCAATCTGCAAAACCAGACATTCCCCAACACAGAAAACCCCGATTATGCGGTGTTCCTGTTAGACAGCTGTCGGCCAATAGGAGACCTACAGCTCAACGCAAAACGGCAACCCGGAGGCTGCCGATTAATAAGGGTAATTACGTAGCACCTCCTGTCGATATACAGCCGGGACATTTCAACATATCTTCTTAATCGTGGCGGCTGAAATCATCCTCGAGACGTATGCCACAATATCGCGCCCCATTCTGACTCCGGTGGGGCGTGATTCTGTGCAACAAATAATATAATTCGCAGGTACCCGCCTCCTTTTTCGATGAGTAGAATGGCATAGTTCACCAGAGAATAACCTCGACATGGGCCTGTTACGGCGATTTATCATTTCTTTTGTACTCCTTGCGCCAGCACTGGCCGGAGCCTCGGACAGCGGTACCGCTGCCACCGACAGTGAAATAGTGACGCAGGCCAGGGCGGCCTTTGCGCGTGGTCTGGACTGGATCGAACGGCACCCGGCCACCCTGCAGGACGGCGGACTGACCGACATTCTGGACGAGGGTGTCGGCTTCCGCGTGTTATCAACGCTGTCAGGGGACTCCGCGGCACACGAGCTTTTCACCACCCGCTTCCGTGAGCGCATGGCCACTCTGGGAGCGCTGCCGGAATTTGCGCAGTGGGCAAACTCGGGGCAGAAACGGCTGACCGATTACTACCACCTGACACTCGCCGCCTATCTCATGCAACAGGCGGGAATCCCATCGGATCTGCAACCGGTTATCGTAGCTCAGGCGCAATGGGTACTGGCGGCCACGCCCCATTGCGACCCCACCAAGCGCCTGACGATCGCCCTGTTCCTGGAGCGCCTGGACGAGGAACCCGTCGTTTCCATCCCGGGCGCACTGGCCGCCAGCCGTATAGAGCGCATCGCCCGCGGCAAGCCACCCCTGCTGCCAACAACCGACACGAACCCGCAGCAGCGACTCGCCGCCTCGCTGGAGCTCTATGCCCTGGTTCACGAAATCGTTGCCCTTACCGATTTCGGCCGCGAACCACCACTGCCCTGGTTGGCCGAGCGCATGGAACCGCTGCAGCGATTTCTGGCGCAGGCCGCCGCCTGGGCCGGTGCAGACGGGAATATCGACTTACTGTCGGAACTGCTGCTGACGGCCTACTTCATAGACGCGCCGCTGCAGGCGCAGTTACCGGACCTGTGGATGCGTCTGCTGGCCGGCCAGAAGGCCGACGGCAGTTGGGGAATCTACCCGACCAACCGCGCCAACAAGGTGCGCCATGCTGTGTTCACTGCAACGACGGCGCTGCGAAGCTACACCATCACCGCCTCCGAGTAACAAGGGCTTGATGTAGCATAGGCTCTTGTAAGTGAACTTTTGTATTTAGCCGGGTCTTGTCGTTAGGTTATTGTTTATATTAGATTCGACTAAACGTCTTGTTTGGCGCAGACACTAGCCATTCCTAATCACCAGAACCCTAGCGGCTGACGGAAACGGTAAACGCGTACTTCCGGCCAACTCCTGTCCTTTACGGGGTTACCAAGGAACGGCAGGGGCTATCCTGTAAGCGGTCATTGCGCTGCCAAATTGCTGAGTCATCGTGACCGCACCCGTATGCCTCAGTTTTATATAGCCGTTGCGGATCAGGTGCGTGACAAGAGCGCGATAGACGAGTCCCAGGATTTTGGTCTGGTTGGCAAACAGGAGCCTGAGCAGTAAAGGAATACTGACTGCCGTTATCGGATACTCTGAACCTTGCCATTCTGAAAGTAGACTTCGATTTCGCGTCCGCCCCTTGAGTAAATCCAGGAGTCACCTTCACGGATCTTCGGCTCACCGCACTTCTTTAACACTTCATACTTGGTTGCACTGCTACGGGTACTGCCATCCTGAATTATATGCACACCACAACTGATGGAACCCGCCTGAGCAGAGTTTACAGCGAACATTCCAAGAACACTTGCTAGCACCAACCATCGACTTGACTGTTTCATTGTTTAACCTCCAGACTAGAATCAAGCGGCGCGGTTACTTCCCTTTCGCCAGTTTATAGGTCAGCTTGGGAAAAATAGCCAGGCCGCTCGCGGCGCGTACGGCATCACCACTACCCATCCCGGTGACCAAGACATTGAGTACCGAGCGCACAATCATTTCGCTTGAACCGGTAACACCCACATACTTGCCAGTACCACCGGTCAGGGTAAAGGTACCATTGCAAACGCCTACCTTGCCCTCGCAGGTCCATTCGGCAAATACCACGTCCTCACTTGAGATAGTGATCGTGCAATAGCCTTTTGCACTGGACTGCTTTTTCTTTCTTTCGATGTGCTGGCTGGCCGGACAATTCGCATAGGCGGCGTCTAGGTCACCCTCTGACGTTTCAACATACATAATGCCTTCGAACTCGCCCATGAACAGCAACGTTTCCGGACCAATGGTGTAGACAGATCCTTCGCCATCCCAGGGCATCATGATTTTGACCGTCTTCTCATCTGCATGAGCAAGACCGGACAACCCTGCGACCACCAGACCCAGTACGAGAACAGACCAAATATTTTTCAAGATCATGGAACCTCCCTATCGTTTAATGTAGAAAATACACCCCCATGCTAGCATGAATCCCGGCGTGCGAAAGCCGCACCAGAGCACAACACTTACCTAATAACGGGGAATAATGGCGGTCCGTTGTATTATTCTTTCGGTCGAATCAGGCATGGTAACGTTTTCTAGCTATCCCGCTCAACAACGGCCTAGCATTCCATATAAATTCCCGGATAGACAAAGGAGCGAACACACAGAGGAATGACCGTTTTTCGCTGCATAGCTGATGCTCAGGAAACTTTGTTAAATGGCAAGAGTGGGTCGGCAGTCCCCGTTTAGCAATTATTGCGGCTGCTCATCCCAGGAACGTCCTGTGTCAACCAGATAGTTGCCGTTCGTTGACCCTTGAGCACCGGTTTGTTGCTGGGCCGGGAAGGAGTGCTACCGGCCAACTCCAGTCATTCCCGAGAAAGCTGTGTAT
>Ga0316192_10001678_pt1 | contig 16364 bp, 13 predicted proteins | sample MerIslwburrow_MG_FD_204931 | JGI IMG/M metagenome (GOLD analysis project Ga0316192, IMG submission 204931) | Coastal sediment microbial communities from Maine, United States - Merrow Island worm burrow | ecosystem: Environmental > Aquatic > Marine > Coastal > Sediment | place: USA: Maine...
GGGTCGATGTCGATCTCGATTGGGTCTGGTGGTGTGGGTTCGATGACGAGTCCGGGGTCGATGTCGATCTCGATTGGGTCTGGTGGTGTGGGTTCGATGACGAGTCCGGGGTCGATGTCGATCTCGATTGGGTCGCCGACCTTGGCCGCTTCAACCGCTCGTTCGGACTCGCGGTCGGCGGGTCGGATCGGGGAGGTGTCGGTATCGGTGTCGTCAGGTGGTTGGAACGAGCCGGACGTCGTGGTGGTCACGGGCTTGCCACCCGTCGCCCGATCGGGCGACAGCCCGGTGGTTGAGCCGGTTGTGGGTACCGGGTCGACATCGTTGCCGTTGGGGGCGGTGTTGGTCGGACCGCCGTTGCGTTGGGGCGTGGTGCCGGCCAAGTCTCGCCACAAGGTTGAGCTGGGCCTGGTGGTCGAAGTGGCCGAAGTGGTCGAAGTGGTCGACGGCGGAACGGTGGCAGCCAGCACCGGCGTCTTTGACGCCGGGGTCGCGGTCGACGCTGGAGCGGTGGCGGTTGGCGCTGGTGTCGTTGGCGTTCGGGTGGCGGTTGGTGCTGGCGTGGTTGGCGGGGCGGTGGCCGGAACTGTCGTGGTCGGCACGGTCGTGGCTGGTGCCGGGGTCGCTGCTGCCGGTGTGCCCTCTGACCCAGCTGATGCCTGCGGGCGCAGACCCATGAACCGGTGGGTGGTCCAGATCTTCCCGTCGTCGCCGTAGACGACCCCAACGCCGACGTTGGTATAGCGAGTGTCGACCAGGTTCTGGTAATGGCCGGGGCTGTCGACGAAGGCCTGGAACAGCACGTCGATCTCGGGGGCGCCGTGCACACCGATGTTCTCACCGAGCACCTCCCAGTCGGCGGTCATGCCGACCGAAAGGTCGCCGGCGTGGCGGAGATTGCCGCTGTCGGCCAGCTCCCGGGCCCAGCTTCGGGCCTCAGCCTGCAATTCGGGATCGAGGGTCAGGGCATTGAGCCCGACCGATGTCCGGGCCTCGTTGATCATGGCCACGAACGTTGCTTCGTCGGCCACTGGATCGGGCCCGGCGCCGGCAGGTGCACTGACGAAGACGAAGGCGCTGAGGGCCAGCACCGTGGCCAGCAGATGTCGAAATCTCACAGTCGAGCCCAGCCCTTTCTGGAGGGTTTGGCGGGACCGGTAGGTATCCCGTCCAGCTCCATCGGCGGAGCGGGGGACCGTGTTACGACATCGTCATGATTGCGCCGCTTGGCCTATGCGTGGTTCGGGCCACGACCACGATCCATCCCAGTTTGTGGCCGTGTCCGACGGTGGGGGCCGAGATGTGGTCAAATCACAGGCGTGAACCTGGCGGAGCGCTTCTCGTCCCACCCCGAACAGAACCCGGCCCTCGTCGACGGCACAACGAGGATGTCCTACGGCCGCCTCGAACAGGAGCTGGCCCGGTGGCGCGGTGGTCTGGCGGCCGAAGGGGTCGGCGTCGGCGATCGCGTGGCGCTGCTGGGCAGCACCGACCTCCCGTTTGTTCTGGCCTACCTCGCCATTGTCGGCGTCGGGGCGGTGGCGGTGCCCCTCAACCCGCAATCGCCACCAGCGGCGTTGGCCCGCGAGCTCGACATGGTCCGCCCGGCGGCCGTGGTGTCCGCCGGGCCGACCGGATCACCGGGGGCCGATCTCAGCACCGACCGGCCTGCCGCCACCAGGGTCATCGACCCCGGCCGCCTCAGCAGTGCCGATCCCGCCCCCCTGGCTACGGTGGCAGCGTCGGCCCCGGCGGTCATGTTGTTCACCAGCGGTACCGCCGGCCGGTCCAAACCTGCGGTGCTGACCCATGGCAACCTCGACGCAGGCACCCGCTCACTGTTGGCCCTCCCCCTCGACCTGGTCGACGCCGGGCACGTGGTGGCCGCCACCATCCCCCTGTTCCACATTTTTGGTCTGAACACGGTGCTCAACCTGGGCCTGGCGGCGGGGGCCACGATCGTGTTGCATCACTACCGTTCCCCCCGTCACCTGGCCGAACTGGTCGAGGCCGAGCAGGTCACGGTCTTGAGCGGCCCCCCAACCATGTGGCGCGCCCTGGCCTACGCCGAAGAAGCCGGTGCCGAACAGTTCCGGTCGATCAAATTGGCCATCTCCGGCGCGGCCAAGCTCCCGCCGGCGTTGCACGGCGAGGTTGTGACGCGGCTCGGCATCGAGCTGTCGGAGGGCTACGGCCTGACCGAGACCAGCGCCATTGTCGCCACCGGGGCCGGAACCGACGCCCCGGTCGGCTCGGTCGGCAGGCTGCTGCCCGGGGTCGAGGCCCGACTGGTCGACGCAGACGGGGTCGATGTCCTGGTTGGCGACCCGGGTGAGATCTGGGTTCGGGGACCGATGGTGTCTCCTGGCTACTTTGGCCCTGACGGCACCATCGGCGGGGTTGGCAACGATGAAGGCTGGTTCCAGACCGGCGATGTCGGCGTCGTCGACGACGACGGCAACATCGCCATCGTCGACCGCCTGTCGGACCTGGTCATCGTCTCGGGATTCAACGTCTTCCCCGACGAGGTGGAGACCGTGCTGAACAGCCATCCCGGGGTGGCCGGGGCGGCGGTCACCGGCGAGCCCGACGAATTGACCGGCGAGCGACTGGTGGCCCACGTGGTTGTCAACGAAGGCTGGGAGTTCGACGTCGACGCCCTCGTTGCCCACTGCGGCCTGGCCCTGGCCCGCTACAAGGTGCCGAAGCGGTTCGAGGCCCGGGACCACCTACCGACCGGGCTTGGGGGCAAGCTCAAGCGCCGGGAACTGGGCTGACGGGGCCCTCAGCGGTCACGCTGTCGGCCGGGTCCCGCCCCCGTACCGTCGGACCTTGCCCGACCAAAGATCGTGCACTTGTGAAAGGGCGAACGCAATCGTAGCCTCGGGGGAGTGACTTCAAGCGAGATCTCTGCCGCCACCGTTGGTCGGCTGCCTCGCTATCTGCGGGCCCTGGTCGACCTGGCGGCCGCCGACAGCGCCACCGTCTCCTCTGACCACCTGGCCGAACTGGTGTCAGTCAACGCCGCCACCCTGCGTCGCGATCTCGGGTCACTCGGTATCACCGGGACCAGAGGGGTCGGCTACGACGTCAAGTACCTGGTGTTCGAGATCAACCTTGAGCTGGGCTTGAACCAGGAGTGGCCGGTGGTCATCATCGGGGCGGGCAACCTGGGGCGGGCGCTGGCCAACTACAGCGGACTGTCCGACCGTGGCTTCCCCATCCGTTGTCTGTGCGATGTCGACGAGACCAAGGTGGGCACCGAGGTCGCTGGTCTGCCGGTGTGTCACCTGGATGATCTGGCCGAGTTGGTGGCTGAGAGTGGTATCGCCATCGCCGTCATCGCCACCCCGGTCGACGGGGCCCAGGACGTGGCCGACCGGGCCGTTGAGGCAGGGATCACCTCGATCCTCAACTTCACGGCCCACCCCATCGCCGTGCCCGATCACGTGGTGGTGAGACGGGTCGATTTGGCCACCGAACTCCAGATTCTGAGCTTCTACCAGCAACGTGGGGTCGGTACGTCGACCGGTGCGGGCCTACCCTTGGAGATCGAATGTCGCTAGGTGGAGCTAGAGTGTCAGGTGTCACATCACCGCGGTCTGTCGGTTCAACCCATGGCAGGCCAAACTGGTGCCTTGCGGATCGACCTCGACGGCGGGGCCTGACCAGCGTCCGGAGGTATCGATGACGGTTGTGGCCATTGGCCTGAATCACCGCAGTGCGCCGTCGCCGACTCTGGAAGCCCTGACCCTTCCCGCCGACCAGGTGCCCAAGGCGCTGGCCGAGGTGGCAGGCAGCGAGGTCGTCACCGAGGCCGTGGTGTTGTCGACGTGCAACCGCACCGAGTTCTACGTCCACGCCGAACGCTTCCACGACGGATTTCGTGATGTGCGCCAGGCCTTTGGCGTACTGAGCGGTCTCGATCCCGAACAGTTCGACCCCTACCTCTACGCCCATTACCACGAAGACGCCGTCCGTCACCTGTTCACGGTGGCCGCCGGGCTCGACTCGGTGATCCTCGGGGAGCACGAGATCCTCGGCCAGGTGGGGCGGGCGTGGGAAGCGGCCCGAATCGAGCAGACCTCGGGCCCGGTACTGAACCTGCTGTTTCAGCGGGCCATCGAGAGTGGCAAGAAGGTCCGCACCGACACCGAGATCGGGCGCAACACCGCTTCACTGTCGCACGCCGCCGTCTCGTTGCTGACCGAACACCATGAAACACTCGACGACCGCTCAGTGCTGCTGGTCGGAGCGGGTGAGGTCGGGGCCGGAGTGGCCGCTGCACTGACCCGCAAGCACCGGGTTGAGCTCACCGTGGCCAACCGCACGGCACCCCGGGCCGAGGCGATCGCTGCCGATCTGGGAGCAACCACGGCGCCGTTCGAATCGCTCACCGACCATCTGAGCCGGGTCGACGTGCTCATCACGGCCACCGGAGCCACCGAGCCGATCTTCACCACCGAGGAACTGGCTGCCGTCACCACCTCCCGGGTCCAGCCGCTTTTTGTACTCGACCTGGCCCTGCCCCGCGATCTGCCGGCCGAAGCGTCCTCGCTGAGCGGTCTGGAAGTACGTGACCTGAGCGCGGTGCAGGAGTTTGCCAATCGCGGGATGGACGCCCGCCGTCAACACCTCGGGGCGGCCCAGTCCGTCGTCGATTCTGAGATCGGGCGTTACCAGTCGGCCAGCACCGCCCGCCAAGTGGCCCCCCTCATCGGTGGCCTGCATGGTTGGGCCAATGGGATTCGGGCCGGTGAACTCGACCGCTACCGGGCCCGTCTGGCCGAGATGAACGAAGTCGACCGGGAGACCGTCGAGGCGCTGTCCCGGGCTATCGTGGCCAAGATCTTGCACCAGCCGACGGTGACGTTGAAAGACGCCGCCGGTACCGCCCGGGGGCAGCGTCTGGCTGAGGCCGTACGGGAGTTGTTCGATCAGTCATGAAGGTTCGCATCGCCACCCGCCGCAGTCCCCTCGCCCTCTGGCAGGCCAACCACGTGGCCGATCTGCTGCGCCAGGTCGCCGACGCCACCGGTGAGGAGATCGAGACCGAACTGGTTGCGGTCGACACCGCCCCCGACCTCGATCTATCGCAGACGATCGCCGAGATCGGGGGCAAGGGAGCCTTCGCCAAGGAGATCCAGCAACTGGTGTTGAGCGGCCATGCCGACCTGGCCGTACACTCGGCCAAGGACCTGCAGGCCCTGACTCCGCCCGGGTTGACCATCGGCGCCTTTCCCGAGCGGGGCACGGTGAGCGACTGCCTCGTCGGTGCGGTGCTGGCCGATCTTACGCCCGGAGCAGTGGTGGCCACCGGCTCGAACCGGCGCCGCTCCCTGCTGCTCGACATCCGTCCCGACCTGACCGTCGTCGGGTTGCGGGGCAATATTGGTACCCGTCTGAAGCGGCTGAGTGAGGTCGATGCCATCGTCATGGCCACCGTGGCCCTGGAACGCCTCGGGACCGAACCCGGCATCGTCGACGTTCTCGACCCCGAAACCTTCGTGCCCCAGGTTGGGCAGGGGGCCCTTGCCGTTGAGTGTCGGGTCGATGATCACGACCTGCTGCGGCGCCTGGCCGAGATCGACCACGAACCAACCCGTCTCACCGTTACCGCCGAACGGGAGTTCCTGGTGGAACTGGGCGGCGACTGCGACCTGCCCGCCGGAGCCCACGCCACGATCGGCAGCGACGGCAAGATCACGGTGAGCGGTGTCCTGGCCGAACAGTTGGACGACTCGGCGCTCGGTCCGGTTCAACGGGCCGAGGTGGTTGAGCTGCCATCGGCCAACCCTGGTCGTTTATTGGCCCAACGGTTGCGCAACAGCAACCCGATCACCGGTTGAGCGACTCGTCGCTGCCCCTGGCCGGGTGTTCGGTCATCGTCTGTCGGGCTGAGGCCGATGCCTCGTCGCTGCTCGATCGCCTGCGGGCCCTGGGCGCTGATCCCGTTTCGGTCCCGTTCAAGCACCGGGTTCCACCCGCCGACGGCGGCCGAGCCCTGCGTCAGGCCCTGGGACGACTCGACACCTACCACTGGGTGGCGTTCACCTCGGCCAACGGGGTCCGGGCCACCGCAGAAGCCGGCGCCGAGATCGCAGCCGGAGTCAGGTTCGAGGCCGGTGACCTGGCGGAGCGCAGGGCCGAAGGTCTCTCGATTCCAGCGTCAACCAGGATCGCTGTCGTCGGTGAAGCCACGGCGGCCGCCGTCGCGGCCGCTGGGTGGGCCGAGGATCTGGTGGCTCCGGTGGCGACGGCGGCGGCGTTGGCCGCCGCCTTCCCTCCGGTCGACCCGGATCAGCCCGGGCAACGGGTACTGGCCCCCCTGGCCGAACTGGCCTCTGACGACCTCTGCTCCGGCCTGGTCGATCGGGGCTACCTCGTCGACCGGGTCGATGCCTACCGAATGCAGCCCACCGTTGTCAGCTCCGATCAGCGGGCGGCCCTGGAGCGGGCCGATGCGGTGTTGCTGACCGCGCCCTCACTGGTGGACTCCCTGGTTGAAGGCTTTGCCCCGGCCGAACGACCTCGCACCGTGGTCTGCATCGGGCCGACCACGGCGGCCCGGGCCCGTCATCGGGGCATCGAAGCGCCCCTGGTGGCCACGGTGCACAATGAACGGGGCCTCGTCGAAGCCCTGATCGACAGCCACCACCCGACACCTTGAAGGCGAGCGACCCATTCGGCCGGACCGATCCATCGACGGCCCGGTCGGTCAGGTTCCGGATTGTCTAGCCCGTTAGGAGTGGTAGCAGCAGTACTGCAACGAGGGTGATTTCGGTCGTGACGTCACCTGTCTGTTCCTGCCACTTCGAGACTCCAGGTGGCGATGATGCATGCTCAGGATGCAGCCGCCAGGACGACGGTGAATCTGGCGCCGCCGAGCGGAGCTTCACCAATGGTGACGGTGCCGTGGTGATGTCGTACGACCCGGTCGATGACGGCCAGGCCGAGGCCGACCTCGAAGCCCCCGACTTCACCGCAGCCGAGAAGGCATGCAGGCCCCTGCACGGCGACGGCGAAAGCCAGCAGGAACCAACGGTTGAGGTCGAAGTCCCAGCTGGCCAGAGGTTCAGGAGTCGGTTTCGACGCAGCCCCCGTGACGGTGTTGATCGATCGGGTTCTCGCCACCGACGTGCTGGTGGTGCCGGTCGGCGCGCTGCTCGCATCGACGGGGCAGGGATTCTCGGTGGAACGGCTCACAGCAGATGGTATTGAGCTGGTGCCGGTGGAGCCTGGCCAGTTCGCCGCCGGTTTGGTCGAGGTATCGGGCGCTATTTCCGAAGGTGACGAAGTGGTCGTGCCGTCGTGAGCTCACCCGTGCTCGAACTTGTCGATATGGTCAAGACCTATCCGAGTTCACCCCCGGTGCGCGCCGTTGACGGTGTCAGCACCCAGGCGGGCGCCGGTGAAATGTTTGCCATCGTCGGCCAGTCGGGCTCGGGCAAGTCGACGCTGTTGAACCTGGCCGGCGCCCTCGACCGCCCGAGCTCGGGCACTGTGCGTATCGACGGGCACGACGTTTCCCGGCTGAACGATCGTCAGTTGTCGTCGCTGCGGGGTCGCCACATTGGGTTCGTGTTCCAGCAGTTCGTGTTGATGGAGGGACTCAGCGCTGTCGGAAACGTTGCCACCGGCTTGATCTACCGAGGTCTACCGGGCGAGGTTCGGCGCCACCGGGCCATGGCCGCACTCGACAAGGATGGCCTCGGCCATCGGGGGCGACACCGCCCGGGCGAGCTCTCGGGGGGCGAGCAGCAGCGGGTGGCGATCGCCCGGGCGCTGAACTCGGCACCGACCTGCTCACGGCCAAACCAGGCCAATCGTTCGTCGGAACCGAAACCGCGCTACCCCCAAGCGCGCCGGCCGCCATCCGCCGGATGGGGTCGGTCGATCATGCCGCCGCCGCTGCCCGGGTCGATGCGACCGTCCGGCGAACCAACTACATCCCCCGAACCCAAACCGGTGACCTCTGGGTCGCCGCGGTCGAAGCTCCGCTCCTTGAGACCCTCAACGCCGAGATGGCCGCGGGGCGGTTCTTCGACACGGTAGGCGGCGAGCACCCTGCCGTTGTTCTCGGCGATACCGCGGCCCGAAGGCTCGGTGTCGCCAACGTTGACCATCAACCACTGGTTTGCCTCGGCGGCCAATGGTTCGCCGTGGTGGGGATGCTCGAACCGGTGTTCCTGGCCCCGGAGATCGACAACGCCGCCCTCATCGGATTCCCCGCAGCCAAAAAGATCTTCGACCTACCTGCCACCCAGCTCCCGCCGACGGCAGTTTACCTGCACACTCAACCCGAGGCGATCGACGATCTCCGCAGCCTTCTCGGCCCCACCGCCAACCCTGAATCGCCCGAAGCAGTCAGAGTAAGCCGCCCCAGTGACGCCCTGGCCGCCCGCGAAGCGGCCTTCACCGCCACCTTCGCCGCCGCTCGTGGTTGGTCATTCGAGCTGCCACTGGAAGGTCTGCTGGCCGCCATCGTTCTCGTCGTGGTGATCGGCGCCCTGGCCGGCCTCTACCCCGCCATCCGAGCCGCCCGACTGCAACCGGCCGAAGCGGTCCGGCCGCGATAGCGAGCCAGAGGCGGGGCGAAGAATCCAGTCGATCGGGGCCTGGGTTGGTAGCAACCTGGCCCAAAGCGGGTACAACGAATGGCACGCAAGCTCGTGCAGCCGAGCCGCAGCGGGTGGTCGGAGCGTAAGCCTCACCTCGTCGGCTCGTGTCGGATCAGTGAAGGAACGACCGTGTCATTTCCCAAGCGTCGCCCGCGCCGCCTTCGTCGTACCCCGGCCATACGCCGCCTGGTGGCCGAGACCCGCCTGGGTGTTGACGACCTGATCGCCCCGCTGTTCGTACGCGAAGGCATCACCGAGCCCATCCCCATCCCCTCGTTGCCTGGGGTGGTGCAGCACAGTCTGGAGTCGCTCGGGGGCGAGGTGAAGCAGCTGGCCGCCCTCGGCGTACCCGGCGTGATCCTGTTCGGCATCCCCGAGGCCAAGGACAGCGTGGGGTCCGAGGCCTGGAACCCCGATGGCATCGTCCAGCGGGCGCTGGCCGAGACCCGTCAGGAGTTCGGCGACGAGATCGTGCTGATCGCCGACCTCTGTGTCGATGAGTACACCGACCACGGTCATTGCGGCATCGTCGACGACCACGGCCGGGTCGACAACGACGCCACCCTTGAGCTCTACGCCAACGCTGCTGTGGCCCAGGCCACCGCAGGAGCCGACACCGTTGCCCCCTCGGGCATGATGGACGGCCAGGTGGCGGCCATCCGCAGCGCCCTCGACGGTGCAGGCTTCACCGAGACCTCGATCCTGGCCTACTCGGCCAAGTACGCCAGCGCCCTCTACGGTCCGTTCCGCGACGCGGTCGATGTCACCATCGCCGACGGCGGCGACCGACGGGGCTACCAGCAGGACTGGCACAACAGCCGCGAGGCCCTGGAGGAGATCCGCCTCGATCTGGAGGAGGGGGCCGACATGGTCATGGTGAAACCGGCCCTGGCCTACCTCGACATCATCGCCAAGGCCCGCGAGGGCCTCGACGTACCCCTGGCCGCCTATCACGTGAGCGGCGAGTACGCCATGCTCAAAGCAGCGGCGGCCAACGGCTGGATCGACGGCGACGCCGCCGCCCTGGAGGTGCTCGGCTCGATCAAACGGGCAGGCGCCGACTTCATCCTGACCTACCTGGCGGCCGAGGTGGCCGCCATGCTGCACGACTAGATTCTCGGTGACCACATCGACAATCTGCTGGCTACGCCGAAGGGACGTTTCACTGAAAGGCGAAACTCCAGGCGACGGCCGCCGGCCGTCGCACCTAGATCTCCCCCACTGGCCGGAAGCTTCGGTCAAACGTCTGACTCGCAAAAGGACCCCATGACCACGTCGACAACCAACCAGGCCCTGTTCGATCGGGCCCGGAAGGTCCTGCCCGGTGGCGTCAACTCCCCGGTGAGGGCCTTCCTCTCCGTCGGAGGCACCCCCTACTTCGTGGCCCGGGCCGAGGGGTCCCGGGTGTGGGACACCGAGGGTAATGAGTACCTGGACTACGTGCAGAGCTACGGGGCCTCGATCCTGGGCCACGCCAACCCGGCCGTGGTCGCCGCCGTCACCCAGGCCGCCGCCGATGGCACCACCTACGGAGCACCCACCCAGCGCGAGGTCGAACTGGCCGAACTGGTGAGTGAGTGGGTTCCCGGGGTCGAGATGATTCGCATGACTTCGTCGGGCACCGAGGCCACCATGTCGGCCATTCGCCTGGCCCGGGGGGCCACCGGACGCTCCAAGGTGGTGAAGTTCGCGGGCAACTACCACGGCCACGTCGACTCCCTGCTCGTCGCCGGTGGTTCCGGGGTGGCCAACCAGGGCCTCGTCGGCTCGGCCGGGGTGACCGAAGCGGCGGTGGCCGACACCGTCGTCGTCCCGTACAACACCGTGCCCACCCTGGATGACGATGTCGCCGTACTGGTGGTTGAGGCCGTGGCGGCCAACATGGGGGTCGTCGCCCCCGAGCCTGGTTTCCTCCAGGCCCTGCGGGCCGAATGTGACCGGGTCGGCGCCCTGCTGTTCTTCGACGAGGTCATCACCGGCTTCCGCCTCGGCCGCGGCGGGGCAACCTCGTGGTCGGGGGTGCAACCCGACCTCTGGGCCTTCGGCAAGGTCATCGGCGGCGGTCTGCCCGTCGGCGCCTTCGCCGCCAGTGCCGAACTGATGGCCAACGTGGCCCCCCTCGGCCCCGTCTACCAGGGGGGAACGCTGTCGGGCAATCCCCTGGCCACCGCGGCCGGATTGGCCGCCCTCACCCAACTCGACGACGATCGTTTCACCCAGCTCACCGCAACCGCTGAGCGCCTGGCCAACGGTTTGCAGAAAGCGATCAGCGACGCCGGAGTTGCGGTGCAGGTACCCCAGGTTGGGCCCCTGGTCGGGATCTTTTTCACCGACCAGCCGGTTCGCCACTACGACGACGCCAAGGCCGCGGCCGATAGTGGGCTCTACCCCCCGTTCTTTCACGGGATGCTGGAGCAGGGCATCGCCCTGGCCCCTGGCCCCTACGAGGCGATGTTCCCCAGCCTGGCCCACTCCGACGCCGACATCGACCGCACGATCGAGGTTGCGGGGGCGGTGGCAACCCAGCTCGCGGGCTGAACAGCATCCCCAATCTCTGATTAGGGCTACACCGAACACTCCGACCTGCCGTATATGCCCTCATGGGGTTTTTGGGCGACCGGCACCGGTCATCAACGTTGACCAAGTCACTGGCCGTTGCCGTGACGGCCAGCCTGGCCTCCATTACCCTGGCCCCGGCCCCCGTATCGGCGGGCGACGGCCTGCGTTTTGAGCCGTCACCGATCGTGATCGACACCAACGACCCGTCGGTTGACCCCCACGACCCGGTCCTCATGGCCCAGATGTTGGCCGTGCACGACGACTTCGAAGCCGACTCGACGTCCCTGGTCGCTACCTCCGGCCCAATGGAGCCGGGCTTGCCGATGGCGTCTGCGGTCAACAGCGGCCTGTCGGTCGCCTTCGAGAACGCCGTGCCCAATGCCGCCAGGACAGTGATCCTGGCCGCCGCCACCCGCTGGGACGAGGCCCTCGCCACCACCCCCGGGGCCCCGGTGGTCATCGACATCTCCTGGTCGAGCCTCGGTGGCACTAACGTGCTCGGTTCAGCCGGCCCCAACGGCCTCTACGCCGGGTCGTCGTTGCCAACGTCGGACTACTACCCAGCGGCGCTGGCCAACACTCTGCTCGGCTACGACATCAATGGCGCCAACTCGGCGGAGATCATCGTCAACCTGAACTCGGGGGTCAACTGGCACCTGAGCGTCGACGGCACCCCTACCTGGAATGAGATCGATCTCCTCAGCGTTGTGATGCACGAGATCGGCCATGGCCTGGGCTTTCTCGGTTCGGCCAGCGTGAACAACGGCTCCTCGGGCGACCCCGCCCTCGACAGCACCCCCTTCGTGTTCGATCGGCAGGTCCTCCACAACGGATCGGGCCTGCTGAACCTCGCCAACCCTGACGGTCTGTTGGAGAGCAATAACCTCGATGTGGTCATCAGCGACAGTTTGATGGAGCGGTTGTACGCCCCGGGCAGTTGGCAGGAGGGTAGTAGCTTCTCCCACTTCGACGAGTCCAGTCACCCCCACGGCAGCCCGGGGGCATTGATGACGCCGAGCCTGGGCTCAGCGGAGACTGAACGAAACCTCGACGCCGCCACTCTGGGTCTGATGGCCGGGATCGGTTGGCCCATGCGGGTGGCAGCGGCGACCCCAGATATCGTCTCGCTCGCCACCGGACCGGGGCAGATCACGGTCAACCTCGATCGCAATCTGCACCAGAGTGCAGTGGCCCCCGACAGCTACCGACTGGAGGCCTGGCAGGGGAGCGCCCTGCGGGGATCGGTACTGGTTCCCGCCTCGATGTCGACGGCCATCATCGGCGGCCTGGGCACCACCGGAACCCACACCGTTAAGGTCACCCCGGTCGTTTTTGGCCGCGACGGCGCACCGACTACCTCCACCGTGGTCCTCGACCAGACGGCCCTGGCCCCAAGAGCGGTCGGGGTCGCTGGCAGCGGCTTGAGTCGCACCGTCACCTGGCTGACCGACAGCGGCGCTCCGCCCTCCACCTACGAGGTGCAGCGATCGAGCGACGGTGGCAGCTGGGTCAACCTTGGTTCCACCACCAGCTTGAGCTTTCCGGTCACGGTCTCCAGCGGCGTGCACCAGTTCCGGGTCAGGGCCAACGCCAGCGGTGCTCTCAGCGCCTGGGCCAGCTCCATCCCGGTTGGCATCGGTGACGGGGTCGTCCGCCCTGTTCCGCTCGATGGTCAGCTGAGTCGGCTCTACCAGGCCTACTTCCGCCGATTACCCGACGCCAACGGGTTCTCGTACTGGCTGGGGGAGCGGGCCAAGGGTTCAGCCCTGGAGTTGGTGTCCGACGCCTTCGCCTCCAGCAGCGAGTTCCAGGCCGCCTACGGCTCACTCAGCAACCAACAATTTGTTGATCTGGTCTACCAGAACGTGCTCGGGCGTAGCCCCGACGCCGCCGGTCGCTCCTACTGGGTCGCGGTGCTGGCCTCGGGGGTCAGTCGGGGAGCGGTCATGACTGGCTTCTCCGAGTCCGGTGAACTTGTGGCCAACACTGGTACCGCTCCGGTCCAATCAACGGCCGATGCCGAGATCTACCGGCTCTACGTGGCGTTCTTCCTCCGGGCCCCCGACGCCAACGGTGCCGTCTACTGGGCCGGTATCCGCTCCGGGGGCGCCCCGTTGGAGGTCATCGCCGCCGCCTTCGCCTCGTCAATGGAGTTCCAGGCCAACTACGGGTCGCTGAGCAACGCCGACTTTGTTGAGCTGGTCTACAACAACGTGCTGGCCCGCAGCCCCGACACCGCTGGCATGAACTACTGGCAGGGTCGTCTGGCCTCGGGCGTCAGTCGGGGAGCAGCCATGGTCGGCTTCAGCGAGTCGGCCGAGTTCGTGCTGGCCACCGGCACCGTGCGCTAAGGCACGAGCCGGGGCCACGCCCGACAACCAAGAGGCCGACAACCAAGGGGCCGACGCTCAGGAACCGAGTGCCGCTTCTTCGCCCTCGACGACCGGTCCGGGGCAGTCCTCGGACCCTTCGCCGGTGGCTCCGGGGGTGTAATCGGGGTTGGCGCAGGCCAGCAGCAAGTCGAGATCGATGGGTTCCTCGTCGCCGCTCTCGAACGCCTCGCGCATGTGCTCCATCCACTCCTGGTAGCCAGGATCGGACGTGTCCTCACCCGAAAGGGTGGCCCGCTCGTGGAACACCACAAGCTCCAACTCCACCTGGGACAGCTGGGTCAGCTGAGGAGGCATGACGCCCAGATCGCCGGAGACCCGACGACCGTCGGCCCGCTCGGCTCCGTAGGCCTCGCCGCCGATCTCCGCTGAGCCACGGGCGACGTGGACCATCTGATCGATGGCGCTGGGGAACGTCTCGACAACGGAGCCGTCGTTCAGTGCGTAGCCACTGACACCCTCACCGGCGCCACCGTGGCAACCAGAGCAACCGGCGGAGGTGTAGAAGAACTCCGATTCGACGAAGAGGATGTCCTCGCCCTCGGGTTGCTGCATCGTCCCGGCGAAGGCGATGGCCCAGATCGGCAGGGCGGCAACCATGGGCAGGGCCCAGGCCGGGATGCGCTTACGGGCCTTGGAAGCCGTGACGTAGGCGGGCTCCGGCTTGGCCGGAACCGGCTCCGGGTCGAGATTGGGTAGCGCCGCAGTGGGCACGGCCGAGGCGGCCGCTACCGGAGCCGCCGCGCTGGCGGCCACCGGGGCCGAGCCAGCCTCGTCGGTCGGGGTGGCGCCACTCTTGCCACCCTTCGCCGCCTTGCTTCGCTTCAACAGATGTTCGGGGATCTCGGTCAACGGTCCTCCGCAGTACTACGACCTGATTGGGAGTTTGGCGACACTACCGTGATGCCACCAGTGGCCAACGTCAATTTCTAAGCGTTGGCGGCGCAAAGACTACCGAACTATTGGCCTCGACCCGCAACCCGATGCTAAACCATCATCCGGTTGTCGTCTGAACATCCCCGATCAATCCAGCCCAGCGTGCCGCGTGCGACGTCGCACGCGCTACAACAGGCACTGGAGCGAACGGCCGGTGGTCTCGGTTGTCGGCCAAACCTTGTTCCGGTTGCGTTGTTTCCAGACCAGCCGACTACATTTGTGCAAAGCTTCACAAGCTCGTTGAAGAACGGGCTTCCCCTGCAATGCCCGTCCGTCACCGGACCACTTCGGTGACTGCAAGTCCGAATTCGAACAGGAGCCCGCTACGTGGTTGCCCTCGTAACCTCAATCCTCGTCACCGCGCTGATGGCCTGGGGCATCATGTGGTACGCCAAAAGGCGGCCTGTCGGCACCCCGGTCACCTGGGGCGAAGCCGCCATCGGTGCGTCCTACGTCTTTTTCCTCGCTTTCCTGGCCTACGGCATCGTTCCCCACCAGTGGCTGACACTGGCTGAGAATGAGCTGAGCTGGCGGGCCGACCGCATCGTTCACGGGCCAGGCGAGATCCTCAAGCCCAAGTCGGCCAACGGCTGGCTGCCGTTCGACATCACCTACCGCACGATCTCGGACTCCATCGCCGGAGCCTTCTACCTCGTCTTCTTCGGTGGCCAGATCTGGATGTGGGTTGCCTGGCAGAACCGCAACAAGTCCAAGGGTGATGCCCAAGCCGTGGTGAAAAGCACCTACGGTCGTCCCCTGATCAAGCAGGGCTGAGGGGTCAGGGAGTTTTCATGGTCACCACCGACGCCAATCCGCCCCTCCCGGAATTCCGGACCGACTACCTCCTCGTTGAGGTCGACGCCGACTACCTGGGTCGAGCCGTCAAGCCCAAACAGTTCATCCACATCGACCAGCAGGAATGCATCTCCTGTGAGGGCTGCGTCGACATCTGCCCGTGGAAGTGCATCCACATGCAGACCGTGGACGTCATCGACGAGGCCTACGGGATCGCCAAACCCGGCGATGACCCCAACGACGCCTTCATCTTCACCATCGACGACGACGTCTGCACCCGCTGCGCCTTGTGCGTTGACCGCTGCCCGACCGGGGTCATCATCCTCGGCAAGATCGGCGATCCACCGGCAACGGGCGACGCCCACCAAAGAACTACTTCGTATGGGTACGGCTATGGCATGCGCCTAGCCTGATCGCCCCTATCCTCACCACCGACTAACAGACTCAAGCAAGGACAGCTAATTCCCATGGCAAAGTCGATTCAGGACAAGCCAACGATGGCTGAGCGAATGGCCAGCTCGATGAGCCAGTTCAACGACTCCGTTCAGGGCTCGCAGGCGTGGGCCTCGATCTTCCGGCCCGGATCGGTGTTCCGCAAGGGCTACACCGACAGTCCCCGGAACCGTTCCTACGTGATCATGAACAGCGTGCTCTACCACCTGCACCCGGTGAAGGTGAAGCGCCACGCCGTCAAGGTCAGCTACACCCTGTGCCTTGGCGGTCTGAGCTTCTTCTTGTTCATCCTGCTGACGATCACCGGCATCTTCTTGATGTTCTTCTACCGGCCGACAGCGGCCGCCGCCTGGAGCGACATCGAAACCCTCCAGACCCAGATCGCCTTCGGTTTGCTGGTGAGGAACATGCACCGATGGGGGGCCCACCTCATGGTGATCACCGTGTTCCTCCACATGGCCCGGGTCTTCTACCACGGGGCCTACAAGGCACCGAGGGAGTTCAACTGGGTGATCGGGGTGAACCTCCTGCAGTTCACCCTGCTGCTTTCGTTCACCGGCTATCTACTGCCTTGGGATCAGCTGGCCCTCTGGGCGGTAACGGTTGGTAC
>Ga0316192_10001681_pt1 | contig 16349 bp, 11 predicted proteins | sample MerIslwburrow_MG_FD_204931 | JGI IMG/M metagenome (GOLD analysis project Ga0316192, IMG submission 204931) | Coastal sediment microbial communities from Maine, United States - Merrow Island worm burrow | ecosystem: Environmental > Aquatic > Marine > Coastal > Sediment | place: USA: Maine...
GACCGATGTACATGGATGTACAAGTGTCGCGGAGGCCAGGGATGGCCTGGAGCGACCATTTAGCGCCTCAAATTGTATTGGAAGGGTGGTTATACGTGGGTACTGCGCACGTTACATCGTGGGAGAATGGGATCGAGGGGGCGCAGAATCTGCCCCCTCTTTCTTTTATACGATAGGTTGGAACGCAGTTAATGCATCTAAATCTGCGGCACTTGCACCCAAACCGTGAGTTGGTAGCACTTCGGAAAAACGCCCAACATCACCATTCAATGCCATATAGTTTAAAACAACCGCCTCTGCTAACTGGTCTACATTATTACTAATAACCGTAGCGGCCGTTTCTATGGAACCATTTGGCCTGAAGAAACCAATTTGACTATTGTTATTCGCAATTTGCGGAAATCCCAATGGATTATATACCAGCATTAATGATGCGGAGGTCGAGGAGTTGTCCCCTTTCCAGATGCCTTTGCCAGTACTGTCAATGGTACCATCACTAGCCACCGAGCCATCACTAAACACATAAATCATAAGGGGCTTCAATTGTAGCCTAGCGTATTCCAATGCTGCACCTATTTCCCTGCCAGCCTGTCGGTCACGAGCATCACCGGTTGTGCGTGTACTATTGTGGTAATCGTAGCCACCGAATTGAACCGTACCGGCTCCGGCGAGACCGTTAACCACCAGTTTTGAAACCGCTGCGGTTTTCTGAAAATCGTTAATATCTAATCCAGCCGCCGTAAAAACAGATTGTAGATTGGCGTCCGCATCAATATCGGTTCGGTTTGGATCACCCGATGCGGCCACGGTACTCTCAAGATATTTACACTCAACCAACTCTTTTAACTTGGCGGTTTCTTGTATTTTACTTAGTTTTTTCTCACTAATGCGTTGAATTGCTGACATTACATTTGTGGCATCAGTACCGTTAGGTAAAAGCTGTGCAAGCTTTCCGGTGTCAATCAAACCCCTCGCATCGTTGCCGCTGGATATCTTAGTGGGTCGGACACTAAGGTCGACCATTGAAACCGGCGCCTCAGAACGACCTCCCGAGTCTGAACTTCTTGAACCAACCAGGGAAACAATATCACCTTCGGCTCCCGCTTTATAGATACCATACATCGGATTGTGAGGATTATCACTGGTGTCATTGGCTGAACGAGCACACAGTATCGATCCATTTACATTATCCAGTGTCGTCTGTGTCGCTACATCCCTGATACCTGCGAGCAGTGCGCTATCCACATGAAACAGAAGGCCCGCGTTATTACTGTCGAGAGTAGCGGTTTGGCCTGGAACACTAGGAATCATACTCGCGGGCAATCCCAACTTCTTATAACCATCGTTACTTAAAAATTCCATCTGACCACCGGCCCCACCCACGAGAACATTTGAACCAGCGATGTTTGCCCCACCGGAAAGATCCACACATATAAATGGAACCTTCCCACTACCACCTGCCCCACCTCCACCGACAATACCGCACTGTGTTTCGGTGACTGCGGCAAAGGCTTTTGGTCCTAACAAACCAAGCATTCCAGAACCTACTACGGCTGCACCACCTGCCATTAATCCTTGACCGATAAATTCACGTCGAGTGACAGGTCGCCTATGATTCTCCAGTTGCAATGGCTCATCAAAGTCCAAGTGAGCGTTTTTAGCATTTCCTTTTTTATCTTCAATTTTGTCCATGTTACTTCCTCTTTCAAATAGCCTTGGTTAAAACAGCACCTATTAGTCAATGATTACTGCCGCACTTCCCAGAACTGCAGCGCAGGCTGCTTTGACAATCGTCCGGGTTCTGGCTTGATCACAATCGGAGGCCACGTTACAACCTGAACTTAGTTCAGTAATTAGCTGATCCAGGTCAGGTTGAAGCTCAACTAAGCTCGGTTGGCCGCCTAAGTTAGTACCAACCATTTTGTTAACAAGATTGCTAATAATTATGTCTCGTTGTGCTTGATTGCTAAAGGCACCACTTACTGGAGAAGTAAATTGAAATACATTACCGAAAAAATTGGTTCGCAGTGCGTCACTCTCCACTAAGGCATCACAATATTCCAGCGACAATTTTGAAATCCCAATTTGGTGTGCGGATACAAACGATCCCAAATTCGGTGTACTTGGCAATTGTTGCTGTAGGTCATTAAAGGTTGCCGTTGTTATCACCTTATCTACACCCGTAAGAACCGACATGGTGTTATTAATTTGCTCATAAGTACGTACACCATGCTCTGGGGAAGCGTCGTTTATGCTTAGATCTGGTAATGGAGCAGGATTTTGTTCAACAATAACATTAGTGTTATTTCCTAGCACCTCAAATACCAACGCAAATTGATCCGTATCCGACCCTGTATCTTTTGCGATAACGGCACCCAATGAAGACAACTCGGTATTAGTAGATGTAACGGTGGTATCTATATTTCGAAACGCTTGTGCAGCGGCTGGGATATTACTATTCACTGAGATCCTTATGTTTTTAACTGGAATACTAGGAATCGCAATATCGGTTGTTAATGTAGGCTTGCCAAAAACGTAGCTGTACTGGTCCAGTTCACTAACCGTCAAACTTATTGTGCTCGTCGTTGCTCCTGAGGTATCGACTAACGCACTAATATCGAAGTCCAAAATATATTTTTCACCAATGCCCACCAAGGTATTTTGCAGAATTTCATCAGCAGTCAATGCACGGTTATGTATACCAACAAAGAGCAGTTTGCCTAACCACTGACGCGTAACATTATCGGGCACTTCATTTCCGAGAATAAAAGTGTAAGTATCATCCCAGTTTGATATATCCGCTGGAATTGCCCCATCTGTGGCAACACCTTCATAGGTTGTTTTAATACCGTTTACGTAAATATTTCGTCCATTAGTCCCATCAAATGTAAACACAACATGCTGAAGCTCGGTCTTTAAGTCGCCGGCATTGTTATCAGATTCAAGCGCGGGCGCCGATCCATTTAAACCAGTAACATCGCTTCTGTTTCGATAATTGTAATAGCTCGTCACCTGCCCCATGGTAAAATTTCGATTCTGTGAATCGGATGAATAGCTAACAATTCTTGCCGGTCCATCGAGTGCCGTATTATCATTAATCAACCAAGCTTCAACCGTATATGCCATTGAACCGGCTGGCCCAGCAATCATATCGTAGAGCTTCTTACTTGCAGAGGGAGTACCTACCGCCTTACTAACCTGGCTCGCATTAGGATCCAATATATCAATACCTTGACCCGGAATCCAAGTTACATCCGCACTTAGCTCTAGATCAAGCGCCGGCGCCACACCACTGGTATCAAAAGCCGTTCGACCTGTTCCAGTCTTAAAATTATATTTTGCAATAATAGCGTCTTCGACTCTACCTGCACCATTATTTTTTGTTCCTTGCGCTAAGGTAAGCGAAGCGCTAACAATACTGGACCCATTACTTCCCGCGCCAGATCCTCCCGAGCCTGCCACCGCGTTGGCCCAGCCCATCACTCCCGCAAGAATCTCATCAGACCACGTCGTACACGTTGGCACAGTACATTTATGCTTACCGAGTGGTTTTATTACTAAACGTGAATTAGCTGGATTACTCAGATTCACCAACGTATTAGAGATAACAATATCATAGGCCCTTGCCGATTCTTGGTGAGCAAAATCAGGTGTCTCTCCGGGCCCTTCGGCCGCGTGACATATCCCGCAATTAGTAACCAATACAGGATATAAATTCGTTTCAAACGCAGCGCGTTGTTCATCCACAGACGCAGTAGGATCATTCGGCGAGGGATTATTCGGTGGAGGATTACCGGTGTTTGTTAGTGGAGCTTCTTCTTCGTCACTTCCACAACCAACAAACAGTGCAGACATTAATAACACCAAAAAGACCAAATACATGCTTTTGAATTTAAAACCACCAACAGCTCTTGGTCGACATTCTTCCTTGTTTCGGACAATTTTATTACTTGAATACTTTGTCATCATAAGACTCCTGCAACTTACTGTACTGGATTACCACGTTAGTGCCGGTATATATCCGAGTCTTTACCCATTAACATTGGGTTTTTCTTGCTTAGACTCTAAATAAAAAGGCTATTACATTTACACGTTGTTACTGACCCATGCAAAAGCCAGCCACTTCGGCAAACACGCGTTTCATGTTGTAATTGTTCGCTTCAAATACATCGGCAATTCGATCGACTTCCGCGCGTTCTGTAGGGTTCGCTGGTACTCGATAACATACTTCTTGAAATGCCTTTTGAACCTGACACGTTGAAAATGCACGACTCGAAGCAATTTCCTCGCCTAAACTTTTCACTCCCGAACCACTGCTATTTGGGCCTCGCCAGCCTAATGTCGCATTTTTGCCATCTCGCCAGTAATTTGACCAGTTGTCGTTTCTGGTTATGTAACCTAAGGGAAAAGTCGTGCTGTTAATCAGATACTTTGCTTGTACATTGCCATCGGTATAAACCACTCTCTGCAGATCTTCGTCCCATTCATAATAGGCGAATGCTTGAACCAATGGATCCATTCCAGCGTGACAGCCGACGCAAGAATTCAAAAAGATGGTGCTGTCGCCACCGGGGCTGCGTGAAACATCTTGTCTAATGCGATCAGGTGTTCTTGATATATCGTTAAGATCTCCCATTTCCCGACATAAATGATTCTTTGCAGTAAATTCCCACATTCTGCGATTCGTACCCGCCTCTAAGAAGGCTTCACCGGCCGCACGAGAAGTTAATACTCCTGCAGTTTGAGCTGGATTTAATTGTGAGTCTGGTAATCCTGATTGGGTTATCGCCGCCAAATTGGCCACGTCACCGAGGTTTACACCACTGTCTTCTAATTCCTGATAATGCAGATTGTCTGTATGCGAATAAGGAGTAAGACCATTAGCCGAACCAACATAAACGACATCTCCGGTCAGAATTTCTTTAAACGATACATCATCTCTGACTATGCCTATAATTGTCGCGGTATAGTCTGTTAACGGTGAAAACACAGTCTGTGCTGTATTAGTCCAAGGTGTGACATAGTTTTTGAGAAAAATATTATAAAAACCTGGATTTTCCATGGCTTCCATGGCCGCACCAATGGTGTTACCGCTGGTAATTTTTGCCGCCATAGAACTTAGAACGGTTTCAGAAGGTGGAGATGCAGCCAATCTATCGTGAATTCTTTTCGCCTGATCTCGCGCTGTAGCAAATGATGCAGTTGAAGTGAGAATACATAAAATCGATATTAGAAATACGAAATAACGCTTATTGAATATAGAGATTAACCCATTTGACGACGATTCTTTCATGCTTAGATCCCTCGCATTAGAAGTAATTCACCACAACCACACTGGCGTAGCGTCCTTGAGATTTAGTCACTCGAAAAAACTACTGTGTAGTTTTTACGTGCGTTTTTTAATTTAAATTGAACCCCCGATAGTTGGTTACCGGGTAAAGCATCAGTGTGTTTCCTACCCAACAAATTCCATGAGTAGCTAGAAACGAGGCGAGATTAAAGTAACATACTACTTACTAACCAACTTACTGCCCTACTTACTGCCCTACTTACCTCCTAGTTAAGATAAATACTTATCCTTTGAGTTCGCATCCTACCTTAGAAAAAATATAAAAACAAATTTATATTTTGTCACAAGCCAAATATGTGAAAGTTTCCCCATTCAAGACAAACCGATTAAGACATAATTACTAGTCTATCGTAGTTGTTTAGCAACTTACTAACATTCCAAAGTATTTTAACTTAAGCCTTGTTAGGTAAAAATAGACAATCATTCGATTACTAGAGTCACTCTATATTTACTACTTAGGTAATCAGTGGATTAGAATCCATTACGCGTAATCCCCTCAACCCAAGACACAAATAATATTGGAATATTCACACCAGAATTTTTGTTAATTACAATGCCGGAAATTTGAAAATGCGATATCCCAGTCTGGATATTTCCTTCAACGACACGCCTCTATTTACTCCATTGGTATGAAGGGATATTTCGTGGAAGGCAAATCCGGTATTTCGCTTTAAAAAATGGAAGGGATAAAATCATGAGATTTATCGCCTGAATCCACCAAAATGGTGGTCCGAACATCCCTTTGAAAATTTAGCTCTGCTATGTCTTTATTTGTAAAAGTATAATTCTGAAAAAAGTTTGCAATTGTTTAGGGTAACAATCGATTAATGGATTGTGGGGCCAGCCAGCAGCCGACCCCGACAAGTCATTAAACTATAGATTGAAACGCAATTAAGGCATCCAAATCTGCGGCAGTTGCACCTAAGCCATGATTTGGTAAGACTTGTGCGAAGCGTCCAACATCGTTATGCAATGCCATATAATTCAGAACCACCGCTTCTGCGAGTTGGTCAACATTATTGCTAATAACATTCGCCGATGTTTCGATGGATCCGGTGGGCCTGAAAAAGCCAATTTGACTGTTATTGTTGGCGATTTGCGGTAGTCCCGCAGGATCATACACAAGCATTAATGATGACGATGTCGAAGAATTATCTCCCTTCCATATACCCTTCCCTGTGCTATCAATATTACCGTCGCTAGCCACTGAGCCATCACTAAACACATAGATCATTAATGGTTTGCCTCTCAATTTGGCGTATTCCAATGCCAAACCAATTTCTTGGCCTGCCTTTCGGTCGCGTGCTTCACCAGTTGTGCGTGTACTGTTGTGATAATCATAACCACCAAACTGAATGGTACCGGCACCCGCAACGCCATTAATCACTAATTTTGATACTGCCGCAGTTTTTTGAAAATTGTTGAGACTAATTTCATCGTTATTGTTATTATCAAAAATCGACTGTAGTACTGTATCGGCATTTATATCGGTTCGGTTTGGATCACCGGATGCGGCGACCGTACTTTCAAGGTATTTACACTCAATGAGTTGCTTCAATTCCACTGTTTCTTGTATCTTGCCAAGTTTTTTCTCACTAATTCGCTGGATTGCCTGCATTACATTTGCCGCGTCATTGCCATTAGGTAATAGCTGGGCAAGCTTTCCGGTGTCCACCAAACCTCTTGCGTCATTGCCACTGGATATTTTTGTGGGCCGGACACTCAAATCGATCATTGAAGTAGGCGCTACCGATCGACCGCCGGAGTCAGAGCTTCTTGAACCAATAAGAGAAACCACATCGCCATCTGCACCGGCTTTGTAGATACCGTACATCGGATTGTGAGGATTGTCACTGGTGTCATTGGATGAGCGAGCACACATAATCGACCCATTGACATTATCAAGCGTGACCTGTGTCGCAACGTCCCTAATACCCCTAAGCAGGGCGCTGTCGGCGTGAAATTTTAACCCAGCTCCATTACTATCGAGCGTATCGACTTGACCGGCTAGACTAGGAAGCATACTTTCAGGTAAACCCAACTTCTGGTATCCCGCATTGCTTAAAAAGTCAAGTTGGCCTCCTGCGCCTCCCACAAGCACGTTTGAACCAGCAATATTAGCCCCACCGGATAGATCAACACACATGAAAGGGACCTTACCCGCACCACCTCCTGAGCCTGCAACGATTCCACATTCAGTTTCTGTAACCGCCGCATAGGCCTTTGGCCCGAGCATGCCCAGCAGCGTAGGCGCGAGTACCGTTGCACCACCCGCAATCAGGCCTCGGCCTAAAAAGTCACGACGGGTTATAGGTCTGCCGTGATTCTCCAGCTGCAACGGCTCGTCAAAATCCAAGTATGGATTATTTGTTTTTTGATTTGTTTCTTTGTTCTTAGTCATATCGTGTCCTCACTCAATTAATCTATTAACACCACGGCACTGCCGAGCACCGCCGCACAGGACGCTTTCACAATGGCCCTGGTTCGACTCTCATCACAATCAGCAGCAACGTTACAACCAGCACTTAATTCATCTATTAGTTGATTAAGGTCCGGCCGAAGCTCTGTCAGGCTTGGTTGACTATCCAAATTGTTTCCAACCATCTTGGTTACTAGATTATCAATTATAATGTTTCGTTTGGTTTGGTCACTAAATGCCGTACTGACGGCAGAAGTAAATTGAAATGTATTGCCAAAGAAATTCGTTCGTAAGGCGTTACTTTCTACAAGAGCGTCACAATATTCCAGTGACAGTTTCGCAACTCCGACTTGGTGCGCAGACACAAAGGAACCTAAGCTTGGTGTGCCAGGCAATTGTTGACGAAGATCATCAAATGTTGCCATTGTTGTCGTTTTATCAACTCCCGTTAGAACCGACATTGTATTATTAATTTGTTCATAGGTACGTAAACCATGTTCAGGAGAAGGATCATTTACAGTTTGGTCTGCTACCGGATCAGGGTTTTGTTCAACAACAATATTGGTATTATTAGCAAGAATCTCAAACACAAGGGAAAATCTGTCTGTATCGGATCCCGTATCCTTCGGAATCACTGCGCCGAGTGGAGACAACTCAGTATTCGTGGCGGATACAGTTTTAGATACATTACGAAACGCTTGTGCGGCCGCAGGAATATTATCATTAACTGCGATTCTGATATTTTTTACTGGAATATTTGGCACAGCAATATCAGTTGTTAATGTCGGCTTGCCAAATACATAGCTAAATTCGTCCAATTCGCTCACCTCGAAACTTATTTTACTGGTCGTCAATCCTGTGGTGTCGACTAGTGAGCTAATGTCAAAATCGAGAATAAACTTGTCTTCTATTCCTTCGAGAGTATTTTGGACAATTTCCGTAGGCGTTAAGGCCCGGTCGTGTATACCCACAAACAGAAGTTTACCTAACCATTGACGTTGAACGTTGTCGAGCACTTCATTGCCCAGCACGAAAGTATAGGTATCATTCCAATTGGAAATATCAGCAGGTATCGACTGATCCGAATCAACACCCTCATAAGCGGTTTTTACGCCATTTACATAAATATTTCGGCCATTGGTAGCGTCAAATGTAAAAACCACATGTTGAAGCTCTGTCTTTAAGTCACCGGCGTTATTGTCCGATTCCAGTGCTGGTGCCGATCCATTTAGGCCAGTGATATCGCTTCTATTTCTATAGTTATAATAGCTTGTCACTTGCCCCATGGTAAAATTTCGGTTCCCAGAGTCCAACGAATAACTCACTATTCTTGCTGGCCCATCAAGTGCGGTACTAGCGTTAATCAACCAGGCTTCAATAGTGTAGGCCTTAGAACCCGCAGGACCCGCAATTTTGTCGTAAAGCTTTTTGCTAGTCTCCGCGGTACCAATTGCTTTGGTAACTTGAGCCGCATTGGGGTCAGCAATCTCGATACCTTGCCCTGCAACCCATTCGACATCCGCGCTTAAAGTCAAATTAAGTGCTGGTGTTACGCCACTGGTGTCGAAGGCTGTTCGACCAGCCCCAGTCTTAAACAAATATTTTGCAATAATGGCGTCTTCAACGCGACCCGTACCACTATTTCTTCTTCCATCAGCAAGTGTTAGCGAAGCACTGACAATACTAGTTCCACTTGTACCCGTACCCGTATCCACGTTTGCAAGCGCTGCAGCCCAATTCTCGATTCCGACTCGAATCTCATCTGACCATGTCTGACAGGTTGGCTGTGTGCACCTGTGTAAATCGAGTGGTTTTTGCACTAAACGTGAACTAGTAGGATTAGTTAAGTTAGTCAGTGTATTTGAGTCAACAATGGAAAGTGCTGTTCCTACATTTTCATGGGCAAAATCGGGAGTTCCCGAAGGCCCTTGACTCGCATGGCAATCCCCGCAATTGGAAACTAAGACGGGGTATAGGTTAGACGTAAATGCGTTGAGTCGTATTTGCTCGATTGTGTCGCCACCGTTGTCGTTTCCGTTGTCTGTCGACAATGATTCAGTTGCGTCTTCGGCGCCACAGCCAATTAACGCCATAGCGATTAAAGTAATTATAAGCACTAAACTTAAGCGATGGATATTGATACCACAAACAGTCCTTGATTGGTGTTTTTCCTTATTCAGGATAATTTTGATGTTATTTGTCATTAGTAAAACTCCTACAACATACGTTTTTGATGATTAGGATTGGTTTTGTCCTTATGCTCCTTAATCATTATTGGCCCATACAAAAGCCTGCCACCTCAGCGAAAACACGTTTCATACTGTAATTATTGGCTTCAAATACATTTGTAATTCGTTCTACTTCTGCGCGCTCTGTTGGGTTTGCAGGTGCTCGAAAGCAAATTTCCTTGAAAGCTTTTTGGACCTGGCAGCTTGAAAACGCTCGGCTTGAGGCAATCTCTTCGCCTAGACTTTTTACACCGGAACCACTTGAATTTGACCCACGCCAACCAAGCACAGAGTTTTTACCGTCGCGCCAATAATTCGACCAGTTGTCGTTTGTGGTTATATAGCCTAAGGGAAAAGTTGTATTGTTAATTAGATACTTCGCTTGCACTACCCCATCTGTATAAACTACACGCTGCAGATCCTGATCCCATTCATAATAAGCAAACGCCTGTACCAAAGGGTCCATGCCTGCATGACAACCAACACATGAATTTAAAAATATTGTGCTATCACCACCCGGGCTGCGTGTAACATCTTGCCTAACACGATCAGGCGTTCGAGAAACATCGTTAAGATCTCCCATCTCCCGGCATAAATGATTTTTGGCGGTAAATTCCCACATACTGCGATTCGTGCCTGCATTTAGAAAGGCCGCTCCAGCAGCGCGTGATGTGAGTATTCCAGCGGTTTGATCTGAGCTAAGTTGCGAATCAGGTAAGCCCGATTGAGCGGTCGAAACCAGATTTGCCATACTCCCAAGATTTACACCACTTTCTTCCAGTTCCTCATAATGAATATTATCGCTATGTGAATAAGGCGTTAGATTATTCGATACACCGACATAGACAATATCTCCCGTCAGTATTTCTTTAAACGATAAATCATCTCTAATGATACCTATGACGGTTGCGGAATAATCATTTAATGGCGTAAAAACTGTTTGGTCTTTGTTTGTCCAAGGTGTGATGTAGTTCTTTAAAAAAATATTATAAAACCCTGAATTATCCATTGCTTCCATCGCAGCGCCAACAACATTTCCATTTGATATTTTCGCTGCCATTGAGCTAAGAACGGATTCGGAAGGGGGAGATGCTGCCAATCTATCGTGAATTCTTTTTGCCTGATCGCGAGTAGTAGCCAATGCGGATGATGATAAAAAACATATTAAAAGTGAAACCAATAATAATAATCGGCGTTTTTGAAACTTAAAAAGCAATCTATTTGATGATAATATTTTCATGCCTACAACCCTCACATAAGACATAATTCACCACTGCCAATTTGGCTTGGTATTATTAATTTAACGCAACCACTACAGTAGTAGCGGTCGTGGAAAATTCCATGATATCAATATTTTTCTCTTTTACTTAACAATAGAGCTTGTGTTTCCTCCTAATATATAATTTGAGTTTTATTTAGAAACCCAAAATAACAGCGCTAAACAATCAAGGTTAGAGTATAGAAAGCTCTAAACACAATGCGCTGTGAGTTCGATCACAAATAGCAACTGCCCACTTGCTGTAACCCAGCAATACTGCGACATCCATCACGCATTGGTATAAACACGTACAGAATATGCTGTGTGTAAGCTAAAGTTATAGCGATATTAGTTGTAGAGTTGGGTTCTTATAGATCCCTATAAATTGGATAAGTCGGTTACATAGAGAGCTGGAGCCATAATGCAATGCATGCGATCCTCAAATATCACCCATGCATTAGGATCTTCTATTAGCTGGGATATAGATTTATCTTAGTCATCAATTTATTCTGTATATTACACACGCCCTAATATAGGGAAAATATATTGATTTTTCGCTTGTAATTATTTCAAAATTGATACTTTTGGATTTGTACAATAATCTGCTATATAATAGCTACCTCTTTGAAACTAGTGGTAGAATTATGATAATAGCTAAAGAAAGTATTGAAAGATCTTGTGAAGAACCCCAAATTTTTAACGAATTATTATCCCTCGATAACAAGCATATTATTGAACTGGGTTATGGTAAGGCCGATATAACTCGAAATATTGCGACTAACGGCATAGGACGTCGAGTAACGGCTTATGAAACCGATGAAACGCAACACGCAGAGAATTTAAAGGTTGCCGATTTACCCAATGTTACTTTTCAATATGGTGCAGCAGAAGCGATTGCGCAAGAGGATAATAGCGCGGATATTGTCTTTATGTTCAAGTCGCTACACCATGTACCCATTGAGTCTATGGGCGCAGCTTTTTCCGAAATTCATCGTGTATTAAATACAAACGGACTGCTCTATATTTCTGAACCCATTTTTGCCGGTGAGTTTAATGATATTCTGCGTTTGTTTCATAATGAAGAGACTGTGCGAACCGCGGCATTTAATGCGGAAAAAGAGGCTGTTGCTTCGGGTAAATTCAAATTAGTTGAGCAGGTATTTTTTAACGCGCCCATGCATTTTGAAGACTTTACTGCATTTGAAAAACTGATTTTAGGCGTGACTCATACAGACTTTGTATTATCACCAGAAGTCTTTGATGAGGTAAAGAAAAAATTTGAAGGCCATCTTAGCGCTGATGGCGTTCACTTTAAAATGCCGATTCGTGTTGATTTGTTGCAAGTCGTGAAATAGATATTTAACTATTTATACTTTTTTCACAAACTCAGATTTTAGTTTCATTGGGCCTATGCCATCAATTTTACAATCGATATCGTGATCACCATCAACTAAACGAATGTTTTTTACTTTGGTGCCTACTTTAACCACTGATGACGACCCTTTGACCTTGAGATCTTTGATAACTGATACGGTGTCACCATCCTTCAGAATATTGCCATTGGAATCTTTTATGACTCTTTCACCATCGGTGTTTTCAGCTCCAGCTACATTAGACCATTCATGTGCACATTCTGGACAAACATACAGGGTCCCGTCTTCATAGGTAAATTTGGAGCCGCATTGCGGACATATTGGTGGTTCACTCATATTATACCCTAATCATTTCCATAGGCCGTAGGGATCACCGGGGGAAACCTTGGTGATAGTCAATAATAATTATAAATAGCATACACCTAATGCCATTGTATTGTCTGAAAAAAACCTTAAACTGGCAAATTACGTGCGAGTAGTTTAGTATTTTGGTGGGGCCGGACCTGAACCTATACCTAACTAAGATTTGGCGCAGTAGGGTTTTAATGTATTGAACCCAAGGTAATCACTGATATTATTAATATATACAAGAAATTAAAAGGGATAATCGACATGAAAAATCTGTTTTTATTTGGAATACTGCTGTTTACTGCAACAAATTTTTCAAGTGTCTACGCACGCGATACGGAGCTATTAATAGAAGCAAAAGAGGCAGTGGAAAGGCAAGCAAAGGGTGATCTATTGGATGTACCCTATTTTATGAAGGGGCAAAAACACCCAAAGATCAAGAAAAAAATAGGCCATTGGACATCGTCCAGAAAGGGAAGAGGCGCATTCCAATCAGACTTGGACGCTTGCAGCCGGACGTTTGTAACTGCATTAAAAACTTTACAACAAAGAGTACAGAGAGAAGGTGGCAACGCCATTGTAAACATTACATCGTATACCAGAGATGTACCTTATGAAGATAAATCCAAATTTCGTTGCGTGGCCGGTAGCATTATTGTCCATGTTGCTCTTGAGGGTGATGTTGTGGTCCTTGATAAATAGACCGAGCATTAATCGATCGTCACAGAGGCATTAACTATGTCAACAAAACTAGCGGTTCCACTTTGATCATTCATACCATCGATAATACTACTGGTGCCCATGACGGCTGTAAACAAATTGGACCCCGGCAAATAATCCGTATGGTAGATGATAGAGTCAGAGTAACTCGCTGAAACATTGATCTGTGTTTGCATCGTAATGGATTCTAAACATAGTTACAGACTCAAATTTATGTGTTCATTAATGATATTGGGAAGCAACTTAATCTAAAAATTGAAATTAGTGCTACTGAGTTATTAATGATACAGTATTTTCCTTAGTGACACATTAAATTTACATTTACCATCAACTCTGATGCACTCAACACTTCGTAATTTTTAAATGAAAGCTTGATAGTGCAATGTGAAGCCTCAGCTAGATAATTTCGTTATAAGGTGGGTATCCTTGTTATTCATCTAATATTAGAGTCTAATACTCTCTATCCTGTTATATAATTGGTCATTGTATAGCAGTGTTTTTGGGAGCAATAAGAATAATGAAGCACCAACAGCCCAGTCAGACGATCGAAGTTCCGCTTTCGACCCCCTTGTTTCGCGGTCCTAAGCAATTGCGTATCGCTCTAGTGGGTATGCCCAACAGCGGCAAAAGCACTCTGTTTCAGGCGGTCTCTGCGACTTCGGTTCAGACTGGTGAACTAACTGGTACCCACCGTACCTATGCTGAATGCCCGGTGCAGATTGGTTTTGACGAAGCCCGTCTGGTATCGCTTCCCAGCATTCAGTCACTCACCAACTTACCTCATGAAGACCTAGTTACCTTGCAATACCTTTTATGGGGTGACGTCTTACCCCTTGTGTCGTCTCACGAGCAGGCTTCACCACCGGCTCCGTTTGAACCTCCCGACGTCATTATTCAGGTGGTGGATGCCACAGCCTTGGAACGACACCTTGAGCTCACTATTGAATTGAGCCAAATCTGTAAACCTATGGTGCTGGCGCTAAACATGATGGACGAGGCCCGCAAGAAGGGTATACACATCAATAGCCGGACCTTGAGTGAGCAACTTGGCATACCGGTTGTACCAACAGTGGCGCTGATGGGCCATGGTATTTCGGAACTATTCACCGCAGCGGCGAATGCCGTGCGGCAAGGCGAATACCCGAACCCGCAACCGCCGAGTGACTATATTGAAAAATCGCTGCGACCGTTGAGCGAGGCATTGCACGACCCGGAGTTACAAAAAGCCTTTTGCGTACCCTACTCCTTCTTACTTATGCAGGTGGCCGCTAACGATAACTACTTCATTAAAGAGTTAAGGCAACATTTCCCACAAAAATTGACGGCTCTGCTGGCGTTACGTACCGAGGCAGAACAATCATTACCACGACCACTGGAGGAAGAGCTGCACGCAGACCGCCATCACCATGCGGCTACCCTTTTTGAAGTCGCCAGTCGATTAGGACCACCACTACAAGGGCGCGGCTGGCGCTATCGGTTGGACGAATTGTTTTTACATCCTCAATGGGGCCTACTTGGCAGCTTAAGCGTTTTTGCCCTAGTATTATTTGTGGTCTTCGAAGGCAGCACCTATTTGGATAGCATGACGGCTGCCAAACTCATTGACTGGTTATCCGCCTGGCAACCACAAACCACCAGCGGCGTAGTGGGCCGTGCCGTTGTGGATGGACTTATCGGCCTGATTGGGATAGTAGTGCCCTACATGATCCCTCTCGTTATGCTTCTCGTCTGGCTGGAAGATGCAGGCATCATGCAACGTATCGCTTTTGTCGTGGATCGTGGTTTTCACAAAATAGGGCTGCATGGAGCGGTTGCACTACCATTCCTACTCGGTTTAGGTTGCAATGTACCGGCCATATCGGGCGCGGCTACGGTGACTAGCGGTCGTGATCGCATCGTCGCGTCATTATTGATTACCTTTGTACCTTGCTCGGCTCGCTCTGCAATTATTCTTGCTATTGGGGGAAAATACCTCGGTGGTATAGGAGTTTTTGCGGTATTCTTGCTCACCATGGTGGTAATTGCAGTGCTCGGACGCCTACTCACTCGGCGTTATCCCGAAACAGGCCCCGGCCAGGTTATAGAAATTCCCCACTATGCGATGCCTAGCATCAGGTCTCTCATTAGTAAAACCGCGCTGCGTACCAGAGATATCCTAACCATCGTTACACCCTTACTTGTTGGTGGTAGCGTCGTGTTGGCCTTACTCAGTCATATTGGTGCCGATAATCTGATTAACACATTATTCACACCCATCACCAGCTGGTGGCTGGGTCTGCCAATTGTGCTAGGTGTCCCAATTTTGTTTGGCGTGTTACGCAAAGAACTATCACTATTAATGATTTATCAGGCGCTTGGCAGTTTTGAAATCGGAACGTATATGGACTGGGTACAGATCATGACGTTTCTGATTTTCCTGACTTTTTATGTTCCCTGTGTCTCCACCTTCGCAGTAATGATTAAAACCATTGGACGCAAAGAAGCCCTGTTCTCCATTGCCTTATCCGTGGGTATAGCGCTACTGGTAAGTGGGATTGTGCGGTGGTTGCTGGAAATCGTTCGATGGGTACACATTTAAGGTGTAAATCAATCGCTATTCAGACTTAAATTTAGGATTCGTGACCCCTTATTTCTAACGCCAATTTTAGTGGGA
>Ga0316192_10001682_pt1 | contig 16348 bp, 15 predicted proteins | sample MerIslwburrow_MG_FD_204931 | JGI IMG/M metagenome (GOLD analysis project Ga0316192, IMG submission 204931) | Coastal sediment microbial communities from Maine, United States - Merrow Island worm burrow | ecosystem: Environmental > Aquatic > Marine > Coastal > Sediment | place: USA: Maine...
AAAAAGTGCTTCTCCGGCTGCAAAAAAGACAACCCCCTTTTCCAGACAAGGTTGCACCTGCACTGTCAGCAGGATGGCGGATCGATCGATTCGCTTTCCCATCCGTTGGGCCAGATTGAGATTTGAAGATAAAATGACTTGGGAATATCCGGTGGGATTTATGCCTTTGGTGTATACATGGGGATAGGCTTTTTGACGTATACAGTGATAGAGCAGTTTGGGAGGGTCCGGGGCATAGGCGTGTGCGGGCAAATGCCGGCGGGATTTTGCCCGGATGGTGTTGTCTGATATCTCAAATGACGGATCCGGCAGGGTAATCAGAATTTCATCCAAATGGGCGCGGCGCACATAGGATAGGCCTTCCTCTTCGGACAAGGCTTTTAAGAGCTCCTTAATCTTGATATAACCATCACTGTCCGTCACCAGGCCGAATTCGTCGGGACGTCGACCCAGGATGTAATCCAATAGTTTTGCAAGTCTTTTGGGTGATTTCTGAAGTGCCATGATCCTGAATTTGGAAGTGGGAATGCGGCCTCCGGCCCATAGGGCCATAGGGCCTATGCCCCGGCGGGAATTCGGAATTTTTTTCTGAGAAATAAATCCTATTTTAATTTCCACCTAATCTTCACAAGCTAAAATCGAAACTGAATTACTCCACGAACCACGTCACGATGTACATAAAGATACGCCTTGGGTCTACGATTTTTATATTTCACTATACGAAGATATATGAAATTTATGCCGATTTCCGATAGACACCAATACCGAATACCCAATACCCAGTACCACCAAATTTAGCATCGCTCAATTAGGGTTTGAGCTTTATTCATCGCTTGACCATGAAAATACTATCTGATACTTTGTCATCCAATTTTAAATGTCAACCTATTTTGCAACTGAAAGGAGTTGGATAATATGAATTTTACAAACTCCCAATCGCTTTTTGAGCAAGCTTTGAAAATAATCCCCGGAGGGGTTAACAGCCCTGTCCGGGCTTGCAAATCGGTGGGTGCCGATCCATTGTTTATCGAACGCGGTGAGGGCTGTCTGATCTATGACGCGGACGGCAACCGGTTCATTGACTATATCGGCTCCTGGGGGCCTCTGATTCTGGGGCACCGCCATCCGGCGGTTGTGGATGCCATCACGGCTGTGCTGGAACGGGGCACCAGCTTCGGTGCGCCCACTGATTTGGAGATTCAACTGGCCGAGATGGTTATTGAGGCCGTGGCGTCAGTGGATTTGGTGCGCATGGTAAACTCCGGTACCGAGGCCACTATGAGTGCGATTCGTCTGGCCCGGGGGGTAACCGGCCGGGATCTGGTTATAAAATTTGACGGCTGTTACCACGGCCATGCAGACACCTTGCTGGTGGCCGCCGGCTCCGGGGTAGCCACCCTGGGAATCCCCGGAAGCCCCGGGGTGCCGGAAGCAGTGGCCCAGTCCACGGTGTCGCTGCCGTTTAACGACATCGAAGCGATTAAGAAGGTGATGGCAGACAAGGGTGATAAGGTCGCCTGCGTCGTCGTAGAGCCAGTGGCCGGCAACATGGGATTGGTGGCACCCGAGGACGGTTTTTTGAAAACATTGCGGGAATTAACCGAAATGCACGGCACCGTGCTGATATTTGATGAGGTCATGACCGGTTTCCGGGTGGCCTACGGCGGTGCCCAGTCACTATATGATATTCGGCCGGATCTGACCTGTTTTGGCAAGGTTATCGGCGGCGGATTGCCGGTGGCGGCCTATGGCGGTAAAAAAGAGATCATGTCTCAGATTGCACCCCAGGGATCGATTTATCAGGCCGGAACCCTTTCCGGCAATCCCATTGCAATGGCGGCCGGTATCGCTACACTCAAACAGCTCCAAAAACCCGGTGTTTATGAAGCCTTGAATGAACGCTCAAAGCGGTTGATCACCGGTCTCGGCCAGGCGGCTAATAAGGCAAGTGTTGCTGCCAGGGTCGGTCATGTCGGCTCCATGATGGGGATGTTTTTTACGGATCGAAATGTCGCCAATTTCGACGATGCCAAAACCTGCGATCTTGAATTGTTTTCCAAATTTTATCAGGGAATGCGGCAGCACGGAATTTACATTGCGCCTTCCCAATTTGAAGTTCTTTTCCTGTCCACAGCACACAGCGATGAACACGTCGATGCCACGATCGATGCGGCGCAGCAGGTTTTGGAGAAACTAGGACCTTCGGCCGTTTGAGGCTGGAGGTTAGAGGCAAAAGGGCTGAAGGCTCACGGCTGAAAGCGAAAAAGATCGAAGGTAAGAAGATGAGAAGATAAGAAGGTGCGGAGAAAAAAGGGCTAAAAGCTGAAGGCTGATAGGAGGAAAAATGAGAAGATAGGAAGTTAAGAGGGTTAGTTGACACCTGAAAACTTCATTTTCTTACGACATTTTGAATTTCGGTTATTGTAATTTGTTTGTGGTTTGTGATTTGCTATTTGAAATTTTTTAACTGCTGAAACACCGACACCTGTCTACGATCCCGTATGAAGCGAAGCGTAAGCGGGGAAGCCATGCGTTTTTTGCAAAATATTGCCAGATAATATCCGCAAGGGGTCTATCTTATGATGCTGGATATGGATAAAAATCGAATTCCGGAGACCGTTCGGGCGATCCATTTAATTGCTGTATGCGGTACCGGTATGGGAGCGCTTGCTTGTATGCTGCAGGATCTAGGATTTGAGATCACCGGATCCGATCAAAAAATCTATCCGCCCATGAGCCATTTTCTGGAAAAAAAGGGGGTTCGCATCATGGATGGGTTCAGAGCGGAAAACCTGTCCTATGCCCCGGATCTCGTCATCGTCGGCAATGCCGTGATCAGGGAGAATCCCGAAGTCGGGGAACTAGACCGCATGGGACTAAACTTTTGTTCCATGCCCCAGGCGCTTAACCGATTTGTGGCGGGGGGCAAGAAAACGCTCCTGGTGAGCGGAACACACGGCAAAACGACGAGTTCCTCGATCCTTGCCTGGATCCTGCACGAGGCCGGTTTAGATCCGTCGTTTATGATCGGTGGAATTGTAAAAAATTTTGACAGCAACTACCGCCTGGGAAACGGCCCTTATTTTGTGGTGGAGGGCGATGAATATGATACGGCCTTTTTTGACAAAGGACCGAAGTTTTTCCACTTTGATCCCCAAATGACGGTGTTGACCAGTGTTGAGTTTGATCACGCCGACATCTTTGACGACCTGGATCATGTCAAAAAGATTTTTAAAGGTTTTATCTCCGGTCTTCGCAAGTCCAGCTTGCTGCTTGCCTATGATGGCGATAAAAATCTGGCCGAAATTATTAACCACGCCAATTGCCGGGTCGAAAACTACGGCAAAAATACAGACTCCACCTGGCGGTTGGGCGCTATTTCTGTCGAATCGCCCTGGACGACGTTTGAAATCATAAAAAATAATGATCACCTTGCGGCCTTTAAGACAAAGCTCTTCGGCGAACACAATCTGCTCAATGCGCTGGCGGTGATCGCTATTGCGGACCGACTGAAAATTCCGCTGCAAATCATCGCCGATGCCCTGGAATCCTTTGATGGCATCAAACGGCGGCAGGAAATCCGGGGAGAAAAGCGGCAGATTACGGTGATCGATGATTTCGCGCATCACCCCACCGCCGTGCGGGAGACCATTCGGGCGGTAAAATCGGTTCAGTCCAATGGCCGTTTGATCGCTGTGTTTGAGCCCAGAACCAACACCAGCATGCGCAGCATATTTCAAAAAGAGTATCTGCAATCATTTGAAATGGCGGATCTCATCTGTATCAGACACCCCCCTTTACTGAAAAAAATTCCGTCCGGGCAGCGATTTTCTTCCAGGCAGCTGGTAACTGATTTGAAACGTCGCGGAAAAGATGCCCATTATTTTGCAGATACCGACGCCATCATCGCCTTTTTGACAGCAGCTGCTAAACCCAAAGACCTTATCCTCATCATGTCCAACGGCGGTTTTGACAATATTCACCAGCGACTGCTGGAAAGCCTCGAATGATCGTGGGACAGCTTCGGATTATAACTTAAGATATCGTTGATTGGTTGATTAGTTGATTGGTTAAGTGGTTGTAAATATCGATTTATCCCGAATTTGCAAAATAATTGGACACTTCATATTTAAAAAATCGTAACACCCTGAAACTATGCCTATAATTTACCTAATCAACCAGGTCTGAAATTGAAAGTATAGGAAATTCCATTTTGGGAACCCGCCTGAACTCGGATCACCAGGATAATAAAAGCTACCAAAAAATAAATTCTGTGGGAATCTGTGAAAATCTGTGCCCTAATTCCACTTGACAATCCCGATTGTTTGAATTACTTAACCCCAACCTTGAACAAGCTGATCATAGGTATTATTATAAATTTTATTTCAAGTAGTTACAAAATATCATTTTACTTACTATCCTTGTTGGTAATAAGCAAAATCAGCGACCACCAGCAGAGCTGGGGATATGAGGATGGCCCTTGGAAGGGGCTCAGGCCACCTCTGCTGGTGGTCGCTGATTTATCTCAATTCATAAGCCACCGGTATCAATCAGTTTTTCACCCTGAAGCATGCCAACGCGGTAACGGTAGAACCTATTAAATTCTCATCCCGCTAGGGCGGGGTGGCTTATGAATTGAGTTAGGATAAAATCCTTGATTCACGGGAGGACCATTTGAATCGACGAGTTGTGATAACCGGTGTGGGGCTCGTAACGCCTTTAGGAATCGGTGTTCAGGAGTCCTGGGAAGCCTTGTGTGCCGGCAAATCCGGGGTCGGCGAAATTACACGATTTGATACATCCAAATTTCAAACCAAGATTGCTGCGCAGGTCAAAGGATTTCATGCCGAAGATTTTTTGCCCAAAAAGGAGGCCAAACGCACCGAGCGCTTTATTGCATATGCCATCGCAGCCAGCCGCATGGCATTGGAAGACTCCGGGCTGGTCATTGACGACAACAATGCCGAAAGAGTCGGTGTGATCACCGGATGCGGCCTGGGGGGTCTTTCGATCCTGGAAGACACTTGCATTACATTGAAGCGTAGAGGTCCGAGGCGGGTGAGCCCCTTCTTCATCCCGATGATGATCGGCAACATGGCGCCCGGGATGATTTCCATCCAATTCGGCGCCAAGGGCCCCAATGCCTCCATCGCGACGGCCTGTGCCGCCGGTGCCCATGCGGTGGGAGATTCGTATAAAATTATCCTCAACGGCCAGGCCGATGCCATGATTACCGGCGGTGTTGAGGCGGTGATCAATCCAACCTGCATTGCCGGGTTTAACTCCATGAAAGCCCTGTCCACCCGCAATGATGCGCCGCAGAAGGCATCTCGTCCATTTGAACGTGACCGGGACGGCTTTGTAGTGGGAGAAGGCAGCGGCATATTGATTATTGAAACCCTTGAACATGCCCTTGATCGCGGTGCGAAAATTTATGCCGAATTGACCGGCTATGGCATGAGCAGTGACGGGTATCACATGACCGCACCGCCGCCGGACGGAAGCGGGGCGGTCAACTGCATGAAGGCGGCGCTGGACGATGCCGGATTCTCCTACGATAAAATCGACTATATCAATGCCCACGGCACCTCGACCCCGCTGAACGATCTCGCTGAAACCCTTGCCATTAAAACGGTTTTTCAAGATCATGCCTACAAAATGGCGATCAGCTCGACCAAATCCATGACCGGACATTTGCTCGGCGGCGCCGGCGGGATTGAGACGGTTTTCACGGCGCTGAGCATTCACAATGGCCGGCTTCCGCCAACCATCAATTATGACCACGCAGACGAAGACTGTGACCTGGATTATGTGCCCAATGTGATGCGAAAAGCCAGCGTCGAACATGCCATGACCAATTCTTTCGGATTTGGTGGAACCAATGCCAGTCTGATTCTGTCTCGATACCGGAAATGAACAAAGATCAGTATCATCATCTTCTTAGATCTGAGTTCGGCTATCAAACGCCACCCGGACAAAAGGTTTCCAGTAATTTTTTTCCGGGGTGGCTGAATTTCATCTATTACCTGCGCCTGATATCAACCCTCACCCATGCCGGCATTCTCGGCCGTCGAGGTGAGCTTGACGATGAAAAGTGGGCCTGGTTTTCCCATCGAATTGTGCAGATCGCTGAATCCGTTGGCGGCAAAGTTAATATTTCCGGTTTGGAAGCGCTATCCCAGCGAAGCGGACCGCTGGTGTACATCGCCAATCACATGAGCCTTCTTGAAACCCTTATTCTTCCCGGCATCGCTTTGGCCTTTAACAGAGTTAATTTTGTAATCAAAGAAGAACTGCGTCACTATCCGGTTGTCAAACACTTTATGATCGCGCTGAAGCTGATTGCGGTGTCTCGACAGAATCCCCGTGACGATTTGAAAGTGGTGTTGCGCGAGGGCAGTAAATTCATTTCAAGCGGGGTGTCCATTTTCATCTTCCCCCAGGCCACCCGCAGTGTTGAATTTGATGTCGAAGGATTCAATACCTTGGGGATTAAACTGGCAGCCCGAAACGGCGTTCCCGTGGTTCCGGTGGCTGTTAAAACCGATTTTCAACAGAACGGGAAATGGATTAAAGAACTGGGACCCATCAATCCACACAAAGCGATATATTTCAAATTCGGCGAACCGCTGGTTGTGGAGGGCAAGGGGCGGCAGGCCCATCAAGATGTCATTGACTTTATTGTTCAAAATTTGCTCGCCTGGGGAGGCAGTATTAAAGGGAATTCCGCCTCCGGCCTCTCCGAGCTGTAGGCTCTACGAGCCGGAAGCCGTAGGGTCTGCACACCGGAGGGAAGGTGGAATGAAATAGCATGGCGCAAAGGGCATAGGGCAGGGGGCATAGGGCAAAGAGCATAGGGCAGGGGGCATAGAGCATAGCTCGTAGTGCAGGGAGCAGGGACTAGGCGCATGGAGATTTAGGATTTGGGATCTTGGATTTGGGATTTATGGAATTCTGTCGATCATGAATTATTAGAACGCAGCGATGGCAGATATCCCAAAATCCAAAATCAGCTATCCAAAATCCCAGATTATGTCCTATGACTCATTAAACGTTCAGCCATCATTTGGATCTTATCACCCCATGAAAGCGGAGAGCTAAAGCATTGAAAATCGTCATTGTCGGTGCGGGTGAAGTCGGGTTTCACATCGCTAATCATCTGACCCTGGAAAATAAAGAAGTGGTGGTTATCGACAAGAACGCCGATGCCATTCGGCGGGTGTCCGACCATCTGGATGTACAGGTTGTCCAGGGATCGGGCAGCAGCCCGGTGGTTTTGGAAGAAGCCGGCATCTCCAATGCGGAAATCCTTCTGGCCGTCACCAACAGCGACGAAGCCAATCTGGTGGCCTGTCTGGTGGCCAATATGCTGTCGCCGTCCACCCAAAAGCTGGCCCGGGTGCGCGATGCCGATTTCGATCAGTACCACGATCATTTTCGTGAGAATGCGCCCCACATCGACACTATCATCAATCCAGAGATCGAAGTGGTCAAGACCATTGAAAGGATGATGAGTGTTCCGGGAGCGGCGGATGTGGGCGAGTTTGCCGACGGCCGTATTAAATTTATCGGTATCTATCTGGATAAGAATTCGCGATTGGCCGGAGTGAAGCTTGCGGATATCCCTGAAAAAATAAGCCATATCAGACTGCTTATTGCGGCGGTGGTGCGCGGGGAGGAACTAATCATACCTAGAGGAAATGACTACCTGATGCCCGGTGACCTGGTCTATTTTATCAGCGAGGAAGATAAGCTGCAGGAGACACTGGCGGTTTTCGACAAATTTGATCAACCCTTGAAGCGGGCGCTGATCATCGGTGGTGGCAATATCGGATTTCGCCTGGCCGGAAGTCTGGAGGGAAATGGCCTTTACTGTAAAATCATCGAAAAAAATCCCGAACGCTGCACTGAAATTGCCGAAAGATTAAATAAAACGGTCGTGCTTTGCGGTGACGGATCCGATCAGGCCCTGTTGGCGGAAGAGAATATTCAGGATATCGATGTGGTCATTACGGTAACCGGCAATGAAGAGACGAATATACTGACCTCACTTTTAGCCACGCGCATGGGGGCCAAAAAATCCATCACCCGGATCAGCAGATTCAGTTACTTCCCGTTAATGAAAACCATCGGCATCGAGCAGGTGGTCAGCGCCCGGCTTTCGGCGATCAACACGCTTTTGCAGCACATCCGCAAAGGCAAGGTACTTTCGGCTATTTCCATAAAAGGAGAGCAAGCGGAAGTCATGGAAGCGCTGGCGCTTGAAACATCGGATATCGTCGACATACCCCTCAACCAGATTTCCTTTCCCAAGGAGGCCATTGTGGTCGGTATCATCCGCCAGGACGACATCATCATACCCACCGGCGACAGTGTCATCCAGCCGGAGGACCGGGTCATCATTTTTGCGCGCAAGCGAGCAATACCCAAGGTTGAAAAAATTCTATCGGTGAAGTTAGAGTATTTTTAGCAAACTCGGTCTTGAATCGACGAGGTGAAAAAAAAAAGTAATCCATAAATTGTCAATATTCCATCATTTCTCCAGTATCGCGAAACCAGCATCAAAAGATCAGTAACCAATGTCATCCTGGGCAAGAAAGCACTAGTTTTCAAAATTTAGGGTCAGTTCGAGTTAATCAAAAGAATTTTGGCTCATTTTTTACGACTCGCTCAGACATGCAAGCAGCGCCCTGCGTATCAAAACAGGCAGATCAGGTAAAAACGTGCTCAGAATAATCTTATCAAATACCTTGATGGCACACGCTATCAGATGAAAAGTAACATGAAGCCAAAATTCTTTTTACAAATCAGCGACCACCAGCAGAGCATGGCCATGGCCCCTTCCAGGGTCCCTCATCAACTCCCCAGCTCTGCTGGTCGTCGCTGATTTCCATATCGGAGACCACACGAGATGCGCTGGCGGTTTATCCTGAATATTCTCGGGGTATTGTTATTTTTTTTCGGATTGACCATGATTTTCCCCCTCTTGGTCGGACTTTATTACCGGGAACAGAGTCTGATCCCTCTCTTCGCATCCATGGCAATCACCGTCTTGGCCGGATTGATACTCTATTATATCTTCCGCAAGGCCAAGGCGGAAGTCATCACTCAGCGTGAAGGCATGGCGATTGTGGCGGTGGGGTGGACGGCCGTGGGCTTGTTCGGGGCACTGCCGTTTTATCTGGGGGATGCCTATTTTACGGTCACCGACGCGGTTTTTGAATCTGTTTCCGGATTTACCACCACGGGAGCTTCCATTCTCAACAACATCGAGGCGGTATCGAAGGGGCTTCTTTTCTGGCGCAGTTTTATTCAGTGGCTGGGCGGTATGGGCATCATTGTACTATCGCTGGCGATTCTCCCTTTTTTGGGTGTCGGCGGCATGCAGCTTTACAAAGCGGAAGTCCCCAGTCCAGTTCCAGACAAGCTCAAACCGCGGATCCGCGATACGGCCATGATCCTCTGGAAAGTGTATGCCCTCATTTCGTTGTTCCAGGTCATTGTGCTCATGCTCGGTGGAATGAACCTTTTTGATGCCCTCTGCCATACCTTCACCACCATGCCCACCGGGGGATTTTCAACCAAAAATACCTCCATTGCGCATTACAACAGTGTCTATTTTGATAGCGTTTTCATGTTTTTCATGCTGCTGGCCGGCATTAATTTTTCCCTCCACTACCAGATGCTGCGGGGGAAAACCCTGATATTCTGGCAGGATTCCGAATGCCGTTTCTTTTTAGGCGCGGTTGCCCTGATGACTTTGGTGGTGAGCCTGGATATTTTTGGAAGTGTGTATGAAACCATTGGTGAGGCATTGCGCTACGGCGCATTTCAGGTGGTGTCCATTGTGACCACCACCGGTTTTGCCACTGCCGATTATGAACAATGGCCGGCCATGTCCCAGCTTATTTTGCTGGTGTGTATGTTTCTGGGGGCCTCGGCCGGCTCCACCGGCGGCGGCATGAAATGCCTGAGGATCATGCTATGTTTTAAGTATTGTTATAAGGAGTTGTTTTCACTGATTCATCCCCATGCGGTGTCCCACGTAAAGATCGGCGGCAAACCGGTACCGGATGATGTCATGCGTAGTGTCCTCGGATTTTTAGCCCTTTATGTGGGACTTTTTGTCTTGACGACGGTGTTGCTGGCAGGTCTGGGGGCCGATTTTACGACTTCTTTCACAGCCGTAGCGTCCGCCATCGGAAACATCGGCCCCGGTTTCGGCATGGTCGGACCGGTGGAAAATTACGCTCAGATACCTTTGCTTGGGAAATGGCTGCTGATCTGGTGCATGTTGCTGGGCAGGTTGGAAATATTTACTGTGATTATCCTGGTGGTGCCGGAATTTTGGCGAAAATAATCAAAAAAATCACTATTTTTATTGACATTAATGAAGAATGGAATTAGAAAATAGATTTTCAAGGGGCCGTTAACTCAGTCGGTAGAGTATCTGCCTTTTAAGCAGAGAGTCGCTGGTTCGAGCCCAGCACGGCCCACCAACATACAAAATTAAGAAAGCATGTCGCACAGCGTTAAGGGCAGAGCGTAAGTTTTGGAAATCGGATATTACGCCATGCGCTTTGCTCTCTGCCCTATGCGAAAAACCTGTGTCCCCATCGTCTAGCCTGGTCCAGGACACCGGCCTTTCACGCCGGCAACAGGGGTTCAAATCCCCTTGGGGACGCCAAGTAAATTAAATGGTCGTCAGTGAATCTGACGGCCTTTTTTATTTCTTTAGTTCAGTTTAGCAATATGTCATAAGATGCTATATGGCTGCAAGGTTAGATCTCACGTTTGCCTTCGGCACTCGCATGCTGAAGGCGGCATTGGGAAGTCCAAGGGCTTAATCCAAATAAACTCTGATGTGCCACTTCTTGACCGTTTATTTTATTTCATGTAACATACGCTATTAATTGAAAGGAATGTAATTCATCGCTAAAAATCAGACCATATTTTTAAATACTAAAAATATTACAAAATTTGATTATGTTAAGAAGTTGGTTAGCACAGGGAGATTGTAAAAATGGAAAGCCTAAAACAAGAAGCTATTAACGTCATATCAAAGATGCCGGAGACGGCAGAGATTGATGACATTATGTACAGGCTTTATGTTATCGATAAAGTTCGAAAGGGCAGAGAAGCTGTACAACGGGGTGAGGTCGTATCAATTGTAGATTTAAAGAAAGAAATTGAATTATGGTAAAATGGTCTTTCCCAGCGAGAAATGATTTAAAACAGATACATGATTACATTGCTAAAGATTCAAAATACTATGCACGAAACGTTATCCAAGAAATTGTCGCAAAAACTGAAACGTTAACCGAACTTCCGGAAATTGGCCGTACAGTTCCCGAAATTAGTGATCAAAATATTAGGGAGTTGATCGTTTACTCATACCGTCTTATTTATGAAATTTCAGAGGCTGGGGTCGAAATCCTTGCCATTATACACGGTAGACGAGATTTTAAGTCGGCTTGGGATGCAAGAGACCATAAATCCTAAATCCAATCAACCACACCCTCGTTAAAACCCTATTTTCAGATGACTTCAGACAGTCGCTTCAAAGAATATATGCCGGATAATCCCTTTACAGGTTTTGGTTTTTTTTCATTTTTGGAAATAAAGTGATGTTTGAAGCGCATATAGGTTTTTGAAACAAATTCTTTAGAGCCGATGACTCCGGAATCCGTAAAATAGCGTGTGCGGTATCTGAATCGATCGTTTCGGCTGAGTTCAAACTCCCGGTTGCGTTCCTTTTCAAGAATCCTGTCGCCAATTACCTTGGTTTTTCCCTTCTCCGACCGGTTTACCGCCCCTGTCGTTCGCAAAAATTAAATCCGCAGAATTTATGTCAAATAGCAGCGTCTTTCAGACAACATATTTAATGCACCTGTCTTAAAGCCGGTTGCGATTTCTGTTTATCCGAGGCTTTCAGGAAGACTTTGTTATCAATAAACCTGGGTATTAGCCATGTCAAGATTGATACCAAGAATGAGCTGAAGACGGGTGATTGCCAAGAGATCAGACAGTAAACAGTGAAACCTTTGTCTACGCGGCCTTTCTCCATTCATAGCGATAGTGCAGTCCACCGACCCGGGGCAACTCAATCACCTTGCCGCCTTTGGCCGGACGGGGCTGGACCGGGCGCTCAAGTGGGGCGTCTTTACCGAGCCCATAATGGGTTCTATCGTGATGATAATAATCGAAATAAGAGGATAAAATCCGGCTCAGGTGACTTTCGTTCAGCACGATCACGTGATCAAGACAATCCCTGCGAATTGAACCGATCAACCTTTCAACGAACGGGTTTTGCCAGGGACTTCGAGCAGCCGTGATAATCTCTTTTATGCCCATATTTTTAACACGTTGACGGAAATGCGCTCCGTAGATCGAGTCCCGATCCCTCAGCAGATACTTTGGCGCCGTGTCCCATGGAAATGCCTCTATAATCTGTTGGGCAGTCCACATGGTCGTGGGGTTCGAAGTTGCTTTGAAAGAAACGACTTGTCGGCGAGGGTGGCTGAGGATTACCAGCACGAACAGGATCCGGAAAGTGGCGGTCGGAACCGTGAAGAAATCGATTGAAACCATGCTCGTCATGTGATTTTTCAAGAACGTCCGCCACGTCTGGGAGGGCGGCTTGGGGACCCGACGATGCATCAGGTTGGAAACCGTTCGCTCGGATATCTCGATTCCCAACTTGAGCAGCTCGCCATGAATTCTGGGCGCACCCCAGAGTGGATTGGCCGCTGCCATCTTAAGAATAAGGTCTCGGATCTCAGGACTGACCGGAGGCCGCCCGGGCCGTTTTTGCCGGGACTTGAACTTCCAAAACAGCTTGAAACCCTTTTTGTGCCACCGAATGACAGTTTCGGGTTTAACGATGATCAATGGCTCTTGCCAGTTGCCCCAGAAACGGAAAAGCAAGACCCAGAAGAGACGATCCCGGTTGCGAAATCGGGGTCGTTTGGCTGAACGTTTCATAGTGGCCAACTGCTGGCGGAGCGCAAGGTTTTCCAGAGCCAGGTCGAAATCCTTTTTAGGTCCCAAAAGTATTTTAAAGAACAGTTTTAGCAGGATCTTCATCATGTATGAAGCGTTGGCAGGTCTATGCTAAAAAGTCAATAATTTCAGTAAGGACGGAATATTTGCGAGCGACAACCCTTGGGGACGTCATTTAGAATATAAGGTCGTCAGAAAAATCTAGCGGCCTTTTTTATTGGGTTCGTGAGAGGCCGCTGTCCTGGACATTTTAATTTGGACCCGGCGAAAGCCCCGCATTCTATGCGGGACAACCGGAGTGACCCTGCCTTGAGCGAATCCGGAGGAAATCCGGTTGGAGACAACACTTTTCAATTTTGTGATTGAAAAGCACAAAGAAAAAACGGTTAAATATTTAATGGTCTTGAAAATTTAGAGAATTTTTTGATATGATGATCATTGGTTTTATGATTTATACGGAGGTTTTATGGAACTTTTAAAAAGAATTACATTTGATCCTGAAATTATGGGAGGGAAGCCTTGTCTTCGGGGTATGCGGGTAACCGTTGGAATGATCGTTGGACTAATAGCCTCAGGGCATAACAAGCATGAAATTTTAGAATTGTACCCTTACCTGGAACCCGAAGATATAGATGAGGCTCTGCAATATGCGGCCTGGCGCGTCGAAGAGATTGAGGTTCCTGTTTGGACAGGAGCTGTATGAAAATTGTAATAGACATGAACTTATCCCCACAATGGGTTGAAGTATTAATGTCAGAAGGTCATGATTGTGTCCACTGGTCAAAGATCGGTCCCCCAAACGCACCTGATCGGGAGATATTGTTATGGGCTCGATCAAATGGATACGTAGTATTTACACATGATCTTGATTTCGGAGCCATACTTGCGGCCACCAAGGCTGATTCTCCCAGTGTATTGCAGCTCCGAACCCAGGATATTTCTCCAAAGCGCATTGGCGAGTCGGTAGTTTCAGCGTTTAAACAGTTTGAAGAGTTGCTAAGTCAGGGTGCATTGGTGAGTATTGATCAAAAACGAGCCAGGGCCCGTATCCTGCCAATTTCCCGTCAGCTATAGATCAACATTTATCTCAATAATTTTTTAATCTCTTAAATAAGATTTCAGCGAAACAGACTGCTCAAGGATGGTTCTTTGGCAGCTCCCCCAAAAGATGCCGGATAGGCTTCATGAATTGAAGTATCGACTCTATTGCGGACTCAGTGACGGCATCTGCCTTGTACGATTTGATAATGAATCAGGCAAAAGCGATCATAAACATGTCGGCAGTAAGGAAGGAAGTATTCGTTTTATTGATGTGGAAACACTGGAGGCGGATTTTCTTGCAGAGATTGAAAAAGCAAGGAGAAAATAAATATGAAAAAGCAGATTACAATTGGAGTAGGCGAAGCAGCAACTACTGCCAAAGAGCTTATTGACGCATGGAAGCTTGCTGAGCAAGGTGAAACGGTTCAAGAAAAACATCGATTGCATTTCGAAAACCTCGAAGTTCTTCTTAAAACCCTGACCCCAGGGCGTTGGGCATTGCTAAAAAAATTGCATGCAAATGGTCCGATGAGCATTCGTGCCTTAGCGAAAGATCTGGTGCGTGATTATAAAAATGTGTATACGGATGTACGGCGCCTTGAAAATATTGGGCTGATTGCACGGAGTAATGATAACAGGATTAAAGTCCCCTGGGACATTGTGGAAGCCCGCCTTTTGCTGGCGGCATAATAGAATATGAGTCTATCGGAGTTTCGCAACTATAGAAAATGACGGATATAATGGATGAAAAAACAGGCACCGAAATAAAAGTTGGAGGATATTATGATCCTATGGGGTTTCCATTTTATTTTCCATCCCATATGAATTTTTCAACTTGTATTCTTCCATCTCCATATACATAATTGATTTTTTTTGTGGTAATTCTGATTCAAAATTCCATTTGATTACCTGTTCATCAACTTCTCTTTCTTTTTCCGTAAATCCTTCTATCATAGATGCTGTTTTTGGTAGCTCAAGGTAAACATGAGCAAGTTCATGAGCTATGGTATACAGAGATTCCTTTTTGGATCTTTTCAGAATATCAGAACTCAAACATACCAACCATATGCCAACCATTATGTCATATCTTCCATTCTTGGGGGTAATATGCGGTTCGTTACATTTGGTACAGCGGCACAAGGAAGTCTGTTCATTTCTAACGCTAAGGGGGTCGATAAAAACTTGTTCAGTTATACAATTAGCAGTAATCGGTGCGATAAAACGAACCTGACGTTTGTACAAAATAATTTCCCGATCTTTTGATGGCAATCTTTCAAGTACCTCTGAAATTAATGATATTAATTTTACTTTTTCCACACAATAATGAAGGCCATAAATATTGCAATCTACCCATTCACATAGATCATTTCTATTTTCATCGCAATCCATCGGGCATTCCTTTATAAAATTTTATTGGCTTATTGCTATGGCTTTATTTTTTTTATGATCATACCAACCAATATCGGTACGTTACCCTTATCCCTTTAGAATGGATGTTTAATAGCAGCTTTGGATTAAAAAAAAATGATGGATTCTAAACCGAATTAGAGGCTGGACCGTTGGCGGTGTGGGAATATTTTGATGGTGCGATAGTAAATAGAATATTGAGATTATTCTCTATCAAGGCAGGAATCCCAATACCGGCGAAAGAGTTCAGGTGGCTCCAAAAATGTTGCCGTTTTTCAAATGCGGAAAAGAATTGAAGGACCGGGAGGATTATTGACACAGACTATTTTTCATGTTCACTAAACTTATAATTTACATCACCTTCACCGATTAAGGGCAACCTTTCCCTGTGATGACCTCATAGATACGTTTCGCCGTTTCATCAAAAACTTGATATGGGATTAGAGTTCAGACTAGAAAATATCCATTAAAATTTCCCCAATACTTCCCTCGAGATCACGATTTTTTCTACTTCCTTGGTCCCTTCGTAAATCTCAAGCACCTTGGCGGCGCGGTAGAACCGCTCGACATCGTAGTCATTAAAATAACCGTATCCGCCATGAAGCTGCAGGGCTTCATCCACGACTTCAACCGCCACATGACAGGCGTACAATTTGGCCATGGCCGTCAATTTTGTATCGGGTTTTCCCTGATCCAGCAGCCAGGCCGATTTGTAGACCATGGTTCGTGCGGTTTCGACCTTTGTCGCCATTTCGGCAATCTTGAACTGGGTGACTTGGAATGCGGCCAGGGGACGGCCGAATTGCTTTCTGCCTTTAATATGCTTGATAGACATGTCCAGGGCGCCCTGGGCCAAACCGATACCGTGGCCGGCAACATATGACCGGGAATGATCAAA
>Ga0316192_10001684_pt1 | contig 16344 bp, 17 predicted proteins | sample MerIslwburrow_MG_FD_204931 | JGI IMG/M metagenome (GOLD analysis project Ga0316192, IMG submission 204931) | Coastal sediment microbial communities from Maine, United States - Merrow Island worm burrow | ecosystem: Environmental > Aquatic > Marine > Coastal > Sediment | place: USA: Maine...
GGATTTGTTGGTGGCTGGCGGCCGTGCGTACAGTGTTTTGGCGTCAACCGGCGGGTGGTTCCGCCGGTGTGCCCCCCACCGCGATCGTAGGTTGCCTCCGGTTCGCGGTGGGGGGCAGTCATTTTCGGGCGTGGTTGCCCGGTGATACCTTGGGGGCATGACCGAACGCCTGTCACGGGTATCTAGCGCGCCCCGGGAGCACGCGCGGCTAGTCCGCAGCGAAGGGGATCCGCTCGTAGTCCTCGTTGCCCGCCTCGATCAAGTCTTCTCGGGCCGCGGGATGTACGGATCGGGAGGCCAGTCGATGCCAGACCGGTTCCGGTGGCTACACCCAGACGCGGCGGCGTCGCTGGCGAAGATGGAAGCTGACTACCCAGGCTGCTTCTTCTACAGCGACGTCTTCCGCAACGCGTACGGGTCGCGACATCGGCGACACAAGAATCGTGACAAGCGAATCCTGCGAGGGAAGTCTGCGATCTACACGGGGAAGAAGCCTGGGACGTCAGCGCATAGCTTCGGGCTCTGTACCGACGACATGGTCGGCGACAATATCAAGCGCCTGCGCGAGCTGCTGGAGGACCCCGGCTTCGTCAAGGAAGACTACGACGCGCTGAAGCGTCAGTACGGATGGGTCTGCCACCGCGACGGACCGGAAGGCGGAGACCACAAGATGGAATCCGAGTTCTGGCACTACAACTATTTTGGCGACGACATGGATCGCTGGCTGTCGCATTGCGGTCGCAAGACGTCTGGCGGCGTCGAGGCGAAGGTGATCTACAACTACGGTCCGTTCACGCTGGATCCGCCTGGCGTAGTCGAGCACCTGAAACGGCTCGGATACCTGGACGCAGACACCGATCCGTCCAGCAGCGAGCTTCGAGCAGCGGTCAGGAAGTTCCAGGACTACTGGACGCTGAATCCAGACGGAGCTGCCGGACCAGACACGCAGCGCACGCTGCTATACGTCGGGGGAACGTTCCGAGACACTGAGGCGAACGAGCACAACCTGCAGGGCCTGTAGCGTGGCGGTTCGCGTCTCGCAGACCGGGGAGTGGCAGAAGGCGCTGTCGGCCGTGAATGCCACGTCAGCGAACCTGAAGAAGGGGATCGCAAAGTCGTTGCTGCAGGACGGTCACTACATGCGCAAGCGCATCGTCACCGGGATGCGCAAACAGGCGCCAGGCGGCAAGAAGTACAAGCCGCTGGCGTCGACGACGATTGCAGTCAGGCGTTTCCGAAGGTTCCGGGGAAGCAAAGCGCTGATACGAGGCGGCGACATGCGCAACTCGGTCCAGGTGAAGCGCATCGGCGAGGCCGTGTTCGTCGGGATCCTGCGATCGAAGAGGTCTCGGGACGGTCGTTCGCTGGCGAACATTGCACGCCTGAATGAGTTCGGCAGCAAGCCGATCGTCATAAAGATCACGGCGAAGATGCGCCGGTTCCTGTTCGCAGTCTTCAGCAAGCGGAAGGCTACCCGGGGAGTGTCTGGGGCTGGCGGCCGCGGCGTCATCGTCATCAAGGTGCCAGCGCGACCGACGTTTACGCCGGTGTTCAGGAAGCACACGAAACCGGCCGTGATACGGCGCCGCCTCCTGGCCAGACTGGCCATCAACATGAAGGGCTCGTTGGGGAAACCTGACTACAATCCTCCGAAGTAAACCCCCGTGCTATAGTTTTTGCCAGCATGGCTGTGCCACTGATCGTCTCGGTTCTCCCAGCGACTGGCCCCTCTGGGGGCCAGAACCTCGTGACGATCACCGCAAACAACCTGCGCCTGCCACCGGTCCAGCCGCCCGGACCGACCACGGGCTTTACTGCTGAGACGGTTCGCGTGGATTTCGGCGGCGAGCTGGCCACTGGCGTCAAGGTCTACAGCCGCGGTCGACTGACCTGCCTTGCGCCGATCAACGACCCCGGGGTGGTGCCGATCACGGTCACGAACCTCGACGACAACGGGGACCCGATTGCTGGGGAATCAGCAACAAAGGCCAGCGCCTACACGTTCGAGCGCCCGAACCTGCTGGTCGAGGATGACTACACGCGCCTGGTCCGCACCTTCATCAACGAGATGCGGCGGCAGGTCCTGGAAGAGGTTGTGCTGAACGCGCACACCGATTTCGACGACGACGCCAGTGACTTCCTGCAGCTGGCAAACATCTCGAAGATCCCTGCGATTGTTATCGTTGGTCCAGATATCGTGGAGAACCGATTCTTCTCCACGAACGCCTCGTCGGTTATCGACAACGGCGACGGGACATTCGGCGTGCGGCGGGCCCCGTATACCGTGGACCTGCACTTCGAATGCATCGGCGTCGCAGAACTGACGGTCCAGAAGCTGAACCTGGCCGCGGCCTTCACCAAGTTTATCAACCGAAACAGGTACATACGGATGGACCGCGACCCAGACGACCTGTCTTTGGGGCGGGTGATGTACGAGATGGACTTCGAACCTGACGGCGGCGAGCCGTCTGCGACAGACAGAATCAGCGATAGCAACATGCGGTCCTTCGCCGGGAAGGTGATCATCCGCGGCTTCGACCTTGAAGATCTGGCTGGGGTGGCGGAGGATATGCTCGTTGACTGGACGACCGAAGTTGCTGAATTCGTGATTGACAGCGTTCCCGTTGATTCTCAGACCGGGGAGGCGCTGACGTCGTCCCCTCATGAGACAGTGGGGATACATCCAACCGACACGGTGCGAAGCTAAGGGGGAAACTCGATGATCACCCTCATCAATAAACAGAAGCGCATGCGGGTGTTCAACCTGGACCACCCTACGTTCGACGACTGCAGCAGCATGATGCCGCTGGTTGTCATTGAAGAATCACGGGACGGTCAAAGGCTCCCGCGCCGAATCAGGAAGAAGGTCTGCGGAAGCCTGACCCTGACCGCTGGAGAGAAGCGCCACGGCTTCCCGGACCAGATCGTGAAAGTTCCGCAGATCGAGCAAGCGATTAGGGCCGGCACCTTGCAGGCCCTGAAGGTTGGCGAAGTAAAGCCGGCGGCTACACCGGCGGCAACCAAGGCAACCACTGTATCCACGGCGGCGGCGGCGACGAATCAGGAAACCACTAGGCGGTCAGGGCGGAAACGCTAGACCAGGAGTTTGAGCAATGGCGCAACTTCTAGCATCTAAGATCGCCGTCGTTGAAGAGCCACCGCGTATCCGCAGCATTACAGCGCTGCCGACCGCGGTCCTGGCAGCGATCGGGATAACCGAACGCGGTCCGGTCGGGACGGCAACGCAGGTCACGAGCTTTGACGAGTTCGTGGCGATCTTCGGATCGTTCACTGCAAACGCCGACCTGACCCTGGCCATGCAGGGCTTCTTCCAGAACGGCGGCACGAACGCGTGGATCGTACGAACGGTCCACTACACCGACATCACCAGCGCGGCAACCAAGACGTCTGCTGCTGGGACTATCACTCTGCTGACCGACTCTGGTGCGCCGTCGTCTGGCGTTTCGTCCGGTACGATCGCGACACCGATCGCGATGGTCGACGGCGACACATTGATTGTAGATGTCAATGCCGGCGGAAACGCAACGGCGACGTTCAATGCCACTGCGGCATCGCGAACATCTGGCGCTACGGAAACGTTCGCGCTGTCTGATGGCCAGACACTTACGGTCGAGGTCGACGGCGGAAGCGTGCAGACGATCACCTTCAATACTGCGGAGTTCGCGAACATCGCAGCTGCGACAGCGCTGGAGGTTGCGGCGGTCATCAACTCCGAGATCGTTGGGGCAAACTCCGGGACCTCGGCCGGCGGGGTCACTCTGACTTCGGACCGTCTTGGTACCGGGTCCGGCATCAACGTGACCGGCGGTACCGCAAACGCAGTGCTCACCTTCACCACTGGCCTGGTCAGTGGTACCGGAGATGTCTCGAACCTGGCTGCGGTTACCGCGGCCGAGATCAAGACAGTGGTCGAGGCGGACGTGGCTGGCTGCACGGTCAGTGATGCCGCAGGCCTGATCTCAGTGACATCGAACACGACCGGTGCCAGCTCCTCGATCCTGATCGATGCAACATCGACGCTAGACACGAAGCTTGGCTTCGACAACGCAACACACTCTGGTAGCAGTGGTGCGGCCGGCAACACGCTGCAGGTTGACGGGAAGACCGACGGCGTATACGCCAACCTGCTGTCTATCGTGATCGACCCCGCGACCAGCGGCGACGCCAATGAGTTCAATCTCCTGGTCGAGGACGACGGGCTCGTGGTCGAGACGTTCCCGAACCTCTCGATGGTGGACGCCAACACAAATTTCGTTGAGACGGTAATCAACAACGCCAACACAGGGTCTCAGCTGATTGCGGTCACCGACCTCGATTCGACTGCGGCCGACCCGACGCCAGCCGAGGGGACCTTCGGTCCGCTGACTGGCGGCGACGACGGGCTGACAAGCCTCGACGACAACGACTTCATTGGGTCGTCTGCCGGCGCGACCGGGCTGCACGCATTCGACCAGACCCAGGGGCTTACCCTCCTGATCGTTCCGGCACGGGCGACCTCCGCGGTCCATAATGCGATGGTCTCGTACTGCGACACCTTCCGCGACAAAGAGATCTTCCCGATCTTGGATCCTCCGGCTGGTCTAACGGCAGCACAGATGGTCACCTACCAGGAGACCACCGCGGCGCTGCTGAACCTGTCCGAGTTCGGCGCCATCTACTGGCCGCAGATCAAAGTCCTCAACCCGAACAAGTCGATCTTCGGTGATGTCGAAAACATCACCGTTGCACCTTCGGGCCACATCGCGGGCGTCTACTCCAAGGTCGATGCATCGCGACCAGGCGGAGTGTACCTGGCCCCTGCCAATGTCGAGAACGGTGTCATCGCTGGCATGGTTGGGTTTGAGACCAACGAGGTTCTTGACGAGAAGAAGCGCGACCTGGTCTACCCGAAGCGCATCAACCCCATCACGGCGTTCCCGGGTTCGCCGCGGCACATCGACGGGTCTCGTACCCTGAAGGGCAACGGGAACTTCCCGTCAATCCCGGAACGTCGGGGTGTCATCTTCATTGAGTCGAGCTTGAAGAACGGCCTCCTGCCGTTCAAGCATCTTCCGAACACGGAAGAGACGCGCAATGCGGCAGACCGAACGGTCGACAACTTCCTGCGCGCACAGATGCGCAACGGCGCGTTCGCCTCCACCAACCCTGACACGGCGTACTTCGTGGACACGTCCACCGGGGTGAACACTCCATCGGTCATCGCATCCGGGCAGATGATTATCCGAATCGGTCTCGCCATGGCGAAACCGGCGGAGTTCATCGTTCTGATGGTCTCGCAAGACACGCGCGCACTAGAAGAGGAACTGGCCTCTTAAGGTCGGGAGGGAATCATGCCTGTTCTTGGAGCACCCAGAACCTATCAGGACAAGTTCAAGTTCATCGTTGAAATCGGTGGATTCAGATCCGCTGGCTTTCAAAAAGTCAGCGAGCTGTCCGTTGAGGCAGCGAAGATCGAGTACAGCGAGGGCGGCGCACTCATCCCAAACAAGTCCCCGGGACGTCTCTCGTACAGCGATGTAACGCTGGAGCGCGGGGCCACCACGGACTTTGACATGTATCTCTGGTTCAGCGAGGTAGCGAATGCTTCGATCCAGGCATCTGTCGTTCCTGGGGCTGGGCTGGGCTATGGCTACATCGACCCACTGTTCAAGCGCAACCTGGATATTGTCCAGCAAGATCGCAACGGCGCGACGCTGAAACGCTGGCGACTGTTCCAGGCGTGGCCGACGAAATTCGTGGCTGGCGAATGGGACAACGAGGCAGACGAGAAGACGATCCAGTCAATGACACTGACCTACGACTTCTTCATCCTGCTATAGGGCAGGCAACATGCTCGTCAAGGGCGACGACGACGACGGAGGACGACGACTATGAATATCGACATTGTGTGCCCCTCGGGACTTAGAGGGGAAGTACGTGGACTGCGAGTGGCCGAGGCCAATGAGTTGGCCTCGGCCGTTGGCAAAAAAAGGCTGGGCATCACAGCCAAGATCTTGTCTGGGTGCTGGGTCAAGACACACGACCCGGGCCCATACAAGCTCGACGACAGCGGAATCCAGTGGGACAACGTGCTGCAAGGCGATTGCGACTACGCGCTGATCCAAACGCGCGTCGCAACCTTCGGGCCCGAGTATGCCTTCGCAATGACCTGCGCCGAGGGATCCTGTCGTAGCAAGTTTGAATGGGAGCTGAGCCTGGCCGACCTGGAGGTGAAGCGGTTCACCGACGAGGAGCGCGAGACGTTCATCGCTGGGAACAGCTACACGACGGCACTCCCTGGAACGTCCAGGAAGGTCACGTTCTCGCTTCCGATCCACAAGGACCAGCGGCGCGCGGCCACGATGCGGTCGACGCATCGAGACGAGCTGATCACTCTCGCGCTTCGAATGCGCGTGAAATCGATTGAAGGGATCGAGCCACACCTTCTTCAGCACACACTCACCGACATGGGTCTGTCTGACGCTATCGACCTGGTCGAAGCGATGGACGAGCGTGACTGTGGTGTCGACACCGACATCGAGGTGGAATGCCCTGAGTGCTTCCTGACTCAGGAGGTGCGCCTCCCTTTAGGCAAGGAGTTCTGGTTTCAGGGGGCGAAGACGAGGCGGCGTCTCCGGGAGGGGAACACCAAGGGAGCCTAGATTCTATCCTGCCGGTTCCCGATGTTGAGAGCATCAGGCTTGGAACCAGAACGCTGCTGTGGACAGTCCATGGTGGCAGCGGGACAAACCTCCTGCTGCAGGACGTCGTGGACCTGCCCTTGGACGAGTTTATAAAATGGGTGGACTGGGTTCATGAACAGCGAAAGAAAGAAGCCGACGCGATCAAGCGCTCAAGCGGGGGGTAACCCGTGGCGCTAAATAATCTCGGCCTCGGCTTGCTGTTCACGGCCCGCGACCTGGCGACGCAGACAGTCCGAAAACTCGACCGGTCAATCAACGAGCTGGACAAGGACATTGACGGGCTCGCCGAACGCAGCGAAGGCGCGTTCAAACAGATGGCCACCGGCCTCGGCCTATTGACGGCCGGGGCCGTCGGCTTGAAGGGGGCGATCAACCTAGCCGATGCCGCCGGGGAGTTCGAGCAGGGGCTGTCGGCTGTCGGCGCGGTCATGGGGGCCACCGGTGCTGAGATGGACCTGCTGGAGGCGTCGGCAACCCGGGCAGGAATCGCGACGCAGTTCTCCCCCACGGAGGCAGCCAAGGGCTTGCAGTCTCTGGCCGCAGCTGGCCAGACGGCCCGCGAATCGACCGAGACCCTGGTGCCAGTCCTCGACCTGGCTGCGGCCAGCCTGGGGCAACTGGGCGTTGCTGAGAGTGCGGAGGCGGTCGTTGGTACCCTGAAGAGTTACGGACTGGAGGCAGGCAACGCCGCGGACGTGACCGATCGGCTGGTCAAGATCACCTCGATCTCCAACTTCCAGGCGCGGGATTTCTCCGTGGGCCTGTCGAAGGCGGCCGCGGCAGGCAGCGCATTCAACCAGGACTTGAACGAGGTCCTGATCTCCATGGGCCTGATGCGCAACGCGAACATCGACGCTTCGAGTTCGGCGACGGCGTTCCGCGAGGCGACGCGGCGGCTAGGTTCCGAGGAGAAGATTCAGAAGGACTTGCTGAAGGCAGGTGTCCGCGTCTTCGATAAGCGCTCCGGGAAGATGCGGTCGGTCATCGACATCATCGGCGACATGCAGACGGCGACCGAGGGGATGTCGGAAGCCCAGCGCAACAACCTGATCGCGACCACTCTGGGCGCCCGCGGCCTGCTGCTGTTCAATGCTGTTTCGAAGGCAGCGTTCACCAAGACGTTGCCGGACGGAACGAAGCAGATCGTCCGTGGCGCCGCAGCCATCGACGCAATGCGTGGGAAGATGGGGGAAGCCTCCGGCGCGGCCGCGGAGTTCAGATCGCGACTCCTGGACACCTTCGAGGGGCAGAAGACTTTGCTAAAGGGGACGCTACAGACGCTGGCGATCACTCTCGGCAAACCGTTTGCTCAGATATTCAAGCCGGTCGTTCAGGCTGTGACCAACGGATTGAACCTGTTCATCAAGGCGTTCACTGCGCTGCCGGCACCCGTACAGAAAGCGATCGGCGTCGTGTTCCTTGCAGTCGCAGCATTCACTGCATTGGCAGGCGCCATCACACTGTTCCGGGCAGCGTCATCGATCGTCGGTCCGGTCATGGCCTCGATGCGCGCAGCAATCCTTGCGGCGATCGGACCGATGCTTCCGTTCATTGCGATCGCGGCAGCTGTCGTTGCGGTGTTCTTCCTGCTGAAGAAAGCCTACGACGACAACATAGGTGGCTTCGGCGACGACATGCGCGCCATCTGGAATGACGACCTGAAGCCTGTGCTGTCAGAGCTAAAGGATTTGTTCATCGAGCTTGCCAGGGTGTTCATGAAATCGTTGCGCCCGCTGTTCCCGGTACTCACGATGCTGTTCAAGCATTTTGCAAAAATCGTAAAGGTGCTGCTTCCTATCATCGCGTTCATCACGAAGGTGTTCGTGAAGGTGCTAGTCATTCACCTGAAGGTGATTGCGTGGGTGCTGGAAAATGTCCTGATCCCGGTGTTCAGATTCCTCGGAGAGGTTGCGACAAACGTCGCCGCGGCAATGACTGCAGTCTTCGGCAGTGTCTCTGATTTCCTCGTGAACGATATGGCGCCTGCCTGGGAGTTCATCGGGAAGGTCGCGACAGCGATCGGGCGCGACGTTATGTTCGTCTGGGAAGGTGTGCTGTCCGTCCTAGACTGGATCGTCGACAAGCTGGAAAGCGTCTGGGACATGGCCAAGGACGTCGGGGGATTCTTCTCCGATGCGGGGGGAGGCGTTTTTGACTTTGCCGGCGACCTGATCGGTGACGCAGCGAACTTTATACTGCCTGGGGCAGGGGTCGCGACAAACGTCATGGACGCCATTCCGCAGATTCAGAGCCTTGCCGCTACAGGCGGGCCGTCGTCGCCACAGTCCGAAGCCGTGGCCGGCGAGGCAGCGTCGGGGCGGGTTGCCGGCCAGCGGGCCCTGGCGCAAATGGCGGGCCTCTCAGGCGGCGGCGGCGCGACAACGGTTAATAGCAGGATTACAGTGGAGCTGGATGGGGAGAAGGTCGGGGAAGCTGTCGCCAGGCATCAGGTCGACGACGCGGACCGGAGGAACCAGGCGAGTGCGGGAGGCGTTGACTGATGTCCATTGAAGCAGCGGTCAGCGCGGGCCTGGAGCGGATGACGATCACGTCATTGTCTGATCCACGATCAGTCATGGAACCGCAGTTCAATCCGTCGCAGTTCACAGAACAGCTGAAGGTCAACTACGCGCGCAACGAAATTCCAGGCCTGTCGCATCATCAGATGCAGTACATCAGCACAACGAACAGTAAGCTCTCTCTGGATTTGTTTTTCGACGCAGACACGATGGAGCAAGCGGCGCGAAACATGATCGCTAGAAAGTTCCTGCTAGCGTCGTGCTACCCAAGGCGTCCAGTTGGCGATTTGCTGATCGGCGGACCTCCGCGCCTGCTGTTCATGTGGCCAGGGTTCATTTCTCTGACATGCGGCATCATGAGCCTCGGGTTCACATATCAGAGGTTTGCGCCGTCTGGGATCCCGGTCGAGTTCATGGCTTCTGTCGTAATAGAAGAGATTCGAGACATGCGTCTCATCCAGGACGACGTCCTGGCCAACGGAACGATTCGCGGCCCAGGCAGCGATCCGTTCAGCGGGATCCCAGGCTGATGCCACCGTTCAGGTTTTCACGCTACCAGTTCACGTCCGCACTCACCGCCGAAGATGGGAGCGGGAAGCTGTTTCTTGCGGGGCGAGAGAAGTTCCCGTTCCGAAACCTATCTGACAACCGGACACACATCGTTGGCGAAGGCGACACGCTCTTCACTCTTGCGCACCGATTCTTCCAGGGCACCCCTCGACCGGCTGGGCTCTGGTGGGTGATTGCAGATTTTCAGCCTGAAGTGATTCACGACCCGACCATCAGCCTCGACCTCGGTCGCGTCCTGTTCATTCCGTCCGTGCGAACAATTATCGAGGAAGTATTCAGCGAGGCCCGCGCAACGGAGGCGACGCCATAGTGCCATCTCGCCACGAGCCATTCTATTGGGTGTCCCTGGTTCCTCGTGGCGCTAAGAAGGTTCGCGTTGATCTAACCAGTCGCGTGCTGTCGTATGACTTCGAAGACGTTGAATCAAAGGCGGACAAGCTGAAGCTGACCGTCGATAACTGGGACCTCGCAAACTTCGACACTCCGGTCTGGCGCAAGGGAAACATTATCGAGACCAGCTTCGGATACGCCGACGGGGCGTTCGCTCCTGCCAGGCAGCTAATTATCCGCAAGGTAACGGGCGCGACGAAGCTGACAGTCGAGGCGGTATCGAAGGTGTTCCTCATGGATCGCGAGATGCGTCTCCGCGTATTCGAAAACCAGAAACGCAGCGACATCATCAGGACGATCGCCATGGAGAACGGGTTCTCCGAGGACACGATAGAGATCGACGATACTGGCGAGGTGATTCCGTTCGTGACGCAGTCGCGCATGACCGACGCAAAGTTCATGCGCAGACTGGCCAGCAAGGAAGGCTTCGAGTTTTACGTGGACTTCGACGGGCTGCACTGGCATGAACGACGCATCGGCCAGAAGCCTGTGCGCAAGCTGACATGGTTCAATGACCAGCGGGGCGAGATCTTAGATTTCGATATTGAAAACGACATCTCTCCGATACCTGGCAAGAAGACCGTGCGCGGGCGCAACCACCTGACGAAAAAGAACTTCGAGTTCGTGGTGGACTACACGCGCGATTTCTCCCCACAGCTTGCGCCGCAAGCAGAGGTTACAGCTGACCTTCTGTCCGGGCTTGGCAACGTTGCGCGTATCGCGCTGGACACGACCAGCGAAGCGTTCGAGGCGATCGGGATCCGAAAGACAAAGGGGCGCGGCAAGAAGGAGAAAGCCCTGACCGTCAAGATGAAGGCGACGATCATTGGCGACCCGTTGCTGCTGGCAAAGACCGTTGTGAACATTAGCGGGATCGGCGGCCGGCTGTCTGGGAACTACTACACCAAGAAGGTCCGCCACAGGATCGGAACGTCCGGGTACAAGTGCGAGCTTGAACTCCTGCGCGACGGTCACAGTGAGAACCGTGCACAAGAGAAGCTGTTCGCGTTCATCCCTGGCGAAGGCGGCGCATCGGGTGGCGCGCTGTCCTGCATCGACAATCTCAAGCGCGTGCAGGTTCGCATCGACGAGCTGATCCAGATACGCGACGAGGTCTGGGTAGGCGCAGCAAAGAAGGGCGCCACCTTCGGTGCGGAGTTCAGTCAGTTCATTGGCAGCAGAGTGCGCCAGCTTCGTGCGCTGCGTCCGCAGGTCACGAAGAATCCGAAGTCGGCAGACATCACCGTTCCGGTACTGAACGACGTGTTCAATATTGCAACCGAGCTGTACAACAACGAGACGCTTCGGCTGTCCGCGCGGGGCGCGCTTGGCCTGGGGAGAGTCCGCGGGTCTGCGCACGGGCTTGCAATGGACGCCGAGTCTGCCAGGCGCAAATGCAGGCTTGCGGCCGGCGTCACAGAGCCGCTTCCGAACAAGGCATCACCGGACGCGGACGAAGCGTTCAATTCCAGAGAGCAGAAACGGCTTGAACAGCAAAGGCTGCAGGCCGAGACTCAGGCTGACGGAACCACGCGGTACAAGAACAGGCATGGGCGAGGGCGAGGTAGATAGTGCCGACGGAATTCGATAAGTCTGAGGAGATGCATTATGTCGGTTTCTACACCGGCACCGTGCAGAACAATGAAGACCCGGAAATGCTTGGCCGCGTACGGGTCAGCATACCCGGAGTGATAGAGCCGGCGTCCGCGTGGGCGTTCCCTCTCGGTACACTGTGTGGTGGTTCCACAGGGCGGGGGTGGTTCGCGGTCCCTGACGTCAACGCGGACGTCGGCGTTTTCTTTTTTCAGGGAGAGGTCGATACGCTGTTTTACATCCCAGCGCACTGGGGGATCGCAAACGGCGCGAGCGAAACTCCGCTACAGCTGTCCGGCATCGACCCAGCGTCCAGGCTGAAAGTTACTGGCTACGAGACTGATCGATACCAGATGGTCTTCGATGAACGAAGCGGCGACGAACAGTTCTTCGTTCTTGATAAGGTGACCGGTGACACCGTCTCGATGACTCCAGACAAAACGACGCTGAAGCACAGTAAGCTGGTCGTTGTCGATGCGCCAAAGGTCTACCTGGGAGGCGACGGCCTAAACGAGAATCCACTGTCTGGTGATGGCGTAGTTCTGGCAAGCTGTGTCGATCCGTTCAGTGGGAAGACGCACGGACAGCTGGCTGGCGCATCAACGAAGGTGTTCGCGAAGAAGGTGTGATGGCATGGCATTGAACGAAATACTCCTGGGGCAAGCGCTGAAGTCTGCGGTTCAGGGCGTTGATGATCCGCAGGATAACCAGGATCTGATCTATCGAGAGATGGCGAAGGCCATACTCGACCACATCAAGGCGTTCGGCATTGTAAACACGGTCGTTGCAACGACAGGAAGCGCCGCTGCACAAGCTGGAACTGGAGTTGGAAAATTGTCATGACACTTCCGGTCGTAAAACTTGCCCATCAAAAAAGCTTCAATATCGCGTCTGGAAACACAGGTACTCGCGAAGGCAACTATGTCGACCTGCTGTTCAACATCCATAACGCGTTGCAATCGTTTTCTCCGTCCGTGGCTGTTGCAGGATCTAGCGACGGCGTCACTGCGGGCATGGACGCGTCAGATCGATGGGACAATACCTCGAAGATTGTATGGGGGACGTCCATAGGGGCGACGCGCAGCTGGATCGTATACGAGCTGCAGAACGGTGGACAGATACTGTTTGACTGCAGGTCAAGTTCAGCGAGCACTACAGGCAGAAGCGCATACGTCTACTGGGCTCCGTTCGGTGGGTACACCGGCGGATCTGTAACTGCCACTCCAACAACTTCGGGTGACGAACAGGCACTCGTGACCAACGGATACTGGATGCATTCGCAGGCAAGCGGATCGAACGTATTCAGGACACATGTCTGGTACGCGCATGCAGAATCACAACTGATGATTGCTTCCGCATACAACGGCAACTATGAGCAATTGATCAGCCTGGCAGACGTTGTGCTCGACGAAGTTGGGTGGACCGCTCCTTACACTTGCAGCTGGTCAACCGCCTCAAACCAGGCAAACAAGCCGACCTACTCGAACTTCTACGACAACGTCAATCCATGGGCGATCGATCAAGCTGGAGGAACATTCGGCCAGGGGATATACGGATGCCTCGGAGGCTTTAGCGACGGCGGCGGCCAGGGTTCCGGTATGCCACTTCCAAACGTTTTTTCTGGAAAACTTGTCGCCATGGAGAGTCACTTCGGATCGAAGGCGTCAGCGCTGTACGGATGGCACGGAGTTGTTCGCGACATGCTCTGGGGGTCGTCAACGCAGGCGCCGAACGGGAGCCATTACGCAGCACATACATGGGAGCAGATCGGCGACATGATCCTGCCTGGTGATGGCGCAACACAACTGCTGGTGACATGATGGCGGAATTCACCCTATCTGGACACGGGGACATGGCTGGGACGTTCCTGGAACACATGTTCATTGGCGGCGGCGGACCAGTCATCGTCGCCAACGCAACGTCCCCAGAGATCTCGAACTTCTCGCCAGCGGTCGGCGAGGAGATCTCGGCATCAGACACGATCTCGTTCGATGTCACAGACGACGAAGGGCTCTTTGAACGGATCCTGATTGCAGTCTCGTTCCCCGACGGGACGTTTGAGGTCGCACACGACGGTGACAATCCGCGCGGCAACTACACCAGCCTTCCGAACGCACGCGTATCAATTACTAACGGGTTCCGCTACACGCTGCGGCGCGCTGGGAACTGGCCAAGCACGCCAACGTTTGAGTATTTTGTGATCGACGACGCTGGCAACTCAGGGGTGATTCCATGAGCCATCCAACAACGACCTGGCCGTTATCAACACCGGCATCGCCTTCCATTCCAGCAGTCGGGCCAACGACCCCGTCCGCGCCTGCGATCAGACCGTTCTCGGCGCTGGACCATTACGGGCGCGGACTCATCCACCCGTTTCGTCGAGACGGGCGTGGGGACTTCGCCAACCAGTCTGGCCCGGACCTGGTGCGCAGCTCGGTATCGCAGATTCTCGGAACCTTCGCGGCGTCCGAAGCCAGCGAAGGCGAGGTCCCATGGCGCCCGGACTTTGGATCCCTACTGTACATGCTGCGGCATCAGCAGAATAACCAGGCGCTGGTGGAACTTGCCCGCGTCTACGTGGTTGATGCCATCAGTCGGTGGGAGCCAAGGGTTAGAATCACCGGTGTCAGCGCACGGAAATTCGAGAACAATTCACGCGACGACAGCCTGGAGATCCTCGTTCGATACAACTTCCTGGATCAGAACACCGGGAAGGTGATTTACGAAGACCTCGAATCGGTGATCTCTATCTAACCACCCTGATATACTGGCGGCACAAATGGCGATACTTCCAACCAACCTTGACTACACAGACAGAGACTTTGACAGTCTCCGGTCGCGGCTGGAATCGCTGTTACGTTCGGTGTTCCCGGACTGGACAGACTATCAGCTGGCAAACTTCGGCGTCGTCATGCTGGAGATGTACGCGTTCGTTGGTGACGTCCTGGGATTCACGATGGACAACCAAGCCGCGGAGAGCCGGATCGTTACCGCCAGCCAGCGGAAGAACATTATCGCCCTGGCCGCGTTGCTAGGGTACTCCCCGAACACAAACCAGCCAGCAACGGCCACGGTTACTGTGACGCTGCAGACGCCTCCGGTCGGAAACTTCACGCTGCCGATCGGTCAGGTCGTTCGCACGAAACGCATCACCGAGCAGATTGAGTTTGAGCTTGTCGCGGTCGCATCGATATTGGCCGGCGCGAATCCTCCTACCACGACGGTCGTGGTAGAGAACTCGTCGTCGCAGCAGGAGGTGTTCTCGTCCAGCGGCCTGCCCAACCAGGAGTTCCAGCTCGGCGAGGTTCCGTACATCGACAACTCGCTGGCGATCGTTGCAGCAGATGGAACGTATAGCCAGGTTGTAAATTTCCTGTCATCAACATTTTCTGACAAGCACTTTGTGGTGGTGGTCGACCAGAACGACCGGGCCAGCATCAAATTTGGGAACTCAGTCAACGGCAGCATTCCGCAGGGGTCGATCACCGCGGACTACAAGACTGGCGGCGGAAGCGCAGCGAACGTTGAGGCGGGTAACATCTCCGTCATTGAGGGAAGCTTCGTCGACGACCTTGGCAATCCTGTGCAGGTGACGATCACCAACGCATTGAAGGCGTCGGGAGGAACTAACAGGTCGACAGTCGAGCAAGTTCGCCAAGAGGCACCAGAGACTCTGCGCGTACTAAACAGAACAGTCGGGCGCGAAGATTACGAGATCAACGCCAAGCGGCTTCCTTCAATCGCCAGGGCGCTGATGACTACCTCGAACGAGGATGCTGGCGTCGAGGAGAATGCTGGGCTGCTGTACATCATCCCGGCCGGCGGCGGCACCCCGACACAGACGCTGAAGGATGCTGCGCTGAACCAGGTAACGATCGAGTACCCGAACACGCTGACATTCCTGGTCGAGGTTCGCGACCCGGTATACCTGACGATCAACGTTTCCGCGCGCGTCTACCGGAAGGCCGGATACACGCAGGCGGACACACGCGCTGCCATCGAGGCAGCCCTGGCTGCATGGTTCCAGCTAGAGAACGAAGACGGCAGCGAGAACGAGAACGTTGACTTCGGATTCAACTTCAAGGACGTTGACGGCAATCCCACAGGATCGATCGACTGGTCGATCCTGTTCGGTGTCGTGCAGGCTGCGGACGCGGTGCGCAAGATTGGCGACCAGCCAAACGACTTTGCTCTCAACGGCGTTGACGACGATGTGGCAATCAACGTGAAAGAGTTTCCGGTGCTCGGTACCGTAACGCTTACAGACGGAGACTCTGGCGAGGCGTTCTGATGGCTGCAACGTTCATCAACGTAGGATTCGAAACAGCGGGCGTCCTTCAGGGCATGGCCGACGGGTGGGAGTTCGTTCACGTTGCGACGGCGGAACGGTTCTCAGAGTACGGGCCGCGCGTTCCTGGAACTGGGTTCGAAGACTACGCTGGCGGGTGGGGTAACGACGACTACGCCACAGAGATGGTCATCCAGAATCCTAGCCAGTATGCGTTCTACGATACGGCGCCGACCGATCGAGAAGACTACGAGCGCGAGTGGAGCAGCAACGAGTTCTG
>Ga0316192_10001685_pt1 | contig 16341 bp, 10 predicted proteins | sample MerIslwburrow_MG_FD_204931 | JGI IMG/M metagenome (GOLD analysis project Ga0316192, IMG submission 204931) | Coastal sediment microbial communities from Maine, United States - Merrow Island worm burrow | ecosystem: Environmental > Aquatic > Marine > Coastal > Sediment | place: USA: Maine...
TCATCAGTCAAGCGCACGACAAGGGCGTCCTGGTTGCGGCGCTGTGCGGCACGGTGCGGCAAGCCATCAAGCAGAAGACCGCTGGCGTGGATATCGTCATCGCCTCGGGTTACGAGGCGGGCGGACACACCGGCGAAATCGGTTCGATGGTTCTCTTGCCGCAGGTCGTCGACGCGGTCGCGCCGACACCGGTGCTCGGTGCAGGCGGAATCGGCTCAGGCCGTCAGATGGCGGCTGCGATGGCGATGGGCGCCGCAGGCGTCTGGACCGGCTCGATCTGGCTGGCCACCGAGGAGTCCGACTCGATTCCGTCGCTCGTCGACAAGCTTCTCGAGGCGGATTCGACCCAAACGATTCGCTCGCGCTGCATCAGCGGAAAACCCGCCCGCCAGCTCAAAACGGCGTACACGCGTGCCTGGGACGAGGACCCGGAGTGTCCGGGCTACCTCCCGATGCCGCTGCAGTTCATGGCGACTGCGGAGGCCACGCAGCGCATCACGCGCTTCGCACAAACCGGTGCGGAGGGGTCGGACGCGCTGCTCGGTACACCGGTCGGTCAGGTCGTCGGTCAGATGAACACCCGTAAGCCGGCCCGCCAGGTCATCGAGGAGATGGTCAGCGAGTACATCGACGCAGTGGAGCGGGTTTCGGGCCTGCTCTCCGACTCAGACTAGCCCCCCGCGACTACTTGCACTGGCGGCTCACGTCGCGGACGCGGCTTGCGAGCTTGCCAGTGCGGTTCGCCTTCAGGTAGCGCGCAGCCATCTCGCAGCCTTCCTCGGTTGGACCGAGTAGGGTGGCGAGGTGGCCGGCCGCAATCGGCATCGGGACGGGTGCGTTTGCGGCCTTTCGCCAGGGCTCTTCCGGTGAGCGCTCGCGATCTTCTTCGATGTCAGCCCGTAGGAGGTACACGTCGGCGTCGTCCGGCACGAGCTCTTCCGCTTGGTTCGCGTAGCGCACAGCCAAGCCGCGTTTCTCATCCGCGAGGGCGATCCGCGCCTTGACCATCAGCTCCCATACCTGGACCTGCGATCCGGCTTTGAGGGGGTTGCCTTCCGCGTCGACTGCCTCGGCCGCGCGCTCGAGCGACTTCTCGGCACCCAGCTTTCTGCGGCCATAGATCTGCGAGAGCGCGAGGCCCGTTTCGGCGAGTCGCGGGTCCGCCCCCGTGCGTTTGGCCTGCTGAAAGTAGGTGCCAGCGCGCGTGTAGTCTTCCGCCTGGAGGTATACTCGTGCGCCTGCCAGTCGAAGCGCGACATTGTTCTTGTGCCGCCCGACTGCGTTCCGCATCGTGACGACCCCGCTATGCCCCGCGCCCGTTCGTACCAGGAACCGCACACGCTGTTCGTCTGATCGCAGGTCTCGTACTTTGGCCTTGTCCATCCGGTCGACGATTTCCGCAGCACGAGTGAAGTCGCGCATGTCAATCAGCAACGCGACGAACCCAGACAGGGCGCGCGGCTGTTCGGGGTCGAGCTGCAGCGCCATCTCGTAGCTGGTCTTGGCCTCTGCGGTCGACCCAACTTCGCGCGCCGCATCTCCTCGGAGCGCGTACAGGCTCGCGTCGCCTGGACTCAGCTCGACGGCGCGGTCGAGTTCGCCAACGGCCTTTGCCGGCTCGCCCTTTGCCAACAGCACGCGTGCGTGGCTTCCGTGCGCCCAACCCTCGTTCTCAAACTCAGCAAGCGCAGCAGCGGTCGTCCTCTCCCCGTCTGAAAGGCGACCTGCCTCGATGTACGCCTGCGCTGCCGCGTCCACCAGCGCCAGGTGATTCGGGGTCGCTTCGAGCCCCGTCTGCAGGACGGCAATCGCTTCTTCCGCGTTGCCGTCTTCGAGATGTGCATTGGCGAGCGCCTTGGAAGCTGCCACGCCCCAGGTTTCGTCGCTCGCCGTGTCTTTATAGAGCGAGATTGCCCGGTCCCGCTCGCCCGCCCGGTCCGAGTCTATCAACAACTCCGCGATCACCAGTGCACGGAACGCCGGATCTGCCGCTTTTTCCGGTCCAAAGCCCGCTCCGCTCAAAGTGGCGAGGCCCGCCCGCATGTCCCCCGTCTGCGCATACCACCACGCGATCACGTGGGCGCGGGTGAACAGATCGGCCGAGGGTCCGCCCGACAATCGCTTGAGCAGTACCCTCGCTTCGCGTGGTCGTCCGAGCGCAAGAAGAAGCTGCGCGGTCCCGATGAGCAATGGCTCGTCGACGCGCAGCTCGGGCTTTGCTGCAGCTCGCGCGTGTTCGTACGCCGCGCCGATGGCACCTTGCCGGTACGCGATCATGCCGGCGATCAAGTCGGCCCAGGCCTTGTGCACGACCGATGCATTGGCGTCCTCGCGCACCTCTGCGGCGAGCTCGAGCGCTGCGTCCGCATGTCCTTGTTGAAGGCCGACGATTCGCGCGCGCGCGATCTTCGTGGCCGCAGTCTCCTCGCTGACCTGGTCGAGACCAGCGAGTGCGGCGTCCGGACTCTCGGTGTGTGCCGTGATGCGCGCGAGCAGAGCTGCTGGTTCCGGCGCGCCGGGCCTAGAGTCGACGGCTTTCTGTGCGTCGGGCAGGGCTTGGGCCCACTGGCCGCGGGCCATGGCGGTGAGCGCTCGCCCATGCAGGAACGCATCGGACTGGTTGGAGTACTTTGCGGGTCTCTCCGCCTCAGCATGCGCCGCCCGGGCGTCTCCTTCGGCGAGGAAGGAGTAGATTCTCGCGATCCGCTGGTCGGGATCGTTCTGCTCGGCTGACTTCGAGAGGAGCGCTTCGGTCTCGAGCAGCTTCTCGTGATCTCCCCCGAGCGCCGCCGTTGCCAAGAGGCGCATCCGAACCGAGTCGTTCGGATCATCCCGAAGAAGGTTCAGCGCGTTGTCGATGGTGTCTGGGCTTCCGTCGTTGATGACTTCGTCGAGCGCCGAGGTCAAACGCGCGGCATGGATCCATCCGAGGACCAGATGCACGATGAAGAAGAAGATCAGCGCTGCGATGCCCGCAGCGATGAACCGACGGATGCGCCGCTTGAGCGCCTCTTCTGGCGGCAGCACGATTCTGTCGACCGGTGCGATCGACGGTGTGGCGTCCTCGACCTTAAACAGATCGGACGGTTCTTTACGTGAACTCGAGACTTTGTCGGCCACCGTGCATCCCTCCCCGACGACGTGCGCCCCTGGCCGCACATTGTCGCGTCAATCGGGGCGGGTGCGCAAGTCTACGGACTATAGGAGAAACGGGATGATGGCCCGCCGGTCTTCCGGATAGTCCCGGAAGTGCTCGCGGTACCAGCGATGGTTGGAAAACGCGCGTGGAACGAGGTTCGTGGCCGTAAACCAGGCGAACACCCAGGCGGGCACCGTCCACGCGGCGAGCGCAAATCCGATCCATTCGACGATTTCGCCGAAGTAGTTGGGGCTGGACAGCCACCGGTAGAGCCCGCCCTGGGGAATCTTGTAGCCACTTTCCCCGGGCTTTCGGAGGCTCAGGAGGATCGCGTCGGATTGCCGGTTGATCGCGTAGCCAGTCGCGAAGACGATGACTCCGAGGATGAATCGCGGGTCCGTCAGCCAGTCGGTGCTGAGCAGGTGAGGCGCGAGGGCGGTGATCGCAAATGCGTTGGTCGAGCCATTGGCGGTGTTGAAGGCAAAGGCCAGTAGCCCCGTGACGAGCGGCTTCTGCTTGTGGCCGCCGCGCATCCGGAACGGGTAGATGAACGACCGGTACAGGTAGTGAAACATGTACATGCCGAGAAGGATCAGCGGGACAGGCTTGAACGCGTTGTCCGACATGAAATAGACGACCGCGAACGAAATCGGAGATGGCGCCTCCATGATCACCCACAGTGCGGTGGCGTTGAGAGTCGGGCCCCAACCCGGGCGCAGATGCCGGCCGTAAGGTGCGGAGATGAACATCAAGAGGACGAAGCTAACGATGCCGAGGACGACGACGCCGAGCACGGTCCAGGTGTAAATCGGGTGAGTCGCCAGGGACTCGCTGAACGCTTCGGTAATGGGCATGGGCTCTCGCGGCGCGTCTCGGTTCGGCTTAGACTCGCGGGGTGGCCCCTAATTGGTTCATCGCGTTCCCGATGCAAGTGGATGGGTTGCGGCTCCATCCGGCTCCACCGCCGCGTGTACGTGTTTTTGCTACCTCGGACCTGCACGTGACCCTGGGCTTTCTGGGCTCGGTGCAGGAGTCGGACGCGCGCCGCGCCTGGGATCGGATCGGCGAGTTCCCCTCCTTTCGAACGGTGACGGGATCGTTCAGCGGCGTCGAGCCACTCGGGCATCCGTCCAAGCCTTCGGCGCTCTGCGCCATGGTCGACGACGGGCGCGAGCCGCTCGCTGGGATGATCACCGAGGCCAGGCAGACCTTGCTGTCCGCGGCAGGCGCACCCGAGGACACCCGGCCACCGCTTCCACACATGACCTTGGCGCGCATCCAACGCCGGGCCAAAGCCGCCGAACGTAGGCAAGCACTTCGATGGGCGGACACGATCGATCTCCGCGCCGTGACGTTCACGGCGCCGTCGGTCGCGCTCTACACATGGGCGGACGATCGCCAAGAGCGGCTCTTTCAGATCGTCGAGCGGCACGTCTTTGGCTCCTGAGCCGCACGTAGGCCACCCAATCACCACCCAATCGGGCGATGCACCCGGCTGAATTGTGTGGTGCCTCGCCCGCTCGGCGGACAGGGCTTTGTCAGAACGTAGATTTTCTCATGCAAATCGAGTTCAATGCAGCTCGTAGGCAAACCGCTCAATGTGGAAGAAGGCAGTCTTTGGAACGGTTTCGGCAAGCTTCGTCGGCTATGTCGTTTGGGTTTCGTGTCTCAGCCCCGCTCGTCACCAGGTCGAGTGGGACGTTGCCACTCGCGTCACTGCCGTTCTCGAACGCACGGGGTTTTCAAAGGTCGTCCCGGTGGTGGACGGGCGAGACGTCGAGCTTCGCGGCGAGGTGCCGTCCGTGTCGGAGGCGCAGCGTGCGGAGCGAATCGTAAGCATGGTCCGGGGGGTACGCGTCGTGCACGCGAACATACTCGTTGCGGGCGATGAAGGCCTTGGGGGAGGTGAGACGTGACGTATCTCGTGCTGCAGATGATCGGCGCTTTGCTGATCGCCGCTGTGTTTGGCGGCGTGCTGTTGTGGCTGGGCCAGGTTCTTTGGGGGCGCCTCGTTGCGCCCGTGCGTGCCAAGACCCTCGCATACGAGCTTGAAGAGGCGCGCGCCGACATCATCACCCAGGAGCAGCGTATCCAAGGGCTCCACACAGAGCTCAGCGCTTCGAGCGAGCAACTCGAAGCACTCCACCGCGCGAAGCGGCAGCTCACCGCGACCTTGGATGTCCGGAACCGCGCGTTGAAAGAGGCGGGCGAGCGACTGTCGGTGATTGAGCTCGCGGCACACCCCACTTCACGCGAGTCCGCCGAAGATCTGAGGCGTGAGCTTCGTATCGCTGTCGAGGAGCGTGACGAATCGCAGGCCGCCCTGCGGCAAGCGGAGACCCGGGGTGAGCGGCTCCGGACCGAGCTCGAGGTGCTGCACGGGATTCACGAACGGATGCTCGATGACATCGAGCGCCTCAAGGGTCGAATCCGAGAGGCCGAGCTCGAGGCGAGGACGACTGGTGAGTCTCGGCCGCCTGCGTGGGTCATGGTGCAACCGTTCGGGCCACGCGACGATCTCCAGCGGCTCGAGGGCGTCGACCCAAGCCTCGAACGCACGCTCAATCGACTTGGCATCTACCACTTCCATCAGATTGCGCGCTTCGACACATCGGACGTCGAGTGGCTCGTCGAGCACGCGGATGGCGTTCCGGAACAGACGATTCGCGACAGCTGGATTGTCGACGCCTCACGTCTTTCCGGCGTGCAGCACAACTGACGCCAGCTGACGCCAACTCACGCCAACTGACCCTAGGACGCCGCGTCGAGTGCCCGGTCGGCGAGGCCAGTCAGCGCTTCGCGCGCGCCCTCGAGGTCGCGTTCGAGGTCGCTCACGATCGCGCCGGCTTCTTCTACGTCGGCAGTGTTTTCGAGCTTGGAACAGGTCGCCCCAAATCGGCGCGCCCCCAGTTGCTGGCCGCTGCCCCGAACCATGTGGGCCGCCGCCCGCAGCGCTTTGAGGTCACCGTCTTGGATGGCTGCCTTCATTCGGGCGATACTTTCCTCCGCCGTCTGGAAGAAGCTGTCGATCACGTCGCAGATGAAGCCCGGCTCTTCTTCTTCGAGCTCCAAGAGCTGAGAGGTGATTGTCGTGTCGAGCGCATCGGGGGGAAACTCAGAAATGCTCGCCGACGGCCGCGCCGCCCAGCGCGCGAGCGCCTTTTGCAACTGCTTCTGCGTGAATGGCTTCGATAGGTAGTCATCCATGCCGGCGGCGAATGCGGCCCTGCGATCGCCGGTCATGGCATGTGCGGTCAGCGCGATGATCGGAACGCGCCTTTGTCCGGACTCCGTCTCGCGTGCTCTTTGCGTCCGGGTCGTCTGATAGCCGTCCATGTTCGGCATCTGTCCGTCCATGATGACGGCGGCGTAGCGATGCCCTTCCTTGAGAGCTTCGAGCGCGGCAACTCCGTCGTTCACCGCGTCGACCTCGTACCCGAGTGCCTGGAGGTGCGCGTGAACCACCTTCAGATTGATGGCGTTGTCCTCGGCGACGAGGACCTTCATTCCATTAGACCTTAACTCCTTTGGCGGGGGAGCAGGCAAGGAGGGGCGGGCAACCTCGCCCTGAGGGCGCTGCTCGGAGCTCGGGCGGTTGAGTGTTTCGAGGAGCGCCGCAACGATCTTGGCCCGTCGTATGGGCTTCTCCACGTGCACGCGGATGCCGGCCTCGAGCAACTCGTTGACCTCGTGCCGATGGGAGCAGATCGCGACGACTGAGCCGCCGTTCTTCATAGCTGCGTCGTTGAGCTCGAAAACCCGGCTTCGCCAATCCTTGCCTAAGCTGCGGAGGTCGATCAGCGCGACGCTTGGACGCGGCGAGCCGCGGAACGTTCTGAGCGCACCATCGAACGTCGTCGTTGGCCAGGCTTCCATGTCCCAAGACCGGAGCTGTGCACAAAGCGTTTCACGCGCACGGTTGTTGCTCTCGAGCACCAAGACCTTCATGCCCGCGAGTGCCTCGGTGACGGCTTTGAGCTCCTCGCTGAGTCTCTCTTCGAGCTCGAAGCGCGCGTCGAAATAGAAGGTGCTGCCCCGTCCGACCTTGCTCTTCAGCCGAAGGTCGCCGCCCATGAGCTCGACGAGTTGCCGGCAGATCGGGAGCCCAAGCCCGGTGCCGCCGTATTCGCGGGTCGTGGAAGCATCCGCCTGTGAGAACGGGCGGAAAATGCTTTCCGCTCGCTCCTCGGAGACGCCAACACCAGTGTCGGAGACACGGATCTCGAGATTGACGTGCCACGGCTCTCGATCGCGGGTGCGGATTCCCACGATGACCTCCCCCTCCTTGGTGAATTTCAGCGCGTTGTTGAGCAGGTTGGAGATCACTTGCCGTAGGCGGAGCGGGTCGCCACACAGCTCGGACGGAACGTTCGGACCGATCTCGGTGATCAGCTCGATGCCTTTGGCGTTGGCGGCGGAAGCATAGTTCACGGCGATCTCCTCGGTCATCGAGACGATGTCGAAGGCGACGGATTCGAGACGCATTTCGCCGGCCTCGATCTTCGAGAGGTCCAGCAGGTCGTTGACGATTGCGAGCAGAGAGCGGCCGGACTTCTGGACTTCGCGCAGATACTCGTCTTGCGGCTTTGGAAGTGCCGACGCGTCTATCAATTGTAGGAGTCCGAGGATGCCGTTGAGGGGTGTGCGGACTTCGTGACTCACGTTCGCTAGAAACTGGCCCTTTGCCTGGGTGGACGCCATTGCAGCGTCGCGCGCGCGCACCAGCGTATGCGCCTGCTCGGTTGCGAGGCGGCGCATGGTCTCGGCCTCCTGGGCTTCTTCATGGAGTCTGAACATGAGTTGCCGGCGGGACCATAGGACCAGTGCGCCGACGACGGTCGCCGCCCAGAGATGGAACAGACCCAGGCTGTACGGTCCCCTTGCCTCACCATCCGCGAGTTGAAACCAGCCGACGAACACCACGCCAACCATCACCGCGAACATCGAAAATCGATAGAGGAGGGCGCCTGCGGCTACGATCGCGATGGCGAGTGTGGTCGTATTGCCGATTGCGCCGCTGACCGCATACATCGTCAGTCCCATGCCTGCAGCTACCGAAATGGTGGCGACGGAGATGGGCGTGTCGAAGCGGGGGTCGTCGACACGCATACCCGCCCACACGAGAAGCACGAGCGCGGATGACACGGCGCAGATGAAGACGTGAGGCGTGTTGGGGATGAACGGCGGCGATACCAGGAACAGAACGGCGCCGGCCGCGTAGATGAACGAGAGGACCGGCAACATGTGCGACAACGCACCGAGCGAGCGAAGGCGCGTTTGCTCATCACGCTCGCGCTCGTACCGAGCCCTCGATTCTCCCCCGTGGCTCTCGGGACGCTGCCCTTGGTCGTTCATCCCCAACTAAACAAGCTGCCCCAGGGGAACCCCGTTGTCACAACATCACCCAAAAAGACGACAATTTAACCCCTTCTAAAAGGTGACAGTCCCCTTTTAGAAGGGGTTAATTCTGGCAAGGTTTGGGGGATGGCTGGTCGGGCGCGGTTGGAAGTCGAGCTGGAGCAGCTCACGCAGCAGATTCGGTATCACGAGGCGGCGTATCGGGCCGGGGTGCCGGAGATCACCGACCCGGGGTTCGATGATCTGGTGGAGCGATACGGGGAGCTTGCGGATCGGCTGGGGATCGATCCGTCGGAGCGGCTCGACGTGCAGCCTGGGCAGGATCACACCGCCGGATTCGAGACCGTGGAGCACCGCGAGCCGATGCTCTCGCTCGAGAAGCTTTCACCGAATCGGCGGGACAGTGGCGGCGAGCCGATGGCGCTTTCGGACCAGTTGTCGGCTTGGTTTCGCCGTCGGCGAAAGGAGCTCGAAGTCGACGAGCTCCCGGTGATCGTCGAACCGAAGGTCGATGGGATTTCGGTGTCCCTTCTTTACGCCGCCGGCGAGCTGCGGCGCGCGGTGACTCGGGGCGATGGACGCAAGGGGGACGTGATCACGAAGCAGGTGGTTCAGCTCGGCACCGTTCCGACCAAGCTCAAGAGGGCCGGCAAGGGCGAGATCGAGATACGCGGCGAGCTGTACTGGCCGCTTGCCGAGTTTGCGCGCTTCAACGCGACGCTCGAAAAACCGCTGATCAATCCGCGCAACGGCTGTGCCGGCATGATGAAACGCAAGGATCCGGACGGGCTCGAAGCGACTGGTATTCGGGCGTTCTTCTATCAGGTCGCGTGGGACGACGGAGTCGAGCTTCCACCGACGCAGCATGAAGTGCTGCAGTGGTTGGCCGACCGCGGCGCGGAGGTGTACCTGAGCGAAGTCTTCCAAACCACTTCCGAAGAGGAAGCCCTGCAGTACTGCGAGGACTACCAGGCCCGTCGAGAGAAGCTCGACTACGACATCGACGGGATGGTCATCAAGCTGGACGACCTCAGGCTCTACGCGCGGCTCGGCGCCACGGGGCATCACCCGCACTGGGGAATCGCGTACAAGTTCCCGCCCGAGCGCAAGCCCACCGAGCTCCTCGACATCGAGGTGTCCGTGGGGAAGTCCGGCAAGCTGACGCCGGTTGCGATCCTAGAGCCGGTGTTCGTATCAGGGACGACTGTGAGCCGAGCATCGCTGCACAACTTCGTCGAGCTCGAGCGGAAGGACGTGCGTGTCGGTGACACGGTGCTGGTCGAAAAGGCGGGCGAGATCATTCCCCAGGTCGTCGAGGTCGACAGAAGCAAGCGGAAGCGGGGGGCGAAGCGCTTCGTGCCACCCGACGCCTGCCCGACCTGCGGCACGGAGGTCGTGAGCGAAGAGATCTTCATCTACTGTCCCAACCCGGCGTGCCCGGACCAGGTGCGCGAGCGGCTGCGCCACTTCGCGAGCCGGCAGGCAATGGATATCGACGGAATGGGCGAGGTGCTGGTCGATCATGTTGTCGACAAGCTTGGCGTGCGCTCACCGGACGACTTGTTTCGCATCGAGACCAGTGCGCTCGCGTCGCTCGATCGCATGGGTGAGAAGAGCGCCGAGCGTGTGAAGGCGGGCCTCGAGGCAGCCAAGGGTCGCGGCCTCGCGCGCGTGCTCAACGGCCTGGCGATTCGGCACGTCGGCGAGACCATGGCCGAGGACTTGGCCGCCTATTTCAAGACCGCCGATGCGCTGCTGGAGTTCGGGGCGCGATACGTGGCGGAGGATGAAGAAGCCGTGGAGACGGTCGCGCCGGCCAAATCTGCCGAGCGTGGCGCGATCGAGGGGCTTGCGCGCAAGAGCGCGGACAGCATCTTTCACGAGCTGGATGCGCCCGCGGTGCGAAAGGTGTTCTCGGGCCTGGCCGAGGTTGGCGTGAGCCTGAGCGTGGAAGCGGCCGACGTTCGTGAAGTCGCCGACGTGGCTGGCAAGGCATTCGTTCTGACGGGAACACTGCCTACGTTGAAGCGCACCGAAGCCACGAAGCGCATCAAGGCGGCAGGGGGCAAGGTGTCGGGGTCGGTATCGAAGAAGACCGATTACGTCGTTGCCGGAGACGATCCCGGAAGCAAGCACGACAAGGCGCAAGCACTCGGCGTCGAAATCATCGACGAAGCGGCGCTCCTCGCGCTGCTCGGCGAACCGGAGTGATCTTCAGAGCTCGGGGATCACCCGGGCCAATCGGCGCAGCCCCTCTTCGATCTCCTCGCGCGACGTTGCGAAGCTGAAGCGGACGAAACCTTCGGCGGCCTCGCCAAAATCTCGCCCAGGGCCGAGTGCGACGTGGGCCTTGTCGAGAATGTCGAACGAGAGAGTCAGCGAGTCGCGCCCGAAGTGGCGCATGTCGACCAGTACATAGAAGGCGCCCGGCGGATCGATCGGGATCGAAAGCCCCATATCTCGAAGCCCGTCGACCAGGATCCGCCTGCGAATCGCGTATTGTTGGCGCATGTGCTCGACGTGCTCCGCGCCTTGGACAAGCGCCGCGAGACCCGCTTGCTGCACGAACTGCGATGTCGAGATGAAGAAGCTTTGCATCAAGCTTTGCAAGGGCCGCATCGCAACGTTGGGGGCGATGAGGTAGCCCAGTCGGAATCCCGTCATCGCGTAGCGCTTCGAAAATCCATCGAGCACGTAGCAGTTCTCGGTGAAGGCCAATGGCGAGGTCACCTCCGCGCCGTCATAGGTCAGCCCGTCGTAAATCTCGTCGGAGAGGATTGGGATGCCGAGGTCACTGAGTTCCTCGACAACTTCCTTCGGCTGAACCGCGCCGGTCGGATTGGCCGGTGATGCGAGGAAGATCGCGCGCGTGCGCGGTGTGATCGCAGCCCGCACCTTGGCAACGTCCATCAGGAAGCCGTCTTCGGGGCCCGTTGGCACGAGGACCGGTTTGCCGCCGCACACGGCGATCATGTTCGGGTAGCAAGGGTAGTGCGGCGTTGCGAGGATCACTTCGTCACCTGGATCGACCAGCAGGTTCAAGCACAGCAAGATCGCCGGGGACGTTCCGCTCGTGACCACCACCTGATCAGGGTTCACCGCAACGCCACGACGCTCTTCGCACTCGCGAGCGATCGCTTCGCGTAGGACGAACAACCCGCGGCTGTCGGTATAGTGCGTTTCGCCGGACACCAGCGAGTCGACCGCGGCCTGGACGGCAGCCGGCGGCGCATCGAAGTTTGGCTCTCCAACGCCGAGCTGAACGATCCGCGTCCCGGCCCGCGCCATCGCCATCCCCCGCTCCATCACCTCCATGGCAAGGAACGGCTCGACCTCCTGCGTACGCTTCGCGAACATGACGACACGCTCTACGGTCCTAACCCCCCGAGATCTAGCCGCTTCTCAGGCAAAGATCGCAGCGCCCGTCTGGAGGCGCTGCGATCTTTGCCTGGAAAGCCTTGGAATGTCGGGTGATTACAGGTATGGAGCGTGTCCCTCATGGAGAGTCTCGTTGTTACTGTGATCGGGAAGGATCGGCCGGGGTTGGTCGAGTTGGTTTCGGCTGTCGTCGAGGAGCACGGTGGCGACTGGGTGGAGAGCCGGATGTCCCGGCTGGCCGGAGAGTTCGCCGGGATTCTTCGGGTGAGCGTGCCCGCCGCTCAGGCGGATGCCTTGTCCGAGGGGCTCGAAGGGCTGCGGTCGGACGGGCTTCGGGTAGTGGTCGAGCGTGGCTTCGAGGAAGCGGTCGAAGAGGGGCACGTGATCTTGCTGGAGCTGATCGGCAGCGATCGTCCCGGCATCGTTCACAAGATTTCCGAGGCGCTCGCGGCGCGTGGCGTCAACGTCGACGAGCTCAATACCGAGTGCGATGGGGCGCCCTGGTCCGGCGACACCCTGTTCAAGGCGATGGCAAGGCTTCGCGCGCCGAGGGACCTAGACCTCGATCAGCTTCGAGAAAGCCTCGAGGCGATCGCCGGTGACCTGATGGTCGACATCAGCATCGGCGAGGCCGACTAAGGCGTTCGCTCGCGCGCGAGGGTAACGGCGCAGGAGTTGACGGGCGGCCCGCGCCTTCTCTTCCACGGTCATCCACATCCGCAGGGTTGCGAAGCGATAGATGGCGCGGATGTTTGGAAACAGCGCCAGGTAGATCTGCCACGAGCCATCATACGCGGTCGCGTCGAGCGCGAACGCGAGCTGTTCGTCGTTCACCACTGGCATCGGGTCAGTGCCTCGCATCGCCAGCAAGGCGCGGACGAGGCGGTCCACCGCGTGTGGTTGCGCCCGCGTCGTCGCGCCGCCGCCGGGGTTGAACGAGTTGCGGCGTTGCGTCCAGCTCTTCCGCCAGCGCTGGTCCCATGCGTAGAGAAGCGTGTTGTCGAAGTGGGCCAGCGCGATGAGCCGACTCCATCGCATGCATTGCTGGACCGTCCCGCTTGCTCGAAGGTTTACTTCGGGAACGTCGTCGCGTGTGACGGGTAGCCGCCCCGCCCTGAAGCGTTTTTCGAGCCAAGCGAACTCCGCGGGGAAGTCGTTCGCCGCGATCTGAAGTGGGTAGCTTGGCTGCTTTCCGAGGTCGATCGCGATGTCCTTGAGGTCATCGAAGATCTGGAACGCCGAAAGGAGATACCCCCAGCGGCGAATGGCAGCGATGTGCTTCGCGGGCTCGAGCCCGAGCAATCGCGCACGAAGATCGAGCCAGAGCATCATGACCATGTTGTTCTTGCGATAGAAGTGCCAGGCGGTGTCTCGCAGCCGCAACTGGTCTGGTCGACGCCCGACTGCGCTCGAACAAAGCTCGGCTTCGTCCAAGTAGGTCTGAAAGCAATGGTGCAGAAAGAGATGCGTGGCGTGCACCGTTGCGCCATCTGCGCTGACGAGAAGCTCATCGATTGTGACCGCCACCTCGTCTAGCGCATCGAACAGTGCGGCCAGTGTGATTCCGAACTTGGTCACGTGAGCATCCGGATCGATGCCGCCCTTCCGAAGGTGGCCCAGTGAGAGGTCTCGAAGCGGACGCTCGGAGGCATCGTCCCGGTAAACCGACTGGACGACACGCCCGGCGGCGTCGTGGCCACCGGCTGCTGCCGCCAGCTCGTCGAGGAACTCGTCGGCGAGCTGCATGTAGAAGAACGCGATGTCTGCCAAGCCAACCGAGGTCGAGACCGGAACCCCAGCCGCACCCTTGAACGCGAAGTTGTCAACCAGCGGACCGACCTGCTCGATGGCAAATAGGGTTTCGCGAAGGACGGAATTGTTGAGCACGACGTCCGGAAGAAGCTTGCGAATCCGTCTACGCCTCACCCAGTAGAAAGGCAGCAGCGCGCCGTGCCGAAAGAAGTCGCGGTTCTGCTGCAACCTCGCGGACAGAATCGACCTCGCCGGCCGGTTCTTGCGCAGCCGCTCCCATGAGCCAGTGACGCGTTCGATGTTTTCCGCGATCGTGCCGCGCGTCTCTGGGCTATGCGGCTCGGGGTGCAGCAGGAGCGTGGTCGCGTACTGAAGACGGGCCTCCTCCGAACCCTCCTCCTCAATCACGGCGTTGGCGAGCTCTGCTTCCCAACCTCGAAGCTTGCCGAGGAGCACCACGGCTTCACCGCCTGCCGCAACGGACCCTGCCGTGTGCAGGAGCGCGAGCCTCGCGCTCAGCACATCCTCGAGCCCCTGGGCGATCGGACCCGATCCGCCTAGGTCTGCGCGCATATACGGGTTGCGCACGAGCACGCCCTCGATGCGCCGCAGCACGGCGAGCTCCTCGTCGGTGAAGGGGGGCATCGTGATCGAAGCGAGGACTGTCATCCGCCGAGGTCGGTTGTGACACGGCGGGGGGAAGGGCTCCAACTCCCGCTTGCTTGGTGTTAGGGTCGCAATCGGGACGATGACGAAGACAGGCCGAAAACCAAGCTGGCGCGCGCCTTTTCGCCGGGTCGCGATGGCCACTGAAAACGCCCTCGAGCTTGCGAGGCTCGGACACTTCACGGACCCCGAGCACGCGCCATACAAGATCGCGCATCAGATGCGCATCGCGCGGCTTCGACGGTACGGTGGGGACGACCACCGCCCCAGCGTCGAGGCGCCACTGCTCCTGATTCCTCCGTTGATGGTCACCGCGGAGATCTACGATGTCGCGCCCGACATCAGCGGTGTCACCGCGTTGACGCAATTGGGGCTCGACGTCTGGGTCATCGACTTCGGCTCGCCCGAGCAAGAAGAGGGCGGCATGAAACGCACCCTCGACGACCACATCAAAGCGGTCAGTGATTCGATCGATTGGATTCGCAATGCGACGGGCCACGACGTGCATGTGGTCGGCTACTCGCAGGGCGGGATGTTCGCCTATCAAACCGCAGCGTATCGAAAGTCGGAGGGCATCGCTTCGCTAGTGACGTTTGGAAGTCCCGTCGACATTCACCGCAACCTCCCCAACATCGAGGACACGATCGCCGGCCGCATGTTCGAGCTCGCTCAAGGCGCGATCGATGCGCCGCTGGACAAGTTCGAAGGGCTACCCGGGGCTCTGACCAGCACTGGGTTCAAACTTCTTGCTGTTCACAAGGAAGTCGGCCAGCTCATGGACTTCGTCCGGAAGCTGCACGACCGGCAGGCGCTCGAGAAACGCGAGGCGCGCCGACGCTTTCTCGGCGGTGAAGGGTTCGTCGCCTGGCCCGGGCCGGCCCTCAAGAAGTTCATTCACGAGTTCGTCGTTCATAATCGAATGCTGTCCGGGGGCTTCGTCGTGGACGGCCGCACCGTCACGCTCGCGGACATTACTTGTCCCGTGATGTTCTTCGTTGGCGAACGAGACTCAATCGCCAACGACTCCGCGATTCGCGCCATCCGCGGCGCCGCCCCCAACGCCGAGCTCTTCGAAGTGTCGATGCGTGCCGGGCACTTCGGGCTCGTCGTCGGCAGACAAGCCATGTCGTTTACCTGGCCCACCGTCGCGAGCTGGGTTCGCTGGCGCGAAGGCGCCGGCCCTGAGCCATCGGCGATCCAAGCCCCGCCGCCGCTCGAAGAGCCGGAGCAAGCGGACTTCGACGAGGTCGACTTCGATATTGAGCTCTTCTATCGAACTGTCGTCGGTACGGTGGGTGCTTGGTGGCAACGACTCGGCCGGTCTGCGACGGACTTTGGCGAGCAGCTCGATAGCCTCCGTTGGCAGGTTCCGCGCCTCAGCGTGCTCCAGCGGATGGGCCCGGACACCCGGGTAAGCCTGGGGCTCGCCCTCTCCGAGCAGGCCGCTTCCCATCCAGAGGGCACGTTCTTCCTTTGGGAAGGGCGCGCGTTCTCCTACGCACAAGCGGATCGCCGAGTCGACAACATCGTTCGGGGTTTGATCCGTTGCGGCATTCGGCGCGGGGAGCCAGTCGCCGTCCTGATGGAGGCGCGGCCCAGCTACCTTTCGGTGACCGCCGCGTTGAGCCGTCTGGGTGCCGTGCCGATCTTGCTGAGCCCAGGCCGTTCGAGCGCCACGCTGCGTGACGCCATTCATGGATCCGCGCCACGCTTCCTGATCGCAGACCCCGAGAGCGCTGCCTTGGCCAAAGAGCTGTTCGACGAGGTGCTCGTGCTAGGCGGCGCGCGCGAGGAACGAACGCTCCCCCCGGGCGTCACCGACATGGAGCTCATCGATCCCGACACGGTCGAGCTGCCCGGCTGGTACGAGCAAAACCCGGGGTGCGCGCGAGACCTGGCTCTGATCATGCTCACCGCGGGGCGCGGTCAGAAGCCACGCGCGGCCAAGATCACCAACCAGCGATGGGCGTTCTCCGCGTACGGCGCCGCAGCCGCGTGCACCTTGTCCCCTGGCGACACCGTCTACTGCTGTCTGCCGCTTCATCACC
>Ga0316192_10001686_pt1 | contig 16340 bp, 17 predicted proteins | sample MerIslwburrow_MG_FD_204931 | JGI IMG/M metagenome (GOLD analysis project Ga0316192, IMG submission 204931) | Coastal sediment microbial communities from Maine, United States - Merrow Island worm burrow | ecosystem: Environmental > Aquatic > Marine > Coastal > Sediment | place: USA: Maine...
GCTTTTGTTGTGTCAACTCATGATGTTTCGTTGCCGTTAGATCAAAAAAATGCGTCTACCTTATTACTTCGTTCATATAATCATTCTCCGAAGTATTGGGAAGCTGATTATGTTGAATCAACAGAAGAAATAGATTCTTCAACAGCTAGCCCCTTCTTTTTTGTCCATACCTTCGGGATATTTGAAAGCTCTATGACATGCTCTATGAGGAGGCATTTCAAAAAGATTCAAGAAACTACAATCAAGTAAAAGATGAGGTTCATCCTCTAGCCAAATTTTATGAGGGGGAATCTCGTGTAGAGAACGTGCCTTTTCACAAAAATTCAGATTTTGAGTTGTTTCCTAAAAAATCAAGGAATGATAGACAGCATGTTGATAAAAAATGTACGTGTAGGTATGAACTAAACATTCTCATATGTTGCGAATTTCATATGCATTTTTGAAGTGTGTAAAAAAGATAAACATGAAAATGTGTTTCGTAAAGATTCAAAAGATGATTTGTTTTACGGTGGAAGGGGAAAAGGGTGATTTTTTATTTGCTATACAAATTGTTAACTAGATAGGTCAAATAAGAAAGGGGAACGAATTGACGTTCCTCTTTCTTTATTTCGTTTAATTGAAATGTGGATTCCTCACCGACTTCAAGCGTCCAAGTGCCTTGAAGTCATCTCAAAAAGGTGGTTCAAGCAAGTATTAAAAATGGCAAAGTTGGAAGTCAAAAATGGAAGTCTACATATAGACGGTAAAAAGGTTATTAGGGCGTGGGAATCATATAGCGGCTGGTATTGGTTCGCCACTGAAAAAGTTGAAGAGCGAAAAATAGGTTCGAAAACTGGTGGTAGTATTATTGATGGTAAGGAAGTTAGTGACACTATTTGGTTCGGATTTGTTCAGGGGCTTGACGATGAATGGGGATATTTATCACAGGCAGAGCTTGAAAGTTTGAAAGGTCGAGTTTGGGAAATTAAACAGCGTGATTTAGTTCATAGTGGGAGGAGAAATGGATAACCTTCTTTTTTGTTATCGCAAAATGTTTCAAAAAAATGGAATAGAGAGAAAGCTTTATCGATCTTGCTCTATTCGATCAAGCATTGTAAAGCTTTCCCCCTATCTCAAAATTGCAATAACCGCTAACACTCCAAGGCAAGTTCCCACTTTTTTTAACTGATCGCTGGACTTCTTCCCCGTACATGCAAGAGAAACGAGATGGTCACAGTTGAAAGTTAGAAGGTCGTATTCTTTTCCTAGCAATTTCCTTGCATTGGCAACAATGGTGTGAGATGGAAACTTCTTTTCCTGATTTTTCTTGCTCACCGTCTTTCCATCAGCGAATTCTTTCAAGGATTGTTCCATGACTTTGCCATGTTCTTGAGAGCTGGAAATGACTGTATATCGTTCTGTGACAATACCTGGATGATCGAGTAGGCCAAAAAGAGGAATGCTCACCACATCACCAGCTTGTATTGAAATATATTTTCTCATACAATTTCCTTTCATTACATTAAAGTTATCATTTTTTTATAATCTTTCATGTTATGAATATATATCATTTTTGAAAGGGTGTCAAGAGATGAAGCCAGCTACAACATATTATGCTGTTATGGGGAAAATCCTCGTAGAACTCAGGCAAAAAATGGATCTGAAGCAGGTTGATATGGCAAAAAAAATGGAACTTGGTCAATCAACATGGTCAAAAATCGAGCAGGGAACGTCAACTTTGAGTATGGATCAACTCGTTCGAGCAGCAGAAATTCTTGAGACTGAACCCGCCAAGATCGTAGAGCATGTTGACGAGGTGGTCAAGGAAATTGAAAACGAAGGTATTAAGGTCGAGAAAAAAACAAAGTCAGTTTCTTTGCTTGCAGGCTTGGTACTCATTGGCGGTGTGGCGTTGACTGGGTTAGTGGTTGCCGCATTAGCTAAAGCGGTGAAAAAAGGTTGAGGATAAAATTCATAATTTCATGAATTTTGTTGTCAAGTTATTATGAGTAGAGATAAGTATTTATTTGTAAAATGGGAATTTCCATCAAGGGAATAATATCATGTTTTGTTTTACACGTGTTGGTAATAATGGTTTGGTTGAAGCATCATATACGGGCAGATTTTCTTTTGTGTCTGGATTGAGTATTCAAGATGCACAAGATCAAATTGATTTGCTTGCTAAGAAATCTAAGGGCATTAAAGTTGATGAAGGTTTAAGGGAAGAAAGTAGACATGCTGAACAGTATTTAAAGTCAAAAACAGGACTTGTTTTAAGTGGTTTAAGATGGCTTGTTCGTGTTCTGTGGTGTGTTACTCGGAATAAAGAATTTGTGAGAAATTATTACGACCTCCGTTCACATTTTTATCTTGTTATGTATGGCCCTTATGAAAAAGAAGTGGGTAGTTTGGGTGATAATAAAAAAATAAAGAGTATGTGGTTATTAGATTGGAAAGTATTGTTAAGGTGGTTGAGTTTTTCATCGAAAAATATTTTGTTATATGTAATGTTACTGTTTTTTCCTTTTTTGATCCTAATTGGATGGGTCTGCGCAAGGCACTTTACAGTAATTGTATGTGAAAAAGATGAAGATTCTTCAGAAATACGAGGGACCAACGTTTCTACCGGAGGGATTGTAAATACGATAGGATGTTCTCAACAAGCATCTATCATCGAGAAATTTATGAAAATGGTTCAAATTGAACGAAGATATAAAAATGGCATTGAACGAGATTGGGCGTGGATGATGTGTAAGTTCGATGTTGAAAAAAAAATGTGGAAGAAAAATAAAGAATATATATCCGAAATAAATTACGGCGTGTTTGATAGCGGTGAGTTTGAGGATTATATTGCCCATGTCATTAGTTTTGCTTCTAGATTTTCATGCTATAAAAATGGACTTGGAGAATATAGATTGGCGAAGATTTGTGATGAATCGGACATAAATTTATCGAGTAAGGATAGCGGTATGGATTTCAATGACCAGGGCTTTAAGAACACTGTCAACTTCTTTTATATGCATGGGAATTAATTATGTTGTTTAGTAAATATAGAGAAGTTAATAACATTGCTCAGTTTAAAGATGAATTAAGTAATGCGGATGGAAAATTAAAACATCTGGTAATAATGAATGTATTTCCACATTATGAGCAGTTGTCACAACTGTTTTTTGCAATGTTGGCAACCCGAATGGCCGCTTACAATGATGATGTATTGTGTATTGTTCCTAGGAATATAATTGTAGCCAAAGAACTGTCTGAAGTGCTGGATAAAATACTTGTGATTGGCGAGCTGGAGGTAAATGAACCTTATTATCTGGTGGTGCCATTTGATAGTTTGAAGTCTTCAACTGATAATGAGTTGTGCCGACCTATTTTTGCGAAAGAATGTGTTGGAAATGACCTTGAAGAAAAGTTGATTAGTGGGCTTGATTTGGTTACAGATTGTTTGAATGGTAATGATAAAAAAATAACAGTTGTTAAAATGTGTAAAAATGGTGGTAAAGAATTAATCAAAAAGCTTGCTGATTTGTTCTTGGAAATGTTTTTATAAAAATTATCTACATTTAGTAGTAACAGATAGAAATCTTTATAAATATAGTTCCGTTATTTGTTATTGTGACAGAAAAAAGTAATGGTAGATCCAGAAAACATGGTTTGGGAATTTTAAAACCAGCCGTGACTATTGGAGGGTTGTGTTCTGTATTAATTTTGGGACCAATTGATTCAGCTCGTTCAGTATATAACCAAATAGTGGGGGATACTCCGGTATTAAAGCAACAATTAGTTGATTACGCTAGAAAAGGACTTGTGAGGGAAATGAGCGAGAATGGAGAATTGGCATTGCAAGGAATTGAATTGGAACAGAAATTAGGAGAGGTTCTTAAAGCAAAATATAGGACAGCGGATGGAATGATTGATTCTCAAAAAACATCGATTCATTATTTGTGGGAAGCCTCTGAGAATTATGGAACTGGATTTTGGTCTCAGTTTGTTTGGCCTTCATTGAATGATTGATTCAATCATTTGCAAAAAGGTGAAATGCAATTGTTGAACTGGCATAGTTCTCAATTTTTAGCGCTAAATTTTTATCAACCCATCATGCTTGTTCAGGCCTTTGCAAGGCTTTCCCCTATTTCGTAAGGTGGATTCGTTGACCAAAGAAAAATCGCAACTCTTCTTAATTTCTACTAAATGTTTATAATGCAACTATGGACAAATTATTTGCTGCAATAGTTGCTTTTCTTGTCATGTTTTTCTTAAAACAAGCAATGGCTATGTTGCCCATTGTATTCCTCGATACCTTGGCGTTTATCATGGTTGGTCTAGTAGCGTTAGTTATCTTTGCATTGACATTTGCAGGTGTCCAATCCTTATATAATGAGATGGGTTTTGTTGGTGCTAGTAAAGCAATTTTGGTGTTTTTTGGATATGGAGTTATTGTCTTTCTTATTGTAGGTTGGTTTGTGTGGGAATAGAATTTCAAATGGAGATTGGTTAGAGACATCGACGAAGTAGCTGTCTTTGATAAGGTGTTAAATTCAACAGAGATAAGCTAAATCTATAATTCAGGAATCACGTATTCTTAATTTCATTTTTGAATTTTTTATAACTAAGTAATTCTATATCTTTTATTTTTCAGGTCTTTGCAAAAACATTTCTTTCTCAACAAATTATTTTTTAAGAATTGAAATTGATTTGATTGTTCTTTGGTGTAGATGTTATTTTTTTGGCTAAAGCTATATCAACCCTTCCCTCTTCGTTCAGGCCTTGTAAAACTTTCCCTTCTTCTGAGAAGGTCGCTAAGGTCGCTCTCGCTTCACTAATAGGTAACTTCGTTGTAAAGCCTAAAGGTGTTCAAGAAGTGTTTTTAAAATGGTTAAGAAAATTTATATCAATAAATTAAAAGAGATTAAATGCCTCTTTAGTGAGGTCGTTTAGATGGGATATACACACTATTGGGAATTAAGTCAGGAAGTAAAAAATCTCCCTCAAAAATGTGTAGAGGAAATTAGGGCTGTGACTAAGGCTTATTCCAAGATCATTCAGTTTGAATATAATAATGCTAAAAAGCCTATTCTTTCTAAAAATCTTATAAGGTTTAATGGAATCAAAGAAGAGGGTCACGACACTTTTTATCTTGAATTTCTTATAGAACCCGAAGGGTGGCAAAAAGATAAGGGAGAATTTATCTTTGCTTTTTGTAAAACAGCACGTAAAAAGTATGATATTCTGGTTTGTAAAGTTTTAATGATTGTTAAAGCATATCTACAAGAAAAAATCAAACTTTCAAGTGATGGTTTTTCTAGTTGCTCTAGAAATTTTGATGGGACTTGGGACGAGGCGATAAAAGATTTAAGGGGAAAAGGATACGTGATTAAGACGAGAGTTGTATCACGTAAAGGCACACCTTACTTTGATTGTGAGATTTTGGAGATTAAATCTCCAATTCTTATGGAAGTCTCAAAATGAATAAGAAAGTTGAAATCGTTATTGAGGGAGGTAGGAATTATGACCCTTCTCATAAAAATGGTGCATCTTTCACTAGTGTTGATTTCATGGCATCCACTTATGGTAGTGCCTCTCCTTGTGACACTACAGAAGAAATCTCTCAAGCTGTTGAACATTGCAAGGAAAGGATTTTAGAGGCAGGGGATAGACCTATAGTAGTTGACAAAAGAAAAAAAGCCTCTCTTCTTAATTGGGTTTGACCTTTTTATCTTAAGATGAAGGAGGGAACTGGTAATTTACTTCTTGCATAATATTTTTCAAGTCATATCCCGATAGGTGGCTGTATCTAGCAGGCATTTTAGAAGTCTTACTCCATCCGAAGTAAAAACACATTTGTCTATCTGTAAGATGGTTAGCCAAAAAGGTAGCTCTTGAATGTCTAAAAAGATGAGGATAGAGCCTTTTGTTGAGGTTGCTGTGAATCTTGATTCTGTTAAGGAATTTCTCTAAATTCTTTCTAGTAAAGGACAATCCATATTGATTGATAAATGGCAGGTCTTGATGGGCTTTTTCTTCAATAAATTTCTTGAGTAAATCATAAGACCAGTACAAAGGAATGAATCTTGTTCCAGTTTTTCCCTTAAAGGTCACATAAACAAAAGGTTTTTGACCGTCTTCTACCATTTTGAAATTAGACCAACTTAATGTAAGAAGTTCTTCTGCCCTACACCCTGAATCCCAAAGGATAGACACTATTACTTTTTCAGTTATGTTTTCACAAGACTGTAAAAGAAGTTCAATGCTATCAGGTCTTAAAAGTTTTGAATGTTCAAGTTCTTCTATGTTTTCCTTGAATTTATATTTTTTATAATCAATTTTGTCGTTGATAAATTTGAAAAATAGAATCATAATTTTCCAGTTAGTGACTTTTGTGCTTTGTTGCCAACTACTTTTCATGTATTGAAGGTACATTTCTTCAACGTGTTTTTGAGTGAGTTCTTGGTTGAAATCTGGCTCGTAGAGTTTGAAGCTTCCTTTAAACGTCGCAAAATATCTTAAAATCCGATTTTGGCTAATGGTTTCAAACTTTTTTTGCCTAATGAACTCTAAGATGTAATATTTCGTTTTCTCTTGAAATAGGGGGGTCTCAATGAGCCATTCAATATAGTTTTCAATCTTCTTAATAGAGTAGTCAAGATCAACTTTCGTGTCAGTCAAAATAAAATCTATAGTGCTTACCATTTCTTCTCTAAATGACTGCTCTGCTTCTGTGTTAGCGTTAAATTTATAAACACTAAACTCTTTAGTTGTGTTAGGTTCTATTTCCATTGTCGTAACTGGTAAGATCCTATCAACAATGTTCGGGCGTTAGGGTTTTCGAATCCCTCTCCGAACATTGTAATCGGTTCTTAATTAGTAGTGTTTTTGCTTCTATATAAATGTTCTTATTTCTCTAAAGTAATAGCTGAGGTTCTTGATTGGCATATTTTTCGTTCACCTTTCGCATAGTACCCACCAAGTCATACCCAGATAAGTGGCTGTACCTTGCAGGCATTTTAGAAAACTTGCTCCACCCAAAGTAAAAGCACATTTGTCTATCTGTGAGATAGTTGGCTAAAAAGGTTGCTCTTGAATGTCTGAAACGATGGAAAAATTCATTGAATTAGATGAAGTTCAAGAGCTGATTCTTGATGCGGATATGTCAGAAGGTGTTGAAAGGTTTAAGAAAAATTTAATAGATGACGATGCGATTATTGCGGATTTGATTGATGACGATTTTGTTGATGTTTTGATGGGTCGAACTGTATACGATGCTGGTGTTCCTGATGATAATAACGAGGCAATTATTGATGGTGTTCTTAGTCCAGAAGAAATTAAAATTGATCATGATTCTTTAAGATATTATGGTGAAGGTGAATTTGGCCTAGATATATCATTTGAGATTGAAAGCATGCTGACATATTACATTTATAAAGCTAATTATTTTGGGATGTCTGGGGATGCAAGGTTAGATTATGTAAGTATTACGGATCATAACAATCATTATTTTGAAGCTCAAGAAGATCTGACAGTATTTGTCACAGGAACTGTGAGTTTTATGATTGATGTAAAGAAATTGCAACAATCAAAGAGCTTTGAAAGATGTTTTAAATCGCCTACTTTAAAATTTGAAAGTATTGAATCGCTTGCCACTGAATATAGTAGTGAATCAAGAATGGTTTGAACAATATTGGCAATTGAATGCCATTGCCTCGTTGAAGTGTGGACGTTCTATTTGGGACGCGATGCCTACCTAATGTGATCGCAGACATTGCCTAGTTTAGGCGAAAGTGTATTGGGTACGGAAATATGGTCGAGCAAGAATGTTAGTCAGCGCGTAGATAATTCGTTATCATGTACTTGGTCAGATCAGTGGGTTATTGCCAGTGAGCTTAGGTGATCATAAGACGGAGGAAATATGAATTTAGTTCCAGCGATACCATTGTCACTACGGGAATTGGTCGATTATTACAAAATTGCTATAAGGGAATGTGAATATTTTATTAGTCATCTGAATTCTTCTTTAGGGTATATTGAAATGAGAGGGAAGCCTAGCCCTTTAGTTTCCTCAAATTTTAATCAATATGAATCTTATTACGTTTCATTTTTAAATCATTTAAAATGGAGATTGTCCCCTGTATGTGTAGATAAATCGTTAAAATTTAATCAGTCAGAATCACTAAAATTATTATTTGAACATGCGTATAGTCATTCGGGGGTGGGGCACCCCATTGATGAACGAGAAATAGACCCAATGCTGACTAGTCTGGATTTAGTAAAAGATACACTTGAAATAATTGTTAAAGAAATTGAGGCTGATATGTTAAAAAGTATATTTCTTTGCCATTCTTCAGAGGATAAGCCCATTGTAAGACCAATTGCTCAAGAGCTAACAATTAGAGGGTCACAGGTTTGGTTGGATGAGGCAGAAATTTTAGTTGGAGATTCAATTTTAGAAAAAATACAAGATGGCATAGAGCGTTCCGATTACTTAGGAATTGTTCTTTCGAAAAAATCTGTAGAGTCAGTTTGGGTGAAAAAAGAAGTAGAAGCAGGACTTATTCTTGAAATTGAAGCGAGAGAGGCAAAAGTAATTCCAATACTCATCGAAGAATGCAGAATCCCGCTATTTCTAAAGTCAAAAAAATATGCCGATATGACTTCGCCAGAGTTGTATGACAATGCCATCGAAGATATCGCCAAGAGGTTGAAAGCTAATTTGTAATAAGAAATTTTTGTTACACATAAAACGAGTTAAGAATGTCGTTACAAGCTAAAGTGGAAAGCTAAACAGTATATTCTCGCCTCGTTGGGCCGGAGAGTGGCTGTATGTAAGCGATGAAATTTTGGCTTAGGTTCGTAAGTAAGTCTACAAAGGCTCAGACTATTAGAGTAAGGTAGGAGTGACTTTTTGTCTTGACCGACAGTATCAATTCCTTCCAAAAAAAAGGCAATGGGTATAAGATTAAAACCTGTAAGTGGATGGAGATTGATAATGATAGCGGCAGAAGGAGAAGGACTACTGGAGCTTAAAGTTGTGGATGAAATCATTAAATGAATTTTATGTGGTTGAAAACATTAAAATTAAGTAAATAATCGCTAAAATGAGCGTATGACAACAGAAAATCAAATTGAACAAGACCTGATTGATAAGCTCAAAGATCTGAAATATGTCTACCGTGAAGACATTCGTGATCTTGAATCACTTGAGAATAATTTTCGTGAAAAATTTGAGGCTCTCAATCGGGTAAATTTGACTGAGGGAGAGTTTTCCCGATTAATGGAGCAAATTATCAATCCAGATGTTTTTGTTGCTGCCCAGCATTTACGTGAACAAAATAGTTTCACGCGAGAAGATGGAACTCCGCTGCATTACACTTTGGTTGACATTAAAAGTTGGTGCAAAAACACTTTTGAGGTAGTTAACCAGCTACGCGTTAACACGCAACATAGTCATCATCGTTATGACGTTATTTTACTTATCAATGGTGTTCCTGTAGTACAAATTGAATTAAAAACCCTCACGGTTAGCCCACGCCGTGCTATGGAACAGATCGTCAATTACAAAAAAGATGATGGCAACGGTTATATACGCACTCTGCTTTGTTTTATGCAACTTTTTATTGTTAGTAACCGTACCCAAACGTGGTATTTTGCAAATAATAACAATAAGCACTTTAGCTTTGATGCCGATGAACAATTTTTACCGATTTATCAATTTGCGGACAAAGAAAATAAAAAAATTACACATCTGACCTCTTCTTTTGCCGAGAGCTTTCTAAGTAAATGTATTCTTGGTGAAATGATAAGTCGTTACATGGTGCTGGTCGCTACGGAGCAAAAACTTCTGATGATGAGGCCGTACCAAGTATATGCTGTTGAAGCCATTGTTGATTGTATAAATCAAAGATGTGGTAATGGGTATATTTGGCACACTACGGGAAGCGGTAAAACATTAACTTCTTTTAAGGCTTCAACTCTTTTAAAAGATAATCCTTTAGTTGATAAGTGTTTATTTGTTGTTGACCGTGTAGATCTTGACAGGCAGACGCGAGAGGAGTTCAACAAATTTCAGGAGGGTTGTGTCGAAGAAAATACGAACACAGAATCGCTAATCCAGAGATTGGTTTCCACTGATTATGCCGATAAAGTAATTGTTACTACCATTCAAAAACTAGGTATTGCACTCAGTGGTAAGAGTAAAGGTCGATATAAGAAACGCCTATCTCCTTTGCATGATAAGCGTATGGCCTTTATTTTTGATGAATGCCATCGTTCACAATTTGGGAAATATCACGAGGCAATCAAAGAATTTTTTACGGATGCACAGTTATTTGGTTTTACAGGTACACCTATTTTTCCTGAAAATGCAAGTCAATTTAACAAGAAGGTCAAAGGTCAAGAGGCGACGGTTCAAATCACCAAAGACGTCTTTGAAAATGAGTTTCCAAAATATACTATCACTAACGCTATTAATGATAATAACGTCTTACGTTTTAATGTTGATTACTATACAGCAGATGGCAAAGAAAATCTGAAGGCAGGTGAAACATTGTCTAAAGAGGGAATTGTTAAAAAGATTCTAGAAAAGCACAACATTGCTACTGCTGGAAGGAAATTTAATGCACTCTTAGCTACGGCTTCAATTAATGATGCCATAAAATATTATGAACTTTTTCAAGAGTATCAATCTCTGAAACAAAAAGAAGATGATAATTATAGACCACTAAATATCACCTGTGTTTTTACACCTCCCCCTGAAAATAATAAAGATATAAAGCAACTCCAAGAGGATCTTGAACAAGAACTCGATGATTATGAAAAGTCTACAAAGGAAGAGGTAAACGAAAAAAAGGAAGCTCTCAAAAAAATTATAGACGACTATGACAAAAAATATGGCACTAATCACAGCGTTAGCAAATTTGATTTGTATTACCAAGATGTGCAGTACCGTATAAAGGCACAACGATTTCCGAATAAAGATTATTCTCGTGATCAGAAAATAGATATTACTATTGTTGTAGATATGTTACTTACTGGATTTGATTCCAAATATCTTAACACTCTATATGTGGATAAAAATCTCAAATATCATAATCTGATTCAAGCTTTCTCTCGTACTAATCGCATACTCAATGACAGTAAGCCTTATGGAAACATACTTAGCTTTCGTGTGCGAGAAAAAACTGTCAATGAGGCCATCGCACTTTTTTCTGGTGAAAAAGATAAAAATATAGCTAGAAAAATTTGGTTGGTCAAACCTGCCTCAGCAGTTATCGATGAGTTAGAGGTGACGGTGAAGTCCCTTAATCAATTTATGAAATCACACAATTTACCTAGTGAACCAGATCAGGTGTTAAACCTCAAAGGTGATAAGGCGCTTAGTGAGTTTGTGAATCGATTCAGAGATGTGCAGAGCATTAAAACGCAGCTTGATCAGTACACAGATCTCACGCCAGACAGTGTTAAAAATATCGAAAAATTAATTTCTCAAGATAGATTACAAGCTTTTAAAGGTGTTTATTTAGATTCAGCTAAATATCTAAAACATCTTCAAGATAAAGTGAGCGGTGATGTGTCTGAAGTTGTTCAGCAAGCTGAGCTAGATTTGGTAATTTTTTCTAATGCCATAATCGATTATGACTATATCATGGGTCTCATTGCTGATTATGCAAGTGGGGTGGAGACGAAGCAGAAGATGACTCGTGAACAAATAGTTGGTTTGATTGAGTCGGATTCAAAATTCTTGAATGAACGTGAAGATATTGTTGCTTACATTGATGAGTTGGAAATTGGCAAAAGTTTGAATGTAGAAGATATTCATCAAGGTTATGAGGATTTTAAAATGAAGCAGTCCTCGATCCAACTAGAAAAAGTGGCTGGCGACCATGGTTTAGAGGTGAAGGCATTGCAAGGTTTTGTTGATGGTGTTATGCAACGTATGATTTTAGATGGGGATGAGTTAAGTGATTTACTGGCTTCACTGGAGTTGGGCTGGAAGGCGAGGACAAAAAAGGAATTAGAATTAATTGCAGACTTGAAACCTCTGTTTGAAAAGCTTGCACAGGGACATGAAATTTCTGGGTTGGCGGCGTATGAGTAAAAAAATTGCTACTAAGCAACAGTTGCCAAAACGGCGATTTCCAGAATTTGTAAAGTCCAGTGTATGGATTAATGAACCTCTTAAAAATTTATATTATTTTTTAGTAACCAATTCATTTTCTAGAGAAAAATTGAGCTATAAAAAAGGAAGCGTAAAAAATATTCATTATGGTGATATACATACGAAATTTTCTAAATTATTTGATATAAGAAATGAGATAGTACCGTTTATAATCCCTTCAGAATCTCTAATGAAAATCAAGCCAGAATGTTATTGTGTTGAAGGTGATATTATTTTCGCTGATGCATCTGAAGATATGGATGACATTGGAAAAAGTATAGAAATAATTCAACTTAATGACGAAAAACTTTTATCTGGTTTACACACACTTCTAGCAAGACAAAAAGATGAAAAGATAATAGTCGGTTTTGGAGGGTATTTATTTAAGTCTAGTGAAATACGTAAACAAATAAAAAAAGAATCTCAAGGTACGAAGGTTTTAGGGATATCTGCCAAAAGATTGTTGAATATTGATATTGTTTATCCGTCAAATAAGGATGAGCAACAAAAAATAGCAGGTTGTCTTTTTTCCCTTGATGAACTCATCATTGCACAAACTCAAAAAATTGATGGTCTCAAAGAGTACAAAAAAGGACTTGTACAACAACTTTTTCCGAAGGAAGGTGAAGTTGTTCCTGAATTGCGCTTTCCAGAATTTCGAAAATTGGGAAAGTGGAAAAAAAAGCAAATGGAAAAAATTGCGTTTTTTTTAAAAGGAAAAGGCGTTTCTAAATCTGATATATCAAAAAATGCTACTCAACCATGCATTAGATATGGAGAGCTTTATACTCATTACAATGAAATAATTGATTCTGTCAAATCATATACAAATGTTCCACTTGATGACTTGATATTAAGTCAGGCTAATGATGTGATTATACCCGCTTCTGGAGAGACACGAGAAGATATAGCTACTGCTTCATGTGTATTAAACAGCGATATAGCGCTTGGAGGCGATTTGAATATCATTCGTTCAAAATTGAATGGTGTTTTTCTATCATACTACTTGAACAATGCTAAGAAGAAATCTATCTCACAATTGGCTCAAGGTGTTTCAGTTATGCACATTTATTCGAGCCAGTTAAAAAAATTATATATTCAGATTCCAGATTTGCCAGAACAGAAGAAAATAGCTAACAGCCTTTCTTCTCTCGATGCACTAATTACAGAGGAAGTAGAAAAACTTGATGTGTTTAAAGAGCATGAAAAGGGGCTTATGCAACAACTTTTTCCCTCATCAAATGAGGATGAAGGATGAGTGAAGTTTCAAAGGTCCACGCTTTCAAAAGCTTATCAAGATTAAGTGGGAAATTCCGTGGAGACCTGAAAGAGCATGATTTTATATTGCTCTATGCCTTTAATGGTACTGGCAAGACACGTCTGTCGATGGAGTTTAAAGAACTTGGCAAACAAAAGAATGATGGTAATCCAGACACACTTTATTTTAATGCATTTACAGAAGATCTTTTTCATTGGGATAACGATCTTGAAACTGATACAGTGCGTACTCTTCTCATAAACTCAAAATCCAATTTTTTCTCTGCCATTACTGACAAGGCTCTAGATATGGAAGGTAGAATATTTAAATATCTAGAGCGTTATGCAGATTTTGATTTCAAAATTGATTATGACAACTGGAGAATTACGTTTTCGCGAAATGTCATTGTTAGGAGAAAACAATATTTTCAAAGTGTTAAAGTAGATGATATTAAGATATCACGCGGTGAAGAAACGATTTTTATTTGGTGTGTATTTTTGGCAATTTGTGAATTGGCAATTGAAGAAAAAATTGCTAATGTAGAAGGTTCTTACGCTTGGGTTAAATATGTTTATGTAGATGACCCGATTTCATCTCTTGATGACAACAATGCCATTGCGGTAGCCAGCGATTTGGCTCAATTGTTAAAAAAAGGTCATGGGCATATAAACACCGTTATTTCTTCTCATCACGGTCTTTTTTTTAATGTGGTCTACAATGAATTAAATGAAAGTCCTTTCAAAAGTGAAAGGTTTTGCTTGCACCAAGACAAAACGGCTTCAGGTATTGTTTATAAATTACAAAAAACAGGTGACTCTCCTTTTTTCCATCATTTGGTAATGTTGAAAGAAATGAAAGTCGCAACTAAAACAGGTAAGCTCTATACTTATCATTTCAATATGTTGCGGAGTATTATGGAAAAAACAGCTAGTTTTTTTGGGTTTGAAAATTTTTCTTCATGCATTGATGGTATAAAAGATGAAGTTTTATATGCTCGTGCTCTTAATCTACTGAGCCACGGTAAGTATTCATTTTATGAACCAAGAGAAATGGTTGATGACACAAAAAATCTTTTTAAAAGGATTTTGAAGGCTTTTCTTGACCGATACGAATTTCAACTTGATAAAATATTCGTTGATAAAATAAAGAAACAGAGTTAATTATGAATACGCAAGAACAAAAAAAACTAGGTAATACTCTTTGGGAAATCGCTGATGAACTGCGTGGTGCTATGAACGCAGATGACTTTCGCGATTACATGCTCTCGTTTCTTTTTTTACGCTATCTCTCAGATAATTATGCAATTGCAGCCAAAAAAGAATTGGGCTCAGACTATCCAAAGGCAATAAACAAGTCAAAAAAATCTCCTCTAAGCCGATGGTATAAGGCGAATAAAAAAGACGTTCCCGAATTTGAAAAATTGATGCGTCGCAAAGTTCATTATGTCATTAAGCCTGATTATCTCTGGGATCACATTGCCGAAACGGCTCGTATACATAACAATGATTTACTAAAAATACTTCAAAAAGCATTCAAATACATTGAAAATAAATCTTTTGAAAGCACTTTTAAAGGGCTTTTTTCTGAAATCAATTTGGAATCAGATAAACTTGGTAAAAACTATACCGAACGTAATAATAAGCTTTGTATTATCATTAGCAAAATTGCTGAGAAGATAGCCGAGTTTTCTACTGGCAGTGATATCTTGGGAGATGCTTACGAATACTTGATCGGACAATTTGCTGCTGGATCTGGTAAGAAAGCGGGAGAGTTTTATACACCTCAACCAATCTCAAATATTCTTTCTCAAATCGTTACCCTTGATAGTCAAGATCCAAGTACAGGTAGCAAGAAAAAATTAAATAAAGTATTAGATTTCGCATGCGGTTCGGGATCTTTACTTCTCAATGTACGTAAGAGGCTTGGCCCACGTGGTATTGGTAAAATATACGGTCAAGAACATAATGTCACAACTTTCAACCTTGCACGTATGAATATGTTGCTTCACGGTGTAAAAGATTCAGAGTTTGAAATTTTCCATGGTGATACACTGCTCAATGATTGGGACACTCTCAATGAGCCAAATCCTGCTAAAAAATTACATTTTGATGCAATTGTCGCCAATCCTCCTTTTAGTTATCGCTGGAATCCTAGTGAGATGTTAGGGGAAGATTTTCGATTTAAAAATCATGGGCTAGCACCAAAATCTGCTGCTGATTTCGCGTTTTTATTACATGGCTTCCACTATTTGGATAAAGAAGGCACGATGGCAATTGTTTTACCTCACGGTGTGTTATTTCGCGGGGGAGCTGAACAATGCATTCGCAAAAAGCTTTTAACGGATGGTAATATTGATACGGTAATAGGATTGCCTGCAAATTTGTTTTTTTCTACGGGTATTCCAGTCTGCATTCTTGTTTTGAAGCGGTGTAAAAAAACAGATGATGTGTTATTTATCAATGCCAGTGAGCACTTTGAAAAAGGTAAACGACAAAACCATTTACTTAAAGAGCATATTGAAAAAATCGTTGACACATATAAACATCGCAAAGAAGAAGATCGTTATTCTAAGTCTGTGCCGATGAAAAAAATAAAAGAACATGACTACAATTTGAATATTTCACGTTATGTTAGCACGGCAAAGCCAGAGAAAAAAATCAATATAAAAGAGGTCAATAAAGATTTAAAAAAAATAGAAAAGAAAATTGTGAAGGCCACTGAAACACACAATAGGTTTCTTGAGGAACTAGGGTTGCCGCCTTTGCCTTGAAAATTAGTGGAGGAAGGGGGAAGTAGTGTTCACAGCTAAACAATTTAAAGACCATTGCCCCGTTGAGGCGAGGGTTGTGTGTTTTGAATGCGTTCAATGCCTAAAAATTGTCTTTTAATTTTTATTTGGAAAATTTGTGTGTCGATCCATAGCTCTATAAGGGCTATCGGAAATGGTTA
>Ga0316192_10001689_pt1 | contig 16328 bp, 14 predicted proteins | sample MerIslwburrow_MG_FD_204931 | JGI IMG/M metagenome (GOLD analysis project Ga0316192, IMG submission 204931) | Coastal sediment microbial communities from Maine, United States - Merrow Island worm burrow | ecosystem: Environmental > Aquatic > Marine > Coastal > Sediment | place: USA: Maine...
TAAAGTCCGCCCATACCGCACGGGCCGCCTCCAGCAGGGAGAAGGTGCCAAGAATATTGGTCGTGATAAAGGCATCGGGTCCCAGGATGGAACGGTCCACGTGCGACTCAGCGGCAAAATTGACCACCGTGTCAATCTGTTCCTCTTCCATCAGCTGCCGAACAAACAGCTGGTCGGTAATATCGCCCCGGACAAAGCGATAACCCGGCGCGTCCTGGACCGCGGTCAGGTTTTCCAGGTTACCCGCGTAGGTCAACATATCCAGATTGACGACCCGGTCGTCCGGATGCTGCCCGATCCAGTAACGGATAAAGTTGGAGCCGATAAATCCGGCACCGCCGGTTACGAGCAGTTTGCGCATGTATAAAGCTCCTGTAGCATGTTCTTCAGACTGTCCCGCCAGCCGGGTATCGATGATGACAGACAGGGTTTGATTTTGTCCGTATTCAATACAGAGTAAGCCGGTCGTGTAGCCGGTAACGGATATTCGGCTGTCGAAATTGGCGCCACCATGTCCGTGTTGATCTCGAAGCCAATGTCTGCCGCATCTTTAAGGATGGCGGTTGCAAAACCATGCCAGCTGGTCTCACCAGCCGCGGTAAAATGATACACACCGGCGGCTTGCCGATCGATCAGTGCCGTAATCGCTGCCACGATATCAGTCGTCCATGTCGGTGATCCGATCTGATCGCTGACGACCCGTAACGGCTTACCCTCGCCTGCCAGTCGTAACATGGTTTTCACGAAGTTATGGCCATGCACTCCGTACACCCAGGCGGTACGCAATACGGTCGCCGTTGGCAAGGCCGCCAGTACGGCCTGCTCTCCCTCCAGTTTGCTGCGCCCGTACACACCGAGTGGATGCGGTGCATCGTCTTCAACATAGGGGCGGGCCTGCGTGCCATCAAAGATAAAGTCCGTCGACACCTGTAGCAATCGACCGTCATATTCTGCAACGGCCTGCGTCAGTTGCGCGGGTGTATCACGATTAATCGTAAAGGCTGCCTCGGGTTCACTCTCGGCCTTATCGACCCGGGTATAGGCGGCGCAGTTAATCACCCAGTCCGGCTGCTGTAAGCGGATAAAGGCCGCCGCCTTCGCCGGTTGTAAAAAATCCAGCGATTGACGGTCGGTAGCAATCAGTTCGTGACCCAGCCGTTTGAATGCAGCAGCCACTTCACTGCCCAGCTGCCCGGTAACACCCGTGACCAGTATTTTCATCAACCCGCCTCGTACAACGGCAGGTCGTTGCTCTCGCTCAATAACGGATACACGAGGTCCTTGTCAGACAGCAGGTAATCCAGTTGCGGCCAGTCAATGGCGAGTGCAGGATCATCCCAGGCAATGCCGTATTCATCAGCGGGCGTGTAAACATCGGTACATTTATACAGGAAGTCTGCCTGCTCACTCAGGGTGCAATAACCATGTGCAAATCCCGGCGGCACATAGAGCTGCCGCTGATTCTCTGCTGATAGCAGTACCGACACCCACTGCCCGAAACGTGGTGAACCTTTACGTATATCCACTGCCACATCCAGCACTTCCCCGTTCACCACGCGCACCAGCTTCCCCTGAGGGTGCTGTAACTGGTAATGCAAGCCGCGCAGCACACCCCGCACCGAGTGCGAATGGTTGTCCTGCAGAAATGCTGTTGGCAAACCCGCTTCCGCAAATTTCCTGGCATGATAGGTCTCCATGAAAAAACCGCGTGAATCGGCAAACACAGCCGGCTCAATCAGCAGTACGTCGGGATGCGTTGTCGCTTGTATCTTCATATCCTCAATACACCTTCATCGAGCACGTCCAGCAGGTACTGGCCGTACTTATTGTTCTTCATCGGCAAGGCCAGCTGCTCCAGCTGGCCGGCGTCGATGTAGTGCATACGGTAGGCAATTTCCTCAATGCAGGCCACCTTCAGACCCTGACGTTGCTCGATCGCCTCGATAAAGGTCGCGGCCTGCAACAAGGATTCATGGGTACCGGTATCCAGCCAGGCAGTACCGCGTCCCAGCAGTTGTACATTGAGTGCCTGCTGCTCCAGGTAGAGGGTATTCAAATCGGTAATTTCCAGTTCACCGCGCTTCGACGGGGTCAGCCCCGCCGCAAGACCCACCACATCGGCATCGTAAAAATACAGCCCGGTCACCGCATATCGCGACCTGGGTTTTGCCGGTTTCTCTTCAATACTGACCGCCTGGCCCTGCGCATTGAATTCCACCACGCCATAACGCTCCGGATCGCTCACCCGGTAGGCAAACACGGTAGCGCCCTGTGTGAGTGACGCGGCCTGTCGCAGGCTGGTAGCCAGACCATGACCATAAAAAATATTGTCGCCGAGAATCAGGCAGACCGGCTGCCCGGCAAGAAAGTCACGACCGATCAGGAAAGCCTCGGCCAGACCGCCCGGTGTGGGCTGTTCGGCATACTGGATGTCAAGACCCAGCTGGCTGCCATCGCCCAGCAGTTGCCGAAAGTTCGGCAGGTCCTGCGGTGTGGAGATCAGCAGGATCTCGCGAAGACCCGCCAGCATCAGGGTCGACAGCGGATAGTAGATCAGCGGCTTGTCATACACCGGCATCAACTGTTTGCTGACGGTGCGTGTTAGCGGGTAAAGCCGTGTGCCACTGCCACCGGCAAGGATGATGCCTTTCATTTCAGCTGCTCCGGAGACACAAACCCGCCCGGCAGATCGGAACCGCCGCCGAAAAAGAACTGTTCCATTTCTGTCTCGAGAAACTTGCGCGCCTCGGGATCAATGGGAGAGATGCGGTGCTCATTAATCAGGATCGTCTGGTGCTTGAGCCACAGTTGCCAGGCCTCTTTGGAGACACCGGCAAAAATTCGTTGCCCCAGCTCGCCGGGATAGGGCGCAACGTCCAGGCCTTCAGCTTCTTTATCCAGTTTTACGCAATGTACCATTCGTGTCATGTTGCTCTCGCTATTGTAAATGTTTTGTCAATCGCTGCAGCAGCGCATCCACCGGGGCGGCCAGTCCACGCTGCTCAGTCCCCGTAGGGTTATACCAAAGCAGCCCCTTGTCTTCCATCACACTGGTCGCTGTTTCCCTTGCCAGGGCCAATACCGGGGTGATATCCAGATGAAAATGGCTAAAGGTATGTCGCATGACAGGCCAGCGATCGATTTCACCTGCCGTGATGCCCAGCTTGTCCGGGCACCAGATCCCAGGCACATCTTCCACGGTCAACTCCGGAAAACTCCAGAGACCGCCCCAGATACCGGCCGGAGGCCGCTTCTCCAGCAGCACTGCACCTTCCTCATTACACAATAACAGCATACACACTGTACGGACGGGCAGCGTCTTCCTGGGACGTGGTGACGGATAATCGCCTTGTCGGCCCGTGGCATGTGCCATACACCCGGCACGCAACGGGCAGTTTTCACACTGTGGACGAGCACGGGTACACACGGTGGCGCCCAGGTCCATGATCGCCTGTGTATAGGCGGCGGCTGCCTGTGCCGGAGTATATTGCTCGGCAAGCGTCCATAACTGGCGCTGTACACCTGCCTGTCCGGGCCATCCTGCCACCGCATGATAACGGGCCAATACCCGTTTCACATTGCCGTCCAGTATCGGGTGAGATTGCCCACAGGCAAGCGACAGAATGGCCGCGGCCGTTGATCGCCCCACGCCCGGTAACGCGAGCACCTCGTCAAACACCTCCGGGAAGCACCCCATGTGTTGATCAAGCACCTGCTGCGCCGCTGCGTGCAGGTGCCGTGCACGCGCATAGTATCCCAGGCCTGACCAGTAATGCAGTACCAGGTCCTGCCCGGCCCGCGCCAGCGTTTCAACATCCGGAAAAGCCTGCATGAAACGCAGAAAATAGGGTATCACCGTTGTGACCTGTGTTTGCTGCAGCATGATTTCAGACACCCACACGCGGTAGGGTGTCGGCTGTGCCTGCCAGGGCAGGTCCTTGCGTCCATGCTGCGCATACCACTCCAGCACACGATCGCTGAAGCTCATATCATTAATACAGTAACGGGTCATCTAGTACTCCTTCAATGTAGATGGCCGTCTCGGCAACTTCCCGCACCAACTTGCGCTTGATCAGCCACGCTCCAATCGCGGGCGGTATCCAGAAATCCGGCTCGAAGGCGTTGGTGAACAACAGTTCCGTGGAGGCACCACAGGGCGTCAACTGCCAGCGCGCAAAACCGCTGCGGAAATCACTGTCCTCCGGCAGAATCACGGCTTCGATAGCATATCCATCCACCAGTCTCACATCCTGTACCTGTGTCACGCGTTTGCAGAACACCAGTATGCACACCATGATGACACTGCGAACACGTCGTGTATCCACATCCGGCATTGCCAACAGCTGACTCTCTTCGATGGCAGGATTGATGGCGGCGAGGTTGTCAAAATCAGTAATCGACTGGTACACCGTGTCGATCGGCGCATCAATACGTGCTGTGAGCGACAAGGTATAACGATCACCGTCACGGTTCACACTGGATGCCAGTATCTCTCCTGCCAGCACCGTCGCCGGCATCAGCAGCAGGACGGCGGCAACCAGGCGACGCACAGGCAAGCACATGGGAAAACAACCCGGAGACTGTCCGGGAACAGACTGATCCCGGACAGTCTCCTAGTCGAAGAGGCCTTTCAGCAAATGATCGGATACATCCTTACCCAGCTTTTTCTGCAACTCCTTCTGCACGCGCTTGCCCGCCTCCGCCTTGGCCGCCTCGGTCGCTACCGCAGCCAGATCCGGGGTATAGCTTGGCTCGCTGAACGTTCCCGCGACATGTACCGGTATGGATACACCCTTGAGCTTGTCCCGGTCCTCGCCGCCCTGCCCCTCCAGGGAGCCGACAAACTTGGTGGTCAGGAGGTAGTCAATGGTTTCCTCCGGGAGGCTGACTTCACCCGCGCCGGATATACGCAGCAATGGTGATTTCATTAACAGGTCATCATTTTTAACAAGGCCATTTTTCACCGTCGCCGAACCACTCAGTAACGCGAAGTCTGTTCGATTGGGTTGTTCCTGCTTCGGGGCCGGTTGCCCTGCAAGAGCGGCCTGTGCCTTGCGAATCACTGCCGCGATATTCACACCGTTGATTGCACCTTCCTCGAAGGAGAATTTGGCGGTGCCCGTCAGGGTCTTGAGTATCTCGTCAACGTTGCTACCCACACCCTTCAGGTCGGCTTTGACGGTTGCAGTACCCAGCAACGGGTCATCCCCCGTCAGATCCTTGAGCAGCGGGCCGGCCTGCACACCGGTTAATGATTCCTTCACGGAAACCCGGGGCGTGTCCTTGCGGACGTCCAGCTTCAGATCAACATCAGCCGCACCATCATACAGCTGCGCCTTCAAGGGACTGATTTCCAGAACACCGTCATCCGCCTCGACCTGGATCTCGACATCCCGTGAACGAAGGTTGAAAGCCTTTAACTGGCCAATGGTAATCTTTCCGTTCAGATCCAGCTGGCGCAGGGGTTCCAGCGGCAGTTCATCGGACGGGGCTGGAGCGTTGCCTGCGCCCCCGGCACCCGGTGCCGGCACCTTGCCGTTTGCTGCAACCGTGCCGGCATCACCTTCAGAACTGCTCGCCGGTGGTAAATAGCGATCGAGATCGATCTGGTCAAGTGCCAGCATAAAAGTGATGGCCGGGGCATCAAATGACTTCACCTTGAGGTCCCCGTTGAGCGTCGTCTCGTCCAGGTGTGTGGTCAACGCCGTGACTGCAAAATGCTGCAGCGAGGCATCCCACGCCAGCTGCGCATCCACCTTGCCCAGGGCACTGCCATCAGCAGTCACGGGGGCTTCTTCACCCAGTGCCTGCAACACCTCGCGCGGGTCAAACTCGGCAATGGCCAGGGTACCGTTGAAACGCGGTTCCTCACTACTGATGTCGGTGCCGGTCACGGACCCCGTGATCTGCAATCCCAGTGTTTCCAGTTCGATATTGGGCAGTAACAGGGTCTGTGTCTCCAGACCCAGTGATACATCGGTTTTCAGGGTGGCCGTCACCTGCCCGGCCGGCAGACTGTCGCCCTGTGCATCCACCTGCAGTTTGGCACCCGTGACCGTGATGGCGCTGAAATCTGTGGCCATCAGCAGTTCACCGCCCAGTGACAAGCCGGTATTAATGGCTGGTTGCATTGACGCCAGCTGCAACTGCAGATCCAGGTCAAAGGCTTCACCCGGTACGATGGCACCGGTGGTCAGTGACAGCTCGTTTACCTCATAGCGGCTATCGGTGGACTGGTCGTCCCAGCGTATGGACGCCTCGGTGATTTCAATCCCGCCAATGGTGAGGCGGTCAAGGCCACCACCCTCACTGCCGGGGGTGTCCACTGTTGCAGTTTCATCCTTTGGCTGTCCTGTTTCCGTGGTCCCGGTAAGATCGGCCCAGTTTGTCTGGCCGTTTTTATCCTTGGCAAGAAACAGCTGTAATCCGGACAAGTGGACCTTGTCGACTTCCAGCTGCTTTTTCAGCAGCGGCAACAACTTGATCCTGACCTGGACGGCTTCCATGCGCGCCATCGCCGGCGAGTCAAAGCCCGCAGCATTACTGAATTGTGTCGGCCCGATATCCAGCCCCAGCCAGGGAAACACAGACAGCTCAATATCACCCTCGATCGTCAGCGTGCGCCCCGTCTGTTTTTCAACTGCCGTGGCAATTTCTGCCTTGTAGTCGTTGGGATCAACCATTATGGGCAGCACCACTACAGCAATTGCCACCAGCGCTACCAATAACACGACCAGCCAGAGAATAAATTTCAGCAACTTGCCCATGGGAATTTCCTTAATGATCAATATAATGCCATTGAACCCTTGTAGGAGCGGATCGCATCCGCGATAGGCGGGGCACTACATTCGCGGAAGCGACCCGCTCCTACAAGGTACGAGAATTAACCAGTATAGTGTGGCCTACAGACACCCATAAGAAAAGGGGTGTGTGGTTTCCCACACCCCCCTTTGCAGTACTCACCGACACCGTTCAGTGCCGGATGAAACAATCAGGAGTACTTACGCACCCTTATCAGCTTCAACCCTGGGTGCAGGTTCCTGCAGACGCGTCTTGTAAGTGGCATCGAATTCTGCACGACGGGCATCGGCAGCCTTTCTACGCTCTTCCATACGAGCCTCCATTTCAGCAACACGGGCTTCGTGCTGTTCCATCCGCTGGTCGCTCATGCCAACCATCGGTGCACGCGTGTCGGCAGCCTTTCTTAGCTCTTCCATACGGGCTTCCATCTCAGCAACACGGGCCTCGTGCTGTTCCATCCGCTGGTCGCTCATGCCAACCATCGGTGCGCGGGTGTCGGCAGCCTTTCTTAGCTCTTCCATACGGGTTTCCATTTCAGCAACACGGGCCTCGTGCTGTTCCATCCGCTCGGTGCGCATGTCCGTCATCGGTGCACGCTGGTTTGCATAGAACTCGGCAGCCTGCTTCTGTGCCTGCTGCTGGGCCTCCTGCATGTTTTTGATGTGCTGGGCCTGCTGGTCAGCCATCGCCTTCTGCTGCTCTTCAGTGATTTCAACCGCCGGCTGAATCGGAGCGGCGCCATAAGGAGCATAACCGTAAGGTGCATAGCCATAACCGTTGTAACCACGGTAGCCGTTGTAGCCGCGACCATAGCCACGACCGGAACCACGAGCGCTACCGCCCATGCTGAAGCCGAAGTCGCCATCGAAATCGCCGGAACCATAACCATCGCCATAGCCGTTGCCATAGCCATCATTGTAACCGTTGTCACCCCAACCCCAGGCAGAAGCAGCAGTAGACGCCACAGCGATGGTGGCAGCAAACAGTGCAGTAGAAAGTTTAGTCATGATAGATATCTCCAAGTATATGAATAGTATAAGTTTTAAAAATTCTTTTTCAGGAACCCGTTCCCCGAGATGCCCGATAAGTATATTAGCGTTTTCTAATAATACAATTAGAATATATTTATATACCTATAAATATTGGAGATAGACGAAATAATGGAGCGGGTGATGGGAATCGAACCCACGTTTGAAGCTTGGGAAGCTCCAGTTCTACCATTGAACTACACCCGCGTGTGGTAGGAGACCCCGGATTGTACTGGGGATCGCAGCAGGGTGTCACCACCTGATGGTAGAGGAATGGTGGTGGTCACAGTTGGGGACGGAATCCCCAGGATATATTTGGGCTTAAGTAAGTGCCATTCGAGTCTGACCCCATTGATTCTTAGATGCTAGTATTGCGCCTATCAGTCGACCTGCACGATTAACGATAAAAAGGATACCCCGTGGACACAAAAATTCATCGATACATGACTCCGGCGTGGCAACGCAAAGCCGCAATCATCCTTTCATTCACGCTAGTGTCGTTCACACTCGGCGGCTGCAGCGAACAAGCCGGTGAAATGCAGGGCAGCGCGCCCGAGGTCACCGTCATCAAGATCGAACCCCGGGATACACCCGTCGTCGCCGAGTTTGTCGGCAAGACGGCCAGTTCCCGCCGCGTCGAGATCCGCTCACGGGTAGAGGGTTTCCTCGACAAGCGTGAATACCTGGAAGGCTCCATGGTTGAAGCCGGCCAGGTGCTGTTCGTGATGGACAAAAAGCCCTTCGAGGCACAGCTAACTGCTGCCAAGGCCGAACTGGCGCAGCAACAGGCGCGCAAGGAAACGGCGCTCACCAATCTGAATCGGGTGCGGCCGCTGGCGAAGAAAAAAGCCGTGGCCGAAAAGGAACTTGATGATGCAAAGGGCTATTATCGTGAATCCGCCGCTGCAGTGGAGCAGGCGAAGGCCAAGGTGGTACAGGCCGAACTGGATCTGGGCTACTGCACCATCATAACGCCGGTCAGTGGACTCTCGAGTTATGCCATTGTGCGTGAAGGCGCGTACATGGGTGTGGGTGAAAACCTGCTGACCTATGTGGCACAACTCGATCCCATGTGGGTTGAATTCAGTGTCTCTGAAAACCAGATGCTGAAGCGCGAAGATAATGAAAAGAAGGGTATTACTCGCGGGCCGGCTGATCGTAACATCGTCGTTGAGGTCGTCCTGGCAGACGGCTCCATCTATCCGCACACCGGCAAAATCACCTTCTCGGATGCCTCACTCAGCGAGGCCACCGGGACCTTCCTGATTCGCGCTGAAGTCGACAACCCGGACCAGCAGTTACGCCCCGGCCAATTCGTCCGCGCCCTTCTCCACGGCACTGTGCGACCCAATGCCATACTGGTGCCACAGCAAGCCGTACAGCAGGGTGCCCAGGGCAATTTTGTGTGGATAATCGACGCTGACGGCAAGGCAGAATTTCGCCCGGTCACCCTTGGGCCCTGGCAGGATGATAACTGGTTCATCGAAAGCGGTCTTGAAGCAGGTGATACCGTGGTGGTCCTCGGAGCGTTGAAATTACGCGCCGGTGTCCCGGTAAAGATTACCGAACCGGCCGCGCAGTCGCCGGCCGACAGCACCACGAACGCAAACTAGGCGTACCGCCATGATCTCAGCGACGTTTATCAAGCGCCCGATTCTGTCGACGGTGCTCTCCATTATCGTGGTCATTGCCGGACTCGTTTCCATGTCCAGCCTGCCGGTCAACCAGTACCCGGCCATCACCCCTGTACAGGTCACCGTCACCGCCAGTTATCCGGGAGCCGATGCCGAGACGGTAGCAAATACCGTTGCCGCCCCCATCGAAACCCAGATCAACGGCGTCGATAACATGTTGTACATGCAGTCGACCAGTTCCGCGACCGGTGATATGACACTCACCGTGTACTTTGATATCGATACCGATCCGGACACTGCCGAAGTACAGGTCAACAACCGTGTCAGCCTGGCCATGCCGGAACTGCCGGATACCGTGCGCAGCACCGGTGTCAAGGTGGAGAAGCGCTCGGCCAGCATTCTGATGCTGATCGGCATCAATTCACCGGACGGTCGTTATGACGAAAAATTTATCGGCAATTATGCCAACCTGTATGTACTGGATGCGCTGAAACGCGTACCGGGCGCCAATCAGGCCTCCATCATGGGCCTGCCTGATCTCGCCATGCGACTGTGGCTGCAACCCGAGCGCATGGCCAGTCTGTCGATCACGCCATCCGATATCCAGCAATCGGTGAGCATGCAAAACCAGCAGTTTGGTGCCGGTCGCCTGGGCCAGTCACCGACCAATGAACCGGTCGAGATGACCTTCCCGGTGGTCACAGGGGGGCGCTTCTCGGAGCCGGAAGAGTTCGACAACATCATCCTGCGCGCAGACCCAAAAGGCACGGCCATCGTGCGCTTCAGGGACGTCGGCTTCGCCGAGGAAGGACAGAAGAGCTACAACCTGCGTTCTACCCTGAACGGCAGCCCGTCAACCTTCGTCGCGGTCTACCAGCAGCCAGGCTCAAATGCCCTCGAAGTGGCTGAAAATGTGCGCGCCGAAATGGAAAAACTGGAACAGAGCTTTCCGGAAGGCATCAGTTACAAGGTCTCGTTTGATACCACCAAGGTCATCAAGGCCTCCATTGATGAAGTCTTTGAAACGCTGATCATCGCCATCATTCTGGTGGTGCTGGTGACTTACCTGTTCCTGCAAAAGGTCAACACCACACTGATCCCGACCATCGCCATCATTGTCTCGATTATCGGCACCTTTGTCGGCATGTCGGCACTGGGCTTTTCCATCAACCTGCTGACCCTGTTCGGACTGGTGCTGGCGATCGGTATCGTCTGTGACGATGCCATCGTGGTAGTGGAAAACGTGGAGCGCAATATCGAGGATCTCGGCCTGTCGCCGAAAGACGCGACCTTCAAGGCCATGGAGGAAGTAACCGGGCCGGTGATCGCTACCACGCTGGTGCTGATTGCCGTGTTCGTGCCAGTTGCCTTTATGCCGGGGACCACCGGCGTACTCTATCAACAGTTCGCCATCACCATTGCCATCTCGGTGGCCATCTCCAGTTTCATCGCACTGACCCTGACACCGGCGCTGTCGGCCATCCTGATCAAGCCGTCCAGTGGTGAACCCGGTGGCTTCTTCAAGTGGTTCAACAAGTGGATGGACGGCCTCACCGCACGCTATGCCAACGGTGTCCGCCTGACCATGAAGCGTGTCACGCTCGCCATGATCGCACTGGGCGCGATGCTGTTCGGTATCGGCATGTTGTTCAACATCATCCCGGGCAGTTTCGTACCGGCCGAGGACCAGGGCTATGTCTTCGCGGCGGTGATCCTGCCGGATGGCGCCAGTCTGGACCGCTCGCAGGCCATGACACAGGAAGTCGCCGAAATCTTTGCCTCGCACCCGGCCGTGGAGGACTACTCTGCGCTCGCCGGCTATAGCATTATTGACAGCCAGTTCAAGACCAATACCGGTACCGTGTTCGTCTCACTGAAGGATTTCGAGGAGCGCCAGGAACCGGGCATGACGGTGAACGACGTGATCGCCTATGCCATGCCCCAGTTGCAGGCACTGAAGGAAGGTGTCGCCATCCCCATTAACCCGCCCTCGATCCCGGGGCTCGGCACCCAGGGTGGCTTCGAATTCTGGCTGCAAAACCGTGGCCAGGGCGGCGCCAAGCGTCTCTCGGAAGTCGCGCAGGAGATTATCGCCAGGGCCGATGAACGCCCGGAAGTGACACAGCTGAATACCACACTCAATGCCGCTTCACGGCAACTGATGACGGACGTCGACCGCGCCAAGAGCGAAACCCTCGGCGTTTCAGTACCGGACGTGTATGCCGCACTGCAAACATTATTCGGCTCACTGTACGTCAGTCAGTACAACAAGTACGGACGCGTCTGGCAGGTCATTCTGCAGGCCGAACCGGAGTTCCGTGAAAAACCCGAGGACATTCAGAATATTTTTGTGCGGCAACGCCAGGGTGAGATGGTGCCATTGTCTTCCGTGGTGACGTCCCGCTTTGTTACCGGTCCCGACTTGCTGCCACGCTTTAACGGTTTCATGGCCGCCAAGATCACCGGCGATGCCGACACCGGTTTCAGTTCCGGACAATCAATTTCGACCATGGAAGCGGTTGCCGACGAGCTCATGCCGGATGGTTTCACCTATTCATGGGCCGGCCAGGCCTACGAGGAAAAGAAGGCCGGCGGTTCCTCGGCCATCATCTTCGCCTTTGCACTGGTGATGGTGTTTCTTATTCTGTCGGCACAGTATGAGCAATGGTCACTGCCAGTCGCCGTTATCACCGCCGTCCCGTTTGGCATCTTCGGTGCACTGGTATCCGTGTGGCTGCGCGGCATGGAGAATGACGTCTATTTCCAGATCGGCCTGGTGACGCTCATCGGCCTGTCAGCCAAGAACGCCATTTTGATTGTTGAATTCGCCGAACTGAAATACGCTGAAGGACTGTCGGCCTTCGATGCCGCACTGGAAGCCGCACGGCTGCGACTGCGACCGATCCTGATGACGTCGCTGTCATTCATTCTCGGCTCCATGCCGCTGGTGCTGGCCAGTGGCGCGGGTGCCGCCTCACGCCACTCCATCGGTACCGGCATCATAGGTGGCATGATAGGCGCTACTTCACTGGCACTGTTCTTTGTGCCGCTGTTTTATTACTTAATCATTAGTATGAAAGAAAAAATGGCCGGTGGCCGCGTTGCAGGCAATGCAGCTGAATCGCCTGTAGCAGAATCCGGTAATGAGGATGTCTAGTATGTCGAAATTTGCAGGTGTGGCAATCATTTTAGCCACCATCACCGGTTGCACCGTGGGTCCGGACTATGTCAAACCGGAACTCGATATACCGGAAGACTGGCGTTTCAGGATCGAGGACGCAACGGGTACGGTAAACACCCAGTGGTGGGAACAGTTTAATGATCCGGTGCTGGATGCCCTGATTAATGAAGCCCTGGTAAACAACAAGGACGTGCGCATCGCGGCGGCCCGGGTCGAGGAATTTGCAGCACGGGTTGATATTACCCGCGCCGGTTTCTATCCGCAGATCGGTTACGACGGTTCTGCCGGCCGCAACAGCACATCACTGGATGCCGCAGCCGGACTGCCTGCCGGGACTTCCCGCATCAACGACAGCTACCTTGCCGCACTGAATGTCGGCTGGGAACTGGATGTCTGGGGCCGCATTCGCCGCTCTACCGAGGCGGCCCGCGCACAACTACTGGCAGCGGAAGAAGGTCGACGCACGGTCATCCTGACACTGGTGTCAGCCGTTGCCAGCAGTTACACCAACCTGCTCAGTCTTGACCGGCAACTGGAAATCGCCATCCACACACTGGAAACACGCGGCAAGTCGGTTGAATTGTTCGAAACAAAATTCGAGGGTGGCGTGGTGTCCGCACTCGAGGTGGCACAAATACGCTCCGAGTACGAGCAGGCCGCGGTACGCATTCCCAGCCTGGAAAGACAGATTGCCCTGCAGGAGAACGCACTGTCCATCCTGCTGGGCCACAATCCCGGAGATATCCCGCGCGGCAAGGCCATAGACGAACTGGTACTGCCAAAAGTGCCCGAGGGCATGCCCTCGGAACTGCTGGCGCGTCGCCCGGATATCCAGCGCGCGGAACAGGACCTGATTGCCGCCAATGCCCAGATCGGCGTGGCACGCTCGCAGTACTTCCCGACCATCTCCCTGTCCGGTCTGTTTGGCTATGCCAGCACCGAGCTCTCCGACCTGCTGCAAGGGTCATCGGAAATCTGGGGCATCGGTGCCGATGCACTGGGACCGATCTTTACCGGTGGCAGCATCAGCGCCCGGGTGCGTGCCACGGAAGCGGTACAACGGCAGGCACTGGTCGGCTATGCACAGACCGTGCAAACGGCCTTCCGCGAAGTGGATGATGCGCTGATCTCCAGTGTCAAATTCCGTGAAGAACTTGAGGCACAGGGCCGGCGGGTCGATGCGCTGAAAGAGTATGCCCACTATGCGCAAGTCCGCTATGACGAAGGACAGGTCAGCTTTATCGAGGTACTGGATTCAGAACGTCGCCTGTTCGATGCCGAGCTGCTGCATGCCCAGAGCAAGAATGATGTCTACGCCTCACTGGTTGGTATCTACAAAGCCATGGGTGGCGGCTGGATCCAGGAAGCGGAAACCGTGGCCAACGAAACCGACTTTGCGCCTGATGAAGAGAAGCAGGAAAGCTTTAACTGGGGTATGAAACGTACCCAGCCTGCGGCTGTGGAAGCAGCTACGGGTAGCTAGTACTCCTTCAAGAAAGAACAATTCTCGCCAAGACGCCAAGATCGCAAAGTTAGAATCGTACTGCTCTAATTGGTATATTATAATTTTTTCTTGGCGTCTTTGCCTACAGGGAAGTAGGTAAGGGGCGTGAGCAGGAGCGGAAGCTTTGCGCCTTTGCGAGAGAAATTACGGATTTTATGGGTGGACTCTCGTCAATTTTTCACTGCGCAAATTCAAAGCTGGCAACATCGCCCAGCGCTTCACGCATTTCGTCAACCGAAATATCATCCCCGTGCAAGGGGTAATCCCAATACTGGCAGACCATGTTCATCACATTCGGTTGGGTATCCGATTTCAGGTACATGGTCCGGTAGAAACGCATGGTGCTGGGCCGGTTAATCCATTCCTGTGACGTTTCGGCCCGGGTAATGGTAAAGGTATCCGCCTTCACGACACCCGGTCCCAGCTTGCGTACCTCGATCTCGCAGCCAACGTTAAAATTATTCAGTCCCGCTTTAGACCCGCCACCCTGGATGTCTACATGTGCCTTACCGGCAGGGATATTCAGATCCTTGTGCAGTATAAGTTTTGAACCGGAGGGGATGCTGAAATAGCGTGAATCGACGTTGTGCATCTGTTGGGCACAGGCAGCGAGCGCCGAAGTCAACACGAGAATAAGACTCGCTGACACCCTTCGCGACCTGGTTAGTCCGGAAAATCCCATAGTCATACTCCTTCAGCGAGATCAAAGATTAATACGTGTCACTGCGCTACACTGGCATGAGTAACAAAGTATAGCGCAGAATTCAGATACCAAATGGAGAATCAGCATGCCCCGCCGTCAACTATTTAACCGAACCCGCCGCATCGCACTGCAATCCATCGGTCTGCTGGGTGGCCTGGTCGCTGCGCGACAGGTTCACGCACACCATACCGACTCGCACTTCGAAGATGCAGCAGAGCACCGCATTGTGTACCAGTGCAATCACGCAGATCCCGACTACCTGCAACACATCCTGTTTTCGGTTGGCGAAATGCTGCGCAAGTACAGTGACGATATCGAGATCGTGGTTGCCGTGTTCGGTCCTGGCCTGCACCTCATTGCAGAACATCCTGAACGCCCGATCCCCATGGAGCTGCGGCAAAAGGCAAGTTCCCTGGCTGAATACGGGGTTGCCTTTCATGCCTGCGGCAACACCATGAAGTCACTGGGCTGGACAAAAATGGATTTACGGTCGTATGCAAAGGTCGTCCCCATCGGGGTGGACGACATTATGCAGTTGCAGGAGCGGGGGTTTGCCTATATGAGCTGGTAAAGATCACCGTCACACTTGCGCAAGCGGGACAGTAGCGCAGCCGGATCAGTTAAATACGGCTTCCCACTGTTCATCACTTAGAAGTTCAAACAGGGATTGTCGTAGTTCAATCACCGCCTGCAAAGTCCGGGTACGCCTGTGATCGATAGGCTCGAGGCGCTCGATCAGCTCCGGTGCGGCGGTGTAACGGTTCGAGGATTCCTCGATATAAGCATCGATGCCGGATTCGACACTGGCGCGGTAACGAGTCAGCAGGGTTTCCAGCTCATCGGCGATCATTAGCGCTTCTTTCAGTGTGCCGTCAGCCTCTCCTGCCAGCGCGTTATCGAGCAAGCCACGCAGAACCTCCGGATTGGAAAAGGGCAGATCCTGCGTCCCTCTGCCCGTCATCAGTGCGATTATAGTCATCGTGGCAACGACGGGCATAATTCAAGTCTCCGATATATTTCGGGCAGCGATCGACTGACTCTTGCGGTTCAACACCTCGAGCACGTCTGGCCACACGTCAGGAGGCAGGGCAGCGTGCAACTCGTCCTGCAGGTGCAGCAGATCATTGCGCAGGGTCTGCCGCTGGACCTCGTAGTCACTCACCAGCTGCTGTAATTCTTCCGCGGTTACTGACCGCCTGGACGCCTTGTCGTTGAAGGTCGTTACGAACGTTTCTTGCGTGTCGATCAGCGCCTGAGATCGAGCCCGGATGCGTTTGGCGATGGATTCCAGCTGCCTGGTGTCGGCTCCGGACGCTCGGTCCAGCTGCGCATCGAGATCAGCGAATGCCGCGTCCAGTTCGGAGCCGCGCCGGAATGTCGCGCAACCAGAGACGATCATGAGAGAAACTGCGCCGAGCCCGACCAGGAACTCGCGTCTGTTGAGGCCGGCCTGTTCCCGGTGATAATCCCTCATCAT
>Ga0316192_10001690_pt1 | contig 16328 bp, 17 predicted proteins | sample MerIslwburrow_MG_FD_204931 | JGI IMG/M metagenome (GOLD analysis project Ga0316192, IMG submission 204931) | Coastal sediment microbial communities from Maine, United States - Merrow Island worm burrow | ecosystem: Environmental > Aquatic > Marine > Coastal > Sediment | place: USA: Maine...
GTGATTGGGTTTCCAGACGATATTGAACTCCTTTACACCGGGCAGAAATACCAGCTATGCCGTTTTCAAGGTTCCCGCGCCAGCACAAAAGTTACTGAAGACAGGTTGAAACTTGTCTGCGTGGAATCTTCGGATAAGCACGCATACCAGGTACTGCGACGTTGGCTGGTAGGGCAGGCACGCGAAGAGTTTTCAGCGCGGCTGGAACAGCTCTCTGGCGCAACGGGATTAAAATGGAACGGGCTTTCTATCCGTGGTCAGAAAACACGTTGGGGATCCTGTTCAGCAAAAGGGAACATCAGTCTGAATTTTAAAATGCTGTTTCTGCCTGCAAACCTGGTGGACCACGTGCTGCTGCATGAACTGGTCCATACCCGGGAACTGAATCATTCACGACGGTTCTGGGCGCTGATGCAGCAATATGACCAGCAATGCGGTCTGCATCGCGCTGAACTGAGAAAGGCAGGGCAGCTATTGCCTGAATGGCTGGCAAACGTATGACTTATCAAGCCATGAAAACTATCGCAGGGCAATCATGATCGACGTTGACGAGTTGCAGCAGCGCCTGCGCGAATTTTCCGATGCACGTGACTGGGAAAAATATCATTCACCAAAGAACCTGGTAATGGCTATGAGCGTGGAAATGGCCGAGCTGATGGAGCATTTTCAATGGATGACAGAGCAGCAGAGCCTCAACCTGGATACAAAAACCAGGAAAAAAGTAGCCCTGGAAATGGCCGATGTACTGATTTACCTGGTTCGTATGGCTGATCGATGCGGAGTTGATCTGGATCATGCAGTAGAGAAAAAGCTGGTACTTAATGGTCAGAAATATCCGGTTGTGAAATAGCGACTGAAAGGAAAAAAATTAAAGATTAATTGGCGAACTATCCAGTTAAAGAGAAATACGCATGCTGATTATGTTGCTCAGCAATGCTGATTGATTTGTCTTCATAGAAGTAGGAATATACAAACAAAGATAAAGATAGTCTGGAAGTGCTTTAACGGTTTTGCGTCCGGATTTATTACCTGGACAATAATATAATTGTTCATGTCAGTAATGATGAATAATCAAAGGAGAATTTTGGTATGGGACTGTCGAATTCACATCAGCATAAGCACAGGGTTTTATTCGTTCTTGTTGGAATGCTGCTTGTCCTTCTGGCACCTGCCGCCAATGCTGTAACCAAGCATTTGTCGATGGTTGGCGAGGATGGGCAGCCAATGGTCAATACCACTATCACTATCACATTCCCTGATGGTACAAAGGAAAAAGAAGATACCGATGATAAAGGGATACTGAAGTTTAATTTCAGTAAATCTGGCGCATACACACTGTCTGATCCTGCTGGTAATGTCATCAAAACCGTATCCATTGCGGGTTCAGGTATGAGCACTACTGCGATGATTATTACCGGCGCGGCGGTAATAGGAGGAATAGCTTTGCTCGCCAGTGGCTCAGGTGATGATAGCAATTCAGATGGCACGCCGACTGATCCACCAGTGACTGAACCCCCGGTAACTGAACCACCAGAGGATGGCGGAGAAACAGAGGAATCACAGGCAGGGATATATGATGTTAACTTGTCAGTGGCAAGCAACCCGGGAGACGAACCAGTGCTTTTACAGCAGCTGGTTTTACAATTAGAGATCATTGGAACAGCGCTGACAATTACCCAGCTTTCCGGTGATCCAAATTTTCCGGGACAGCTAACTGGCACCATAGCAGATACCTCGTTTACAGCCAGTGCTAGCGGGGTCTATTCTGAATCAACGACAATTTTCCAGATGGCAGGATCGGTAACTGCATCGCCGTCACTTAATTTTATATTGAACGTTGGTGCGGATGGCAGTTTACCCGGTGGCCAGACGATCACCTATAATGGCACAGGGACAAGGCAGTAGCAGCAGGTATAAGCACTGGCTGGTCATTGAGGGTCTCGATTTATCGCTTACAACTCTACCTATCACAAGCATAGTGACTTATCAGACTCTCTCCGTTGCCTGATTCGCTGCATAACACCATCATCGATAGTGACGACTAGAATTCAGGCAGTAGTCAGCCGTTATATTTTATCCTGTTTACTCATCGGGTTTAGCACACCACTGCATGCAGGGATGGATCTACGCGATGCTATACGCACAGCTTTCGATGGCAATTATGAGTACCAGCAGGTACTGGATAAAGTGAAGAAATCGGACATGACACTGGATGTCGCACGTTCCGTTTTCCGAACACATTTCAATGCATCACTAAGATCAGATGCCGTTGTAGGTGCTCAGATTGGTCAACAGTACCGGATGTCTTTAAGTCGCAAGCTGAATGATGGTTCCAGGGTTGAAGCAGGAGTCTATGCCTCTCAGTTCGATGACAGTGCGCTGAGTGAGTTCAGAGTGCAGTACACACGGCCACTTTTTTCAGATCCTGAGCGGAGTGGCGTGCTGGCTTTGAATAAGGCAGAGAGTGATAGAAATCATAGTGAACGGGTTAGTGAAGTCGGGGCAGAAGAGCTGACTGCCCGGGTCATACAGGCCTGGTATCGTGCGTATCTGTCAGAAAAGGGCATTGCCGTTCAACGAGCGTCCCAGCAGGCCACAGAAAAATTAGTTGCCGCCGTCAGAGCTAAATATGCCAATGACCTGGCCTCCAGTTTTGATGTTGAACAGGCAGAATTGAATGCGGCACGTTCAAGGCAGAGTGTGAAGGATGCCGAATCGTTGCTGGAGCAGGATCTGGATAAACTGAAGATGCTGCTTGGCCTGAATCCGGAAGACAGGGTGGACTTTGATTTTTCCCTGCTGAGTGAGGATTACCCGTCTTCATTCGAACCACTGGTTGAAGAATTGCAGCAGATGGCATTAAACCACCGGCTGGAAATAATCGCTATGAAGGAGAGCCGGGACTTCGCGCTGCAGAGGATGGAAATCATTACTCGCAGGGTCGGTCCACCGATAGATTTAAGTATCCATTATGCGCTGGTCGGACAGGGAGACTCACTGGATGACACCCTCGAAGTGGATGACAGGCGTGTTGGCCTGGGCTTGAACGTATCAACTGATTTTGCACTGGCCACAGAAAAAAACCAGTCAAGGCTGGCTATGCTTGAATATCAGCAGGCCGAAAGAAGCTATAAACACCTGGTGTCTACAGTTAAAAGCGAAATTCGCAATGCTATCCGGCAGATTGATCGTTTCAAGGAAAAATATCTGTTAGCAGAAAGAACCGCAGAGTTGGGAGAAAAGCGCTTTACGCTGGCAAAAAAGAGATATGATGATGGCCAGATAGATGTCATCGAACTGCTGGAAAGTCAACGGGACCTGGCACAGGCCCGGCAGTCTGGCCTGACGGCAAATATTGATCTGCTGCTGGCTCAGCTGAATCTTGATCTGATAAGTGGCCAATTGAGAGATAAATGGCAATTACCGCAAGCAAAAAATATACAATAACAGGGGCACTTGCCCTGCTTGCCGTTGTTGCCGGTATCCTGTTGTTTTCTCAAGGAAAAGAGAGTATTGACAGCAACGTGTTTCAGCAGCCTGTCGTTGCCAGGGCGGACCAGGGTCCATTTGATATTACTATCATTGAGTCAGGCGTCCTCGAAGCACGACGCTCCGTTACACTTGCTTCAGACCTGCCGAGCAACAAAGCGAAGATCATATTCCTCAAACCTGAAGGATCTACTGTCAACCCGGGCGATGTCATCGTCAAGTTTGATAAATCCCCTTTTGTTGAAGACATAGCGAAGTTGAGTGCTGAAATCAGTGAGGCCAGTGCTGCACTTGCACAGGCCGAGGAAGAGCTGCAGCTGACCATACAGCAAGGCAGGGCGAACACTGAAAGCATGACTCACAACCTTGAAGTGGCCCGGCTCAAGCACAGCAGCTTGAAACAGGCCGAGTTGCCACTGCGCAAGGCAAAATCAAAAAATGACCTGCTGAACGCAGAACAGAAATTCACACTGGCAAAGAAAAAAGCCAGTTCTATGAAAGATCTGCTGAATCAGGGCTTCACCAAGCGACGGGAATATGAACAGGCAAAGGCGGCGATTAATTCAGCAAGCGCTGAGCTGGAGCTGGCTAAACAGCAGTATCGTCTGCTTGATGAAATGATCGGACCAGGAGAATTACGTCAGTCTGAGCTCAAACTGGCTGAGCTTGAGCGCAAGGTTTCGGAACAGAAGATGGTTGCCCAGCATAAAATGGCGCTGAAAAATGCCGGAATGATCCGCTTAAATCATCGATATGAGGTGCTGAAGAAATCACTCAAATCTGCAGAGGCAATGCTGGAAAAAACCGTGCTGGTCGCGCCAGTGCCTGGTTTTGTTGTATACAAGACGGTCTCGGTACAGGGAGAAATGCGCAAGGTTCAGGTTGGCGATTCCGTTTGGCAGCATAATGGCTTTATAGTTTTGCCCGATATGTCGGAAATCATCACTGACCTGAAGATTCGTGAAACGGATATTGCACAGATTGAAGTGGGGCAGACCGCAGTAATTCGCCCACAGGCTTACCCCGGACTGGCATTGAATGGCCGCGTGGAAACAATAGGCACGCTGGCAACATCTGCAGATGATGAAATGCCGCGTTTTCTTGTTCGAGTGGCAATTGATAAGGTTGACTCGAAGCTGAGACCGGGCATGACAGTGATGACACGCATCCAGGCAGCCCGATTTGATGATGTAGTGCGTGTGCCGGTGGAGGCAGTGTTTTATTCAGGCGATCAGGCCGTGAGTTTTTTATGGAAAATGAATCAGGCTGAAGCCGTTGCCATCGAGACCGGTCCGAGCGATGGAAATTATATTGTCGTTACCAAAGGGCTTTCTGGCGGAGAGAAGCTGTTGTTGCATGACCCGCGGAAAACTCTGGCGACAGAGCCTGGCGCGTGATCCAGGCCCACTCCATTGATAAAAGCTATCGCTTGCCGGGACAGGTAATCCCTGTTCTGAAACATGTATCGCTTGAAGTCAAACAGGGTGAATTTGCTGCCATCATGGGGCCATCCGGGACCGGTAAGTCTACCCTGCTAAATCTTCTTGGCTGTCTTGACAGTGCCGATAGCGGTAGCTACGTACTCGATAATGAAACTATTTCTGAAATGGATGACAGGGCACTCGCGAAAGTGCGTAACCGCAAGCTAGGTTTCGTATTTCAGTCAACCAGTTTTGTCGACTACCTGGATCTGCCAGATAATGTGGCAATGCCCGGGTTTTATTGCGGTATGAGCCGCGCTGCAAGCCGCCAACGTGCAAAAGCCTTATTGCGGCAGGTAGGGCTGGGGCATCGGCTGACACATCTTCCCGGCCAGCTGTCGGGAGGGGAAAGTCAGCGTGTCGCCATTGCACGTGCCCTGTTTAACCGGCCGCGGCTGTTACTGGCAGATGAGCCGACCGGCAATCTGGATAGCAGTAATTCAGCAGAAATCGTCAATTTACTTAAACAGTTAAACACAGACGGTCTGACTATCGTCCTGATAACGCACGATGCTGAAGTGGCAAAAGCAGCAGACAGGATCTACCTGATGCAGGACGGAGTTCTGGCTGACATGGGCAATGATTAACCTCGATTTCTTCAGGTATATTCTTCCCGCTTTCGATATGTGGAAGATTAAGCCCCTGCAGGCGATATTGAGCATGGCTGGTATTGCTATCGGCATTGCGGGTTTTGTCGTGGTGGTTGCCATGGGGCAGGGTGCCAGGCTCGAGTTTGCGCAAGCTGTCGGAATGCTCGGCACCAATACGGTCATTGTAAATAGCACATCTAATGATGGTATTCCCCAGCTCAATTCAGCCATGTTATCCAGTCTTCAGCGATTGATGGGCGAAGAACTCTCCGCGCTGGCGCCGGTGCTGCATAAACACACTAATGCCTTCATCAACCGTAACCAGCAGCGAGTTCACCTGGTAGGCACTAACGCTGATTATCTCGATGTATTCTCGCTTACAGTTGAAAATGGCAGGTTTCTCGCACCGTATGATCTTCAGCGACGGCAGCGGGTCGCGGTACTCAGCCGCGATGCAGCACTGACACTTTTTTCCAGTACCCGGATCACCGGCAGGACACTGAGGATCGGTAACGACTGGTTCACCGTCATTGGTGTATTGGCTGCTGATGATTTGCCAAAGGTGAAATTATCCCGCCAGCAGACGACAGAAGGTGGTCAGTCGATCTATATTCCATTGACTGTATTGACACCGAAGTCCGTCAACGATCTGGAATTCGGCCAGTTATTACTTAAATTCACCAGTGACCTGCGTATTCCGGCTGCGACACCATTGCTACAGAGGATTTTTGGTGCCAGCCAGTTTGACCAGCAGAAACTTGAAATGATTGTTCCCTATGAGTTGCTGATAAAGAAGAAGCAATTCCAGACCATGCTTGAAGTTTTCCTGCTCGGCATTTCTACCATCATACTGGCTGTTGGTGTTGCCGGTGTTTTGAATGTAATGCTGGTCAGTGTTAATACACGGCGCAGTGAGATAGGTTTGCGCAGAGCGGTTGGTGCAACACAAATAGACATACTTCAGCAGTTTCTGGTCGAAGGGGTGATCCTGGCTGTCATCGGCGGCTGTCTAGGTTTAATTGCAGGATGGGGGCTTGGTGTCATTGTCGCAAGCTGGTTTGAATTAGCTGTCGTTTATGATCTGCAAACCATACTCACTGGATTTATCATTGCACTGCTTGCTGGTATTCTTTCAGCGACCTACCCGGCAATAAAGGCAGCCGGTTTGAACCCGGTAGAAGCGTTAAGGTCTTAAGTCCAGTTTACGGTTTACGTTTTATGGTTTACGTAATACCATTCTGTCCCACAAAATAACTTTATGTGTGTTGTGTAATTGTTGCCATCTATAGGAAGGACGATAAATACGTCACTGTAGAGCAAGCATACAATTCATGCGATCACCGTCATGCCGGCGCAGGCCGGTATCCATAAGTTATTGATCTTAACAGTCGATAAAGTCACTGGATTCCGGCTTTCGCCGGAATGACATTTTATGGACAACATAGACGTAACACTTAAAACGTAATCGGTAAAACTGTTCTTAATTGACAGTCTGGTTGCCAGATGGCCAGCTTTCAAGCGCTGCGTGCTCCAGTAATTTGATTAAAAGATCGACCCTGACATTTTGATCTTTGGCTTCCAGCAGCGATTGCTTTTCTTTTGAGCTGAACGGGCAGTGCATCGACAGCACCGTGACCAGTTCCGACATGCTGGCTTCAAGTAGTGGATTGAGCTGGACGTTGTTTTCAAGTGTTGGCAGGTATAGTGAGGCAGCAGTCAATAGCCTTTGATGTTTAGCAGCGTTGGCATCCTCGTCAAAAGTATTTCCGGATGGCAGGTAATCTACTTCGGCAGTGCGATAGAGGTGGTTATTATTTTGCTCTTCAATAATGGCAAAGCGGCAGAGGCCATGCAGGGTTACCAGCATGCGACCATCAGAGGTGTCTTCATGGTGAGTGATTTTTCCTGTGCAGCCGGTTCTGTAAATCGGTGCCTTGGGCTGATGCTGTAGGCCGGATGACAGCTGGATCATGCCTATAATGCTGTCACCCTGCAGTGCGTCCCTGAACATTTGCAAATATCGCTGCTCAAATATTTGCAGAGGCAACAGGCCTCCCGGTAACAATAACACTCCCGTGAGAGGGAAAAGCGGTATATTTTTTGGCAGGCTGATATCGTTCATAATAGGATCGGCGGATGACACACATCTGCCAGCTATAAAGCATTATTGATTACAATTCTAGCAGACACACAGGCCACAGAAAAATGAATGAAGAATTGATTATACAAACACCTGGTCAAGGCCTGATTGATATTACCGGCAAACTGGTGTCACTGGTGAATGCCTCGGAATGTCAGCATGGCCTCTGTACCGTCTTTGTTACCCACACATCGGCAAGTTTGACTATTCAGGAAAACGCTGATCCCTCTGCGCGCCGTGACCTGGAAAACTGGCTAAATCGACTGGTGCCGGAAAATGACGACCTGTATTCTCATACGACAGAAGGCGCCGACGATATGCCAGCCCACATCAAGGCAATACTGACAGCTACCTCAATCAGCATTCCTGTTATGAACGGCAGGCTGGGGCTCGGTACCTGGCAGGGGCTTTACCTGTGGGAGCACCGCCGCTCTGCACATCGCAGACGTTTACTGGTGCATCTAGGGGCGTGATAAAACCGGGGTAGTCCACAGTACACGTCAGACGCTGTTTTTAGGTGCTATAATCCGCCCTCCCTGACTTTATACTCAAAAAAGAGATATATTGATGAAAGATCAAATAAAAGAAAGCCTGCAGGACAATTCCACCTGGATGCGCATCCTCTATATGGCCATTTTTGTTATCATTTTTAACATTACTGAATTGCTAATTGCGGCAACTGTAATTTTTCAGCTGCTGGTGCTGTTGTTTACCGGTGACAAGAACCAGCGTCTGCTCGGTTTCGGTGCCATGCTCAGCCAGTATGCTTTTAAAATATTGCGTTTCCTGACTTTCAACAGCGAAGAAAAACCCTTCCCGTTTTCTGACTGGGAAAGTGACACGGACCTTCAGAAAACTGGCAACGACTAATTTCTGCAGGCGTCACTAATCAGGCACTATTTAAACTAATATCAGGCACTACTTCAGCGATGGATGAAAAATATATACCGCAGAACATAGAAACTGCGTTACAGGCACAGTGGCAAGACAACAAAGTCTACAAGGTAGTCGAGGATCCCGAAAAAGAGTCATTCTACAGCCTGTGTATGTTTCCCTATCCAAGCGGTCGCCTGCACATGGGACACGTACGAAACTACACTATCGGCGACGTCATCACACGCTACCAGCGAATGCTGGGCAAAAATGTGCTGCAGCCAATGGGCTGGGATGCGTTTGGCTTGCCGGCCGAAAATGCGGCGATGAAACATGGTGTGCCACCGGCAAAATGGACGCATGAAAATATCGATTATATGCGTGATCAGCTGAAGAGGCTGGGCTTTGGTTATGACTGGGACAGGGAACTGGCCACCTGTGATCCGGAGTACTATCACTGGGAGCAATGGCTTTTTACCCGGCTGCTGAAGAAGGGCCTGGTTTACAAACGCACGGCACCGGTCAACTGGTGTCCGCATGACCAGACTGTACTTGCCAATGAACAGGTCATCGACGGCTGCTGCTGGCGTTGTGACACGGTTGTTGAGCGTAGAGAAATCCCGCAATGGTTCATGAAAATCACCGAGTATGCCGAAGAGCTGTTGAGCAGCCTTGATGAAATGGACGGCTGGCCTGAAGCCGTGCGCACCATGCAACGAAACTGGATAGGAAAATCTCAGGGCGTGGAGATGCAGTTTGCGGCAACTGCCGATTCATCGCAATCGCAGTCTGCAGAAGACCTCACCGTCTATACCACGCGGCCGGATACGCTGATGGGAGTAACCTATGTTGCGGTTGCTGCTGAACACCCGTTGGCATTAAAGGCAGCAGAAAATAATGCAGATTTGCAGGCATTTATTGAAGAATGCCGTACTACAGAGACTGCTGAAGCCGCCATGGAAACCATGGAAAAGAAAGGCATGGCTACGGGAATTAGTGTTAGCCATCCCGTTAGCGGCGAAGCAGTGCCGGTCTGGGTAGCTAATTTTGTACTGATGGGATATGGCACCGGTGCTGTGATGGCTGTACCGGCTCATGATCAGCGTGATTTTGAGTTTGCGACGAAGTATGGCATTCCAGTCAAGGCCGTAGTTTTTCCAGTTGAGGGAGAGCTGGAGCAGCCGTTATCAGCAGCTTTTACCGACTATGGCATATTGAGAAATTCTGCACAGTTCGATGGCCTAACTTCAATGCAGGCCTTTGATGCTATTGCCGACTGGCTGCAGCAGCACGGCAAAGGTGAGCGCAAAATTAATTACCGCCTGCGCGACTGGGGAATTTCCCGTCAGCGCTACTGGGGCTGCCCAATCCCGGTTATCTATTGCGATAGCTGCGGCACGGTAGCGGTACCGGAAAAGGACTTGCCGGTGGTGTTGCCGCTTGATGTTGAACTTGACGGTGCCGGCTCACCTCTTGTCAATCATCCTGACTTTGCTCATGTTGAATGCCCGTCCTGCGGCGGCGATGCGCGTAGAGAAACCGATACCTTCGATACCTTTGTTGAATCTTCCTGGTACCTGGCTCGTTTTACCTGTGCTGACCAGGATCAGGCGATGCTTGATGAAAGAGCTGATTACTGGCTGCCTGTTGATCAGTATGTTGGCGGCATAGAGCACGCTATTCTGCATCTTTTGTACGCACGATTTTTTCACAAGCTGATGCGTGATGAAGGACTGGTACAGGGTGATGAGCCAATCAAAAGATTATTGACCCAGGGCATGGTGCTGATGGACGGCAGCAAGATGTCAAAGTCCAAAGGCAATACCGTTGATCCGGAATCATTGATCGAGCGTTATGGTGCGGATACCGTACGCCTGTTCATCATGTTTGCCTCACCACCGCAGATGTCGCTGGAATGGTCTGACGACGGTGTCGAAGGCGCTTCACGGTTTCTGCGTCGCTTATGGCGCCAGGTGGCAGAGCACGTGACTGAAGGAGCCGTGGCAGAGCCGATTGGAACTGATCTCAATGATCAGGGTAAAGCACTGCATCGTCAGATTCATCTGACGATTAAAAAAGTAACAGATGATATCGAGCGGCGCCTGCAGGTGAATACAGCGATTGCCTCAGTGATGGAGCTGATGAATGCTGTTAGCCGATTTTCGCCACAAAATGAAAACGATCGCGCAGTTGTGCAGCAGGCGCTGGAAACTGCCTGCCTGCTGCTGGCCCCGGTTGTTCCACATATCAGCAGTGTATTGTGGCAGGCGCTGGGCCATGACAACGATATCATTGATGCCCACTGGCCGCTTGCTGACGAAGCCGCAATGGTGCAGGATGAAATCCAGTATATCGTTCAGGTCAATGGGAAATTGCGTGACCGCCTGCAGGTCGCTGCAGACGCTGACCAGCAAACGATCGAGCAACTGGCGCAGGCCAGCGAGAGTGTACAGCGTCATATCGAAGGAAAAACAGTGCGCAAAGTTATTGTTGTGCCAGGACGACTGGTAAACATTGTCGTCGGATAATAAAAGTGTCCATATGCAGTCTATTTGTTAAAGGCATAATATGGACTGTTTTGCCTGCTCGTCTTTGTCGGTATACTCGTGGGCTATTGAATTTAGACTCTTCCCTGTTAAGGATATTCGCATGAAACGTATTGTTCTAATCTTTTTATTAATGGCCAGCCTGGTTTCCGGCTGTGGATTTCATCTGCGCGGTACTATTATCCTGCCAGATTCAATTCGCACCGTTATGGTTACCTCTCCTGACGTAAAGCTCAGGGATGCTCTGGTTGCGGGTCTTCAGTCAAACAATGTCATTATTGTTGATGGTGCAACTTCGGACAGCGCTTATATCAAGATTGACAGTGCGGATTTCACCCGTGAAGTTCGAACCATCGACGACCGCGGCAAAGCCACCGGCTACATATTGATTCTCAGGGCGAGTTATAAAGTCACCGACAGTGCAGGAAAGGAACTGGTCAAGCCTTCTGTAGCCAGTGCCAGACGAGACTATAACTTTGATCAGGATCAGCTCTTATCGGCTACACGGGAAGAAGAATTGCTGCATGATGAAATGCGTGAAGACGCGGCTCAGAGTATTCTGCGTAAGATGTCTCGCATCAGGTAGATTGGCATAGAATGACCGAGCAACTTGCATGCGGGTAGACATTCAGCGTCTTTCGGCAGCTGATGACAAACCCCTGGCGCCAGTTTGCCTGCTGTTCGGCGATGAGATCCTGCTGCTTGAAGAAGCGTGTATAGAATTACGCAGGAAAGCACAGGCACAGGGTTATACTGAACGGCTCAGTTTCGTCGCTGAAGCAGGCTTCGACTGGGAGGATCTTTTACAGTCGGGCAGCAGCATGTCCCTGTTTGCTGACAAACAGCTGATTGAGCTGCGTATCCCAACAGGAAAACCGGGACAGGCCGGGAGCCGGGTGCTTTGTGAACTGGCAGAGAATATGCCGGCGGACACCATGCTGCTGGTAATCAGTGGCGCAGTAGATAAAGCCGGCCAGAACCAGAAATGGTTCAAGGCACTTGATAAGGCAGGTATATGTGCGGAAGCAAAAGAGGTAAGACTTAACGACTTTCCCGGCTGGATTGCGAACCGTCTTCGCAGCAAAGGCCTGTTGTCAGATAAGGAGACGATAGCCTTACTGACGCATTATTTTGAAGGAAATCTGCTTGCCGCGGCACAGGAGATTGATTTACTTGCACTGAATAGCGCTGTCGGATCGGGAAGTTCTGCTGAGGCAGTTTCGAAGCCTGATGCAAAAAAACAAATCGCTGCCTTACAGGCTTCAGTATCTGATAATTCACGCTTTTCGGTTTTTAGCTACCTCGATGCATGCCTTGCCGGTGACTGGCAGCGAACCAGCCGTATTCTTGATGGACTTAAGGCAGAAAAAGATGAATCAGTGTTTCTTGTTGTTATGCTGAGCAGGGAAGTGAGAAGGCTGGCACAGATGGCGTCCGCTCTGGCCAGTGGCTCCAGCAGGGACCAGGTATTCAAGCAGCACCGGATCTGGTATCAGCGTCAATCCGTTATGGACAAGGCCATCAAACGCCATGGCAGGGCGGGATGGCAGTCAATCCTGCAGCAGATCGCAGAGATTGATAAAATTCTCAAAGGCAGGGCACAGAGTGAGGGGGCGTCGGTATGGTTTGATATCGAGAAACTTTCAATGAAAATTTGTGGTCTTAAAACCATTTAAAGCAGCTTCAGAATTAATTTGATTACAAACATGAATAGACAATCAGTTGAACAGTACATGGATCAGCTTGGGCAGCAGGCACGGGCCGCCAGCAGACAGGCCGCGGCAGCTGAGACCAGTGCAAAAAACATCGCCCTGGTTGAGGCGGCAACTGCCATAGAAGACCAGGCACAGGAGCTTGCCCGGGAGAATAACAAAGACCTCGAGGCCGGTAGAGCAAAAGGACTCGATGCAGCTTTGCTGGATCGGCTGGAGCTGACAGCTGATCGCATTGCCGGAATGGCCGAAGGACTGCGCCAGGTCGCATCATTGCCTGACCCGGTGGGTGAAATAACCAGTATGAGTTACCGGCCGTCCGGTATTCAGGTTGGTCACATGCGGGTGCCGCTCGGTGTAATTGGCATCATTTATGAATCACGGCCGAATGTTACGGCCGATGCAGCCGCGTTATGCCTGAAGTCAGGTAATGCCAGCATTCTTCGGGGTGGTTCGGAAGCCCTTCATTCCAACCTGGCAATTGCTAAATGCATAGGCCAGGGCCTGCAGGCCGCGGGCCTGTCGGAAACCCTTGTGCAGGTTATCAATACCACAGATCGGGCTGCAGTTGGCATGTTATTAACCATGCCTGACTATGTAGATGTCATCATTCCACGAGGTGGCAAGGGCCTGATTGAAAGGGTGATGAGAGAATCGAGCATCCCCGTCATTAAACATCTGCATGGAGTGTGTCATGTTTATATCGATGACGAGGCTGATATGGAAAAGGCCGTCAAGATTGCTGTCAACGCGAAAACACATCGCTACGGGGTGTGTAATGCGATGGAAACCCTGCTGGTAGCTGACTCCGTAGCAGGAAGGGTCTTACCTGTGCTGGCTCAGCATTACATCAAGGCTGGTGTTGAATTACGTGGCTGCAGTAAAACTCGTGCTGTCCTAAGCGACATCAACACGGCGACTGAAGATGACTGGGATGCAGAATATCTTGCTCCTGTGCTGGCTATCCGTGTGGTCGATGGTATTGACCAGGCGATACAGCATATCGATCAGCACGGTTCGCAACATACTGATGCTATAGTGACAGAAAACTACAGCAAGTCGCGTAAGTTCCTGCGCATGGTTGATTCCAGTTCTGTGATGGTTAACGCATCGACCCGATTTGCTGATGGCTTCGAATATGGCCTCGGTGCCGAGATAGGCATCAGTACCGATAAATTGCATGTGCGTGGCCCGGTTGGACTGGAAGGTCTCACTTCACAGAAATATATAGTGCTGGGTGACGGCCATATTCGTCAGTAGGACAATTTTACCCGGGCCCATTGCCATTGCCAGGGACCAGGCATGCGGCGTTTAATCTGCCTGTTTGGCGGTACTTTCGACCCGGTGCATTATGGTCACCTGAAACCGCTCAATGAATTACAGCAATACCTTGCTGCCGATGCGGTTCATGTTCTTCCGGCTTCTGTTCCGCCACATCGGCCAGCACCCCTGGCAAGCAGTGAACAGCGCCAGAATATGCTGCAGCTGGCGTTGCGCGAGTATCCCGGCTTTATTCTAGATAGCCGCGAACTGGAGCGCAGCGGACCATCATGGACGGTTTTGACTTTACAGTCCTTTCGCCAGCAATACCCGGACGCCAGCCTGTGCCTGGTGATGGGAAGCGACGCCTTCAATGGCCTGTCCTCGTGGTATCATTGGCAGCAAATTCCGCAACTGGCTAATATTATTGTTATTGAACGCGCTGGTATGGAAACGGCTAAAAGGCCTGACTGGGCAACTGAACACCTGGTGCGAGATGTTGATAGCCTGCGTGAAAGCAAGAGTTCCAGTCTTCTATTTGTCAGTCTGAAAGGGTATGACATATCAGCCACTGAGATCAGGCAGCGAATGGCTCAGAAGTTGGATGTTACCGGCATGCTGCCTGATAAAGTCATTGACTACATTCGTCAAAATGGGATTTACCAGGCGTAATAAATTAAGTGATTAAGAAGTGAAATGAGGATACAGATTTGTCTATGACACCCGAGCAGGTACGCGATACTATCGTTGATGGTCTGGAAGAAGCCAAGGCCCAGGATATCAAGGTAATGGATGTAACCGGCCTTACTAATGTGACAGATTTCATGATTCTGGCGACTGGCACATCATCCCGCCATGTTCTGGCGATAGCTGACAAGCTGGTTGATTATATGAAGGACCGCGGTCATCGCCCCCTTGGCGTAGAAGGACAGGAAGAGGCACAGTGGGTGCTGGTGGATCTTAACGATGCCATCGTGCATATTATGCAGGCCGATGCCCGGGTGTTTTATGACCTCGATAAACTATGGGGTGAAGAACTGCAGCAGATTGTTGAGAAAAGCAGGGAAAACTGAAAGTAAACTCAGGAGTATTCTGCATGCAGATATATCTTGTAGCTGTTGGTCGACGGATGCCGCAATGGGTAGATCAGGCCTACAATGAATATGCGCGGCGTATGCCACGCCATTGCTCGCTCAAGCTAATTGAAATCAATGCAGGCAAGCGCAGCAAAAGCGCAGATGTTGCACGTATTAATCGAGAAGAAGGTGAGCGCTTGCTGGAGGCCATTCCTGCAGGTTCACGTGTTATCGCACTCGAGCGGACGGGGAAGGAAAAAACTACCGAGAAGCTGGCAGCAGGGATGGAGAAATGGCTTGCAGGCGGGCAGGATGTGGTGCTTCTTGTAGGCGGTCCGGAGGGGCTCTCCCAGTCATGTCTTGATCGTGCCGATGAATGCTGGTCTCTATCAAAGATGACATTTGCTCACCCGCTGGTCCGTGTTGTTCTTGCTGAGCAGCTATACCGGGCATGGAGCATAATTGCCAACCTGCCTTACCATCGGGGGGAATAGTATGTCGGCAGCTGATAGTGCTGAACTTGACCTCTACCTGGCATCTTCATCTCCCCGCCGTCGCGAATTACTGAATCAAATCGGCATCAAGTTTGAAGTTATCAATGATCTTGAAGTTGATGAGTCTCCTCAGGATGGAGAAACACCAGAGCACTATGTCTATCGCCTTGCTCGTGATAAGGCCCTGGCCGGGTATTCCCGGGTTTCTTCAGCAGAACACAGGCCAATAGAGCTGCCGCCGGTACTCGGTGCGGATACCTGTATCGCAATAGATGGCGAGATTCTCGGCAAGCCTGTGGACCGTGATGACGGCATAGCAATATTACGGCGCCTGTCAGGAAGATCACATACGGTATTGACTGCTATTTATCTGAAAGATGTCATGTTTGAGCAGCAGTCGCTGAGTCAGAGCACGGTAACATTCAAAACCCTGCAGTTCGAAGAAATTGAGAATTACTGGGAAAGTGGCGAGCCTGCCGATAAAGCAGGTGCGTATGCTATTCAGGGGGGCGCTGCTCGATTTATAACGAATTTGCAGGGGAGTTATACCGGAGTAGTTGGATTGCCGCTGTACGAGCTGAATGAATTACTGCAGAGTAGAAATTGATGCCGAGTAGCACTATTTTTAGTTACATCCATTGCAGCATAGCAATCTCTATAACTTATG
>Ga0316192_10001693_pt1 | contig 16322 bp, 11 predicted proteins | sample MerIslwburrow_MG_FD_204931 | JGI IMG/M metagenome (GOLD analysis project Ga0316192, IMG submission 204931) | Coastal sediment microbial communities from Maine, United States - Merrow Island worm burrow | ecosystem: Environmental > Aquatic > Marine > Coastal > Sediment | place: USA: Maine...
TTAATCGAGGGCCGTGCATCTGAAATCGCGTGGGAGACTGTATCACTTACACATACAAACTCCACCTGCGGCTGGTAACAAGATGCAGCCCGCTCCCGCTTCAGGGGGCGGGCGAACATCGCAAACAAGGTGAGGGGAAGGCGATCTTCCCCTCCATTTTTCAGTTGTCCAGTTTTGCCAATTCTGTTTGATATACAATCCATTTTCAGGTGTGATACAGCGAGTGTTGTTAATCTACGCTTCCTCTGTCATGCGCAATAATCACTTCTCTGTTGTTGGGAGATATTCATGATCAATGTTTTTCGTTCTGTCCGCTTTGTCATTCAATGGTTCGCCATTTCGTCGCTTCTGTTCGCCTGCTCGCAGGAGCCGCAGACTAACTCGGGCTCTGCTGCAATACAGGTCGCTAATGACAAAAATCAGGAAACCGGCGATGTAGTCGCCCGCGTGGGTGATCAGGCCATTCACTTTAGTGAACTCAATACCATGTTGAACAGTTCTGCCGTGGTCGGGCTTTCGTTACCGGCGCTGGGCACACCGGAACGGGATACGGTACGCATTACCCTGCTCGACAAGGTCGTCAGCGCCAACCTGATCTACCTGGATGCCATGAACAAAGGTGTGAACAAAGACCCTGAATATCAACTGGCAATACAGCGTTTCAACACCGCAATGCTGGCGGACACGTATGTCAGGCACTATATGGAACGCCATACGTCGGTGAGTGAAGCGGAATTACAGTCGTATTTTGATGAAACGGTTAAGCCCGGTACCGAGATGACCGATGAGCTGCGCACGGTTTTGAAAACCAGCCTGCAGAAACGCAAGATTGAACAGCAGCGGGTTATGCTGCGCGATGAACTGCGCAACGGTAGCGAGATCAAGGTTTTTGCTACCAATATCTATCCAGAGGGCGATGAAGAGCGCAAAGATGACGCCCCTGTTGCCAGCTATGGTTCAGAAACCATTAGCTGGGGAGAGGTCAAGGAAAGAATGATCGCGGTAGGCAAAGGTGCCGTTGCCAGAGACCCGTTGGCAATGGAGAGTGATGCGCGTCTTCAGTACCTGCAGAATGAAATCGATACCCGCCTGCTCGCCGAGAAAGCGAAGGCTGAAGGTCTGGAACAGGATGCTGCATACCGTGCACGTTCCAACGAGTATGCCAAGACACGCCTGATCAACCTGCACCGTGCCAGGCTTGCGCGTGACATGGCGCCGAGCGATGCTGAACTCAAGGCCTACTTCGAAGCCAATCGCGACCGCATCGCCGAGCCGGAGTATCGTAAGGTGCAAATGGTGATGCTCAATACCGAAGAAGAAGCGAGTTCAGTAAAAAAACAAGTTGAAGCCGGCGAAATCACCATGTTCCAGGCAGCGTCCAGTTATTCTGTCGCGCCCGACGCCAAACAGAACCTGGGTGAGATCGGCTGGGTTGCACAGGGCAAGCTCAAGCCCGAACTCGATGCCGTGGTTTTCAAACTGGAACCGGCTGAAATAGGCGGCCCGGTACAGACTGGTGGGCTGTGGCATATCGTCATCGTGCAGGATGTACGCGATGCGGAGAACGCAGACCTGAAAGAAGCAAGAACACACAAGCTTGCCAAGCGCAACTACATACATGACAAACTAAACGATTATGTAGTCAACTTGAGAAAAAATGATTTTGAAGTCGAGGTTTACGAGGATGTGATCGTACGTCTGGCCCAGCAGGAGGTTGATATGGTCAGGCAGATGACTGAAAAGTCACAGGAACCTGGTTCGGTAACAAAGCAGCGGATTGAAGAAATGCAGAAGCTGTTCCAGAGTGGTGAGGCATCACCGGGTACCTGAACGGCATCGGTAAACAGAGCACGAAGCTTGAATAATTGTCATGCACTGGTCACGGTGTAGGCGTTATTGTAGGCAATGTCGCTTGCGCTTCGTAAATAATTAACCTTATCAAGTTAATAGCGAGGATTTGAACATTGCTGTGCCTGTTCGCGGCATTCCTGGTACTGGCGCAGCAAGACAGCGGTGAGCCTGTGAATCCGTGTACATTAGAGCCCATTTTATTTTCGGAGTAAATAATTATGACATGTCTTTATTACCTGCGTAGCCGCCCGGCTGTGATTCTGGGTTTTCTTGTTGTTCTATCAGGATTTACAGGTTACGCAGTGGCTTCGCAGTTTGAGCCACCAAAACTCGACGGTTTTAATCTGCATGCGGAAAGTGATGCTGATGGAGATGGTGATGGCAAGAACGAGACCCACGTCAAGCAGTATTTCAACGCCTCGGGCGACAGCATCGTCAGTATGACGACCAAGGGGCGGTTATGGGCCTGGAGCCTGGATACGCGTGAAAATGATTCGGGGGTACGCAACTACGTCATTCGCGACAGTAATTGTGACGGCGTGTTCGACGAGGTCTACGGGCTGGATGATGAGTTTCATATACCCGAATGCCTGAAGTAATTGCGGCCGGAAACAAACAGGGCGTTCGCCTGCTGTAAATGACGCAATAAGAAAAAGAGAGAAAGCATGCTTCTCCTCCATTTGTGATTGTCAGGATTTAATCTGACAGTCAGTGTCATATTAACTCAAACTCAAACAATGATTTAATGTCAGTACAGCCAGGATTGGCCATATAAACAATGATATGGATTGTTACTCTCGCAAAGCCGCCAAGGCCGCAAAGAAAGACAAATACACGATATATTCCTGGCACAAAAATACATTACCTTTGCGTTCTCTGCGCTCCTTCGATGAACTCATGACAGGCTTTGCGAGAAAACGGTATATTACACCTCCGTAAAGGCTGATTTTCCGGCCATACGAAAATCGACCACAACAGTCAGATCAAGTGCGGGCTTTTACACTACATTTGCTATTGCACTCATCCAGCCATAGAACTGATACGCCTTTTATGCGAATCTTTACCTCCAACAATAATAAATACGGCTTGTTAAATCGGGGGAGTACCATGCAGCAACCACGTGTTCAAAAACTCATTACTGTAGTGTTCCTGTTTTTTGCACTGTCACTGGCGGCCTGCAGCGATGAAAAGTCAAAAGATAAACCCGGCGAAGTCGCCACTGAGAAAGTGGTTGAACCGGTTGATGTCGTTGCCCGTGTCGGTGATGAAGTCATAACTTTCGGACAGCTCAATAGTATGCTCAACAGTTCAGCCATGCTGGGTCTGTCGATACCGGCGCTGGGTACGCCTGAACGCAATCGAATGATGCTGACCTTGCTGGAAAAGGCCATCAGCGCCAACCTGGTATACCTGGATGCAATGAGCAAGGGGGTCGATCGTCTTAGCTCTTACATTGAAGACGTAAACAGCTTTGAAGATGCAATCATTGCATCATTGTACAAAACCAAAATCATGATAGGCGAAACCCGGGTGGGTGAAACCGAGGTGCTTCATTACTACAACACCCAGACCAGCAAGGAAGCTGAATTGACCGATGACTTCAAGCTCGCAATCGAGGCGATGATTCGCAAAAGGAAGATGGACGAGTTCGAAGCAACGCTGCGCGATCGCCTCAGGGAAAATGTTGAAGTGGTCATCAATGAACAGGTGTTGAGTTCTGATTATGACGAAAGGCGCTCGGATGCCGACGTGGTTGCCACCTATGACAGCCACAGGATTACCTGGAGCCAGGTAAAAGACCTGATGCAAAATGCTAACAGGAATGCATCCCAGACAAATTTTTATATCAGCGATAACGAAGAACGTATAACGCGACTTCAGCAACATATCGATAGTGCCATTATGGCGCTGAAGGGCCGTGCAGCAGGTATGGAAAACGATCCGTCCTTTATCAAGCGCACCGGGGAATATCGCAAGGCGCGGCTGATCAACGAGCATCGCAACGGCCTGATACACAGCTGGAATCCGTCAGAAGACGAGTTGGGCGCTTATTTTGCAGACAACATGGACAAGTTTGGTGTGCCGGAAGCACGCAGAGTGCAAGTGCTTATCGTTAAGACCAGGGAGGAAGCTGAAACCATCAAGGCGCAGATCGATAAAGGTGAAATGACCCTGGGCCAGGCCGCGCAGCAGCTTTCGATAGATCCGAATGCAAAGTATACCCAGGGCGACATGGGCTGGATCAGTAAGGGCGCAGGAATCCAGGGCCTGGAAGAAATGATTTTCAACATGAAGCCTGAAGTTGTCAGCGACCCGGTCGAATTACGCGCAGACTGGTGCCTGCTCAAGGTGCTGGCGGTAGTCGAGGCACAGCCCGAGAGCCTCGATAATCCTCAAACTCGCGAGCGTGCTTTCAGGGCTTACATGCAGGACAGGCTTAACGACTATGTTGTCGATTTGCGCAACAACCATTTCAAAGTCGTCGTGCACAACGATGAACTCCAGCGCCAGTTCCAGCGGGAAGCTGATTTCATAGCGGAGCTCAGCAGGAAAGAACAACAGGAAAACCCTGTCAGCAAAAAGCCCCTGGAAGAGCTGCAGAAATGGATTACAACACCGCCGACACAGTAATGACACCGTAAGAAACGAAAGTAGGAGCGGCTTCAGCCGCGAATACCGCCAAATTCAGGATTGTTGCTTCAGCGATGAAGTTAAGTTTTCCAATTGATATGAGATCCCCGCTTTCGCGGGGATGACAATAGTATAGTTTTATAAATAGACGTCATCCCCGCGAAAGCGGGGATCTTGTGTCAGCTGGTATCAATCTGTCATTGAGGCAACAAGCAGGCCCGTACCGAATTCGCGGCTGAAGCCGCTCCTACACGCGCCCTTTGCGGCTAAAGAGATAAATTTATTTGGCCTGCGTCTTCTGCTGCGGTGTTGTTTTTTGTGCGGGTTTTTGCGCCAGCACCTTGTTGATTGCGGCATCGAACTGATTCATGGGCTGGGCGCCGATGACCACTGGGCCAGAGATCACGTCACTGGTGGTTTTGCCGATAATGAAGCTCGGTGTACCGGTCAGGCGCACTGATTGAGCGTCTTTAGCTTCTTTGGCGATGACATCCAGGTGCCGTGTGCTCTGCAGGCAGGCATTGAAGGCCTCGATATCCAGATTGAGTGTTGCAGCGTGCGCGGGAAGAAAAGTCACATTCAGCTTTTGAGGGTTTTTAAACAGGACCTCGCGCATTTCCCAGAACTTGTCCTGCTCACCGGCGCAGTGTGCGGCCTGTGCCGCCTTGGTGGCATCCTTGTGAAAGGCCAGCGGCAGGTTGAGTGCTACCCAGCGCACCTTACCGGTATCGATGTACTTCTTTTTCAGCAACGGAAATGTGGTCTTGGTAAAGCGCAGGCAGAACGGGCACTGGTAGTCGGTGAACTCGACAACGGTAACCGGGGCATCTTCCGCACCCATAGACTGCTTGCCCCTGGCCGAGACTTTGGCAGAGGTTGGCCTGGATGGCTTGCCGGCACGTCCGCCCTGTTTCTCGATTTTCTCCAGTACACGCCGGATTTCCTTGAGTTCCTTGAGGATGGCATCGGCGGTGTTCTGGCTGATGGGGGCATCACCACCGGCAGGGGGTTCGGCAGCGCTGCTTAATGGCGAATAGCCGAGCACTGTAACGAGCAACAGGTTTGTGCAGAACGTAAATAATGTGTGCTTGTTTTTATGCATCGTTGCCGGTTCCAATGAATTCAGTTGTGTTTAATTCTACAGTGTTTTCTAAATGATCAAATATATCTATCAAACATGGGCCTGGTTTATTTTCACCCTGGCTTGATAAACAAAAAGAAGCCCGCCTTATAAGCGGGCTTCTCACTAACAACTGCTACTTCTACTGGCAAAAAGGATCTGTCCTGCAATCCTTCTTGTCGGCGCAGTCGGTTTTGCCATCGCCATCATTGTCGATGCCATCGTCGCAGACTTCCGGGCTGCCACCACCGCCAGTGCAGGCAGCGTCACGGCGGCAATCACGATCGGCACAGTCAATGTTGCCATCGCCATCATTGTCGAGGCCGTCGTCACAGACCTCTGCATCACCACCGCCGCCGGTGCAGGCGGGATCCTTGCCGCAGTCTTTCTTGTCAGCACAGTCAACCTTGTTGTCGCCATCATTGTCGATACCGTCGTCACAGATTTCCGGCTCTGATCCGGTCTGGCAAACAAGTGCATTGGTACATTCGTTGTCATCGCAGTCGGCGTTGCCATCGCAGTCATTGTCAGTGATGTCATCACAAACCTCGGCTGCACCCGGATTGATTGCAACATTATTATCATCACAGTCAACTGCACCGCAATTGCCCCCTTCGACGGCAAAACCATCACCGTCATTGTCGGTGCATGTGGTTCCCGGGCAAAAGTACGTTGGATCGTATCCAGAGTTTACAAACGCCTGGCCATCTGCATTCAATGGCCCGCCACCACCGGGATCGATATGACACAGATCGCAATCATAGCTGGTGTTACAGGTGCTGTTGACACTGTTCAGGTATGAGTTTTTCGCAAGCACCGGGCCGCTGAACAACAGCCCGGAACCTGCTAGCACCACCACCAGCAAGTAAATAAATTTTTTCATGTAAGGTCCCCCTCTCGTTAGTGTCTGCTGAATGTATATGAAAACACCAGAAGCGCCTCTGTAACATTCAACATGCGGTACTCATCGCAAGAACCAGACCAGAAATTCATAAATGATATGTTGTTGTAATCACGGTAATTAATATTCTGCTGCGATATCACAGCATGACAATAGTGTCATGCGTGTCATGTCAAAGCAGTCTTAACTGACATGACATAACTTGCGAATTTCCGGGTAGCGACGATCTGGTGCAGTACCGTAGCCTGGATGGAGCGTAGCGGAATCCGGGATTTATATTAATCTCGCCAAGGCGCAAAGCCCGCAAAGGTTTTTAGGTTAAAAAAATAATAACCTTTGAATTTCTTTGCGTTCCTGGCGCCTTTGCGAGAGTAAAAAGTTTTCAAAGCGTTGTAGCCCGGATTCCGCTACGCTCCATCCAGACTACAGGCTAGTGTTGTGGTTTTGTTATTGCGCGGTGGGTTGCGGGGCACCGATGATCTGCTGCAGTTCGCCAATATTCTGCTGCAGGCGCATCATCGCCAGCTGGTTCCTTTGTTGAACCAGGCCCGGTAAAGCGGTAATGACTTTCTGTCCGGCAGGCGTTATATAAAAACCATTGATTGCTTTCAGTTCGTCCTCACTGAAAGTTTTCAGATACATCGCGGTAATGTCGTTTTTCAGGGCAGCCCAGCCGATATACTTTTCAAAGAACGCCCGCATTTTAACCTCGTGAACAGACAGTGCCGGGTTCTGACTCAGCTGCAGCTCCAGTATCGAATCTATGCTTTGATCAACTTTCTTTTCCATTTGCGTGAGCTTGAACAGGGTTTCCACCTGCTGAATATGGGAGCTGTTGTCAGCGGCAAACAATCCCTGTGAGATTGAAAAAAAGATAAGCGCTGTCACAGCAATCAATGGTTTCAAATGTTTCATCTTTGTCCTCGTATACAGTTAATTACTCAGTGTCGCAGACGTTGCTGTTTCAGCAATCAACTGCTCGATCAGTGAAATGGTTTCCGGCTGCTCCCATCCGGGATTGCCGCGAATCTTGTGGCGGACGGTGCCGTCGGCACCAACCAGGAAACTGGTTGGTAATGTTTCCACGTCCCAGTCATTAAAAGCTTTATTTGAAGTATCAAGCAGCACCTGCAGCTCGAAGTTAACAAGATTAACAAATTTCCTCACCCTGTATTTTTTTTCGCCGACATTAATCGCGATAATTTCGAACGGCCTGTCGGCCATTTGCTGCTTTAGCCGAGTCAGCTCCGGCATTTCGTAAATGCAGGGTGGACACCAGCTCGCCCAGAAGTTGATCAGCACCACCTTGCCCCGGTAGTCAGCCAGTGAATGCGCCTTATCCCTGAAATCAGTTAAGGAAAAATCCAGGCGGTTATCTTCACTGAAGGATTCCAGTTCTGCGCCGACAGCCGCGAACGGCAAGCAGGCGAGAGCTAGCAGGATAAGGCTTGTCGTTGTGCGGAATTTCAATTTCTGTTTGATGATGCGTTTAACCAGGTGCCTATCTTGAGCCTGTAGCGTAACAAGTCAACCCGCGAAAAAAGGGGGCGACATGAATCGCCCCATAAACAAGGGACGTGCGTCCCTTGTATCTCACACCAAAGAGATTCTAATGCTGTGGAAATGTTATTAAGTTGCTGGAGTCATATGACAGGGTCTCTGCGACCTGTTTTCCGTGAAAATCGGTGATTGGCGCCTGCTCTGTTGTCAGCAGGTATATTCCCAGGAACACTAACAGGGAGATCGGTATCCACTTATTCATTTACAGTACCTCGTATTTTTATCATTCACCCTGCGTTCATTCTGAATGGGTATTCATGAACAATGACAGGGAGGTAATAGAGGAGCAAAAGGCGTGCCAGTTTGGAGAAAACTGTAAGCTGTTGATTATCAGTTGATTTCAAATTTACATTTATTGACATATATCAATAGCATGACATCTATGTCAGAATAGAATAAAAGTAGATCAAATCTAATGACAAAATGTCATGCTGCGTGACAGCAAGTTAATACCAAAGGGGGTATTAGGTATGCAAAAAGAAGATGAGCCTGTGTCTTCTATTGAGCTGCAGTCCATGGTCAACAGCCATGAGAGGCCGTTTGTTGTCATCGACAGAGATTACCGCATCGTTGCAGTAAACGATGCGTATAAAAAAATTTATTCCTACCCTGATGACAATGCCATCGGTAAAAAGTGTCACCAGGTCAGCCACGGTCATGATCTCCCCTGTCATGAGGAAGGCGAAGAATGTCCGCATACCCATATTTTTGATACCGGTGATCCCTGTGTGTGTGCCCACGTTCATGTGGATGCCGGCCACCGTATACACCAGGTCCGGGTTTCTGCATATCCGCTGTACGGATCGGACGGCCAGTTGTATATGGGTGAATGTATTGAACAGGTTACATCGCCTGACGACCGCCGCAGTGGCAGTGAACGCATGGTTGGCAACACGCCGGCTTTTCTTGCCTGTGTCAAGCAGCTCAGCGTGGCGGCAGGGTCGGATGCACCGGTGTTGTTGCAGGGCGAAACCGGTACCGGCAAGGAGCTCGCCGCTGAGTATATACACAAGCATTCAATGCGCAGTGACAAGCCTTTTCAGATTGTCGACAGCACCGTGTTGACAGATAGCCTGTTTGAGACAGAAGTGTTTGGTCATGAGCGCGGCGCCTATACCGGCAGCGTTGGCACCAAGGAAGGTCTGTTCCAGCTGGCTGAAGGTGGCACGGTTTTTCTCGATGAAATCGGTGATCTGCCGGCATCACAGCAGGCCAAGTTATTGCGCGTGCTGGAGACCGGGGAATTCCGCCGCGTTGGCGGTGTTAAAACCATCAAGTGTGATGTGCGCATCATTTGCGCGACCAACCGGCACCTGTGGGAAGCTGTACAGGCCGGTACCTTCCGCGAGGACCTGTACTACAGGATCGCCTGCCTCAATATCCGTCTTCCGAGCCTGCGTGAACGTCTCGACGATGTGCCTACCCTTGCGCGCAACCTGATCGAGAGCATCAATCGCGCCATGCGCTGCAGTTATCATCTGACTGATGATGTTTACGAGCGTTTGCAGGCCTATGACTACCCGGGCAATATACGCGAACTTCGCAATGTGCTGTTCATTGCAGCGACACACAGCCAAAACCGGGAAATCAATGGCGAGCTGATCGGCAATGTCATCAAGAACCTGCCGCAATGTAATGATGAAGATATCGCAACCCGTGCAGAAAGGAACTACACACCGCCGATGAGGGCTGCGCAATCGTCGTCCGAATCACAGCCGGTAGCCGAAATACCCTCTACTCTTAGAGATATCGAGGCAGATCACATCAGGCAACTGCTCGACCGTTACAGCGGCAACCGCAAGAAAGTGGCTGATTCGCTGGGCGTCAGTGAACGCACCATCTACCGCAAGCTGAAGAAGCTCGACCTGGCCTGATCAGGCGCGGTGTTGTGTTTCTTTATACAATTTAATCAGGCTGGTTGTGACAGGTTTAACAGTCCTTGGTTTTTCTTTCATTATTCGTCATCTCAATAGCATGAGAAAATAACCACTGTGTCAAATGACACACAAGCTGACATTATTGTCATGTCATTGATGTCAATTGCTGTCAGTGTTCCTGGCATATCCCTACATTTCATAGCAGTTACTGGTAAGCCTTCGGTCCCCGTATTACCAGGGAAATAACCGTTGCAGCGGGCTTTCAACTATATTTTGTAACCTTGTCTCTTATTGGCATTACTCTTGCTTCTAGACTACTGCTGTGGCTGTTGCAAGGTCATAGAGGAATGTTCCAGGCTTTTAAAAGCGGTGTGATTTGAGTTCTTTTTGCACCGTTTTTAACGGCGACTTAAATGAGATTGAAAACGGTTCGCAGGAGATCGAATTCCTGCAATATCAGGAGAGGAGTCAAATGAGTAGAATGAAATCAAGAGTCCTGGCGGGGGCGTTTTTATGTACGCCGCTCGTAGTCGGGATCCAAACCGCATCTGCCCAACCAGTCCCGGGCGGTACGCTGGACCCATTAACCATTCCCAAGTACGTGACACCGCTGGTGATACCACCGGTGCTTCACGATGACGGTGGCGCGCCGCTGTCAGCCGAAGTTTCAGTTCGGCAGATCAACCAGCAGGTATTGCCCGCGGGTTTCCCGGCCACGCCGCTGTGGGCCTACGGTGACCCTGCGAATCCGGCCACGTTTAATAACCCCGGCTTCACCATCGAAGTCACCAAAGATACGATGACCGAGATCACGTGGCGAAACCAGCTGATTGCGGACCCGGCCACCTGCACCATTAAGAGAGCCAAACAGCAAACTACAGGCAAAAGGCCTGAATGTGATTTCCTTCCACATGTGATCCAGGACCAGAATGGCGTGCCCATCGTCGACCAGACCCTTCACTGGGCAGCGCCGAACCAGGACTGCCTCGATGGTATTCCGCGCACCGACTGCCGTGGCGCGTCCGACCTGCCCTATACCGGTCCAATACCGATGGTGATGCACGTGCACGGTGCCCATGTCGGCCCCGGCAGTGACGGTTATCCCGAAGCCTGGTGGCTACCGGCGGCGAATAACATTCCAAAAGGCTATGCAACCAACGGCACCTTCTTCGAGAGTGCAAATGGTGCGGATACCGTCCAGGCGCGTAGCAGGGGCTATGCTATCGACATATACCCCAACGACCAGCCCACCACCACGCTGTGGTATCACGACCACTCGCTGGGTATGACCCGGCTGAACGTGTATGCCGCCGGCGCCGGTTTCTGGATGATCCGTAATGCCGACGACAGCGAGACCGGTGTGATCTCGGGCGTGCTGCCCGGACCGGCACCTCTAGCCGGCGATTCGGCCGCTGCGCTGAACACCCCGGGTGACGCGGTACGCAGCGCTGTACGCGAGATCCCGATCGCGATCCAGCCGAAGTCGTTCAACGCCGACGGCACCCAGTACTACCCGGCTGACCGCGCCTTCTTCGAGGGTCTGGGCACCGGTGGTAATTTCGCTCTTAACACGGACCTGAATATTCCGTTCCTGCCGCAGGCGACCTCGGATATCGCGCCGGTGTGGAACCCGGAGGCGTTCTTCAACACCATGGTGGTCAACGGCAGCACCTGGCCGCAGCTCGATGTGGCGCAAGAGCGTTACCGTCTGCGCTTCGTCAACGCCAGCGATTCACGCTTCATGAACCTGGCGCTGCGAGTGGTCAACACTGACGGCAGCCTGGGAGCAGAACTTCCGTTTTACCAGATCGGCTCCGAGCAGGGCTTGTTGCCTGCCGTCGTCCGCATCGAGACCGGTTTCGCGACCACGCTGCCGGGTAACGGCAGTGATGTCGGCAGCGGCGTCACCGCGGTCCCGGGCAGATTCGCCGAACAGGCACTGCTGTTGGGCCCGGCGGAACGCCCGGATGTTATTGTCGACTTCAGCGGCCTGGCTGACGGCACCGTTGTGCGCATGATCAACACCGGACCGGATGAGCCCTTCGGTGGCGACTTCAGCGTACCGGCAGACCCGGGCACCACCGGCCAGGTGATGCAGTTCGTGGTCAACCTGGCGCTGAACACCGCGGGCGGCGATCCCAGCACCCCGGCACCTGCGCTGGTATTGGATACCAACCCCGGCGGTGTGCCAAAGCTCGGCGCCTCGACTGTGACCCAGGACCTGGCGCTGCTGGAAGAAGAATCGGCGCTGCTGTGCGTGACCCTCGATGCGGTCACCGGTGTTATCGACCTGGTGCCTGACTCCGTTCCCCCGGTCTGTTTGGGCGGCGGTGAGGCCTTCGCTCCGAAAGCCGCGGTGCTCGGCGTCAATGGCTCCATCGGTGGTCAGGTGCAGCTGTGGGACGATCCGATCTCGACGAACCCGCAGGTGGGTGATATCCAGACCTGGGAGCTGTGGAACTGGTCGGCTGATGCCCACCCGATCCACCTGCACCTGGTCAAGTTCGAGGTGGTCAACCGTCAGATCATTGGTGCGCCTGATGTACTTCCGCCCGAGCCCTGGGAAGCCGGCTGGAAAGATACCGCGATCATGTATCCCGGCGAGGTGACCCGTGTGAAGGCGCTGTTCGATTTGCCCGGCCTGTATGTCTGGCACTGCCACATCCTGTCCCACGAGGATAACGAGATGATGGTGCCGTACTGTGTCGGTACACCGGGTGTCGACTGCCCGGCCGAGCTGTTCTAGCATGGCCAGGCGGTGCGGCCGGTCGCCAGACCGGTCGCACCTGACTTGTAACGATAAGCAAAGGCCGCCGCATGGCGGCCTTTTTTATGTAAACGATCATGCTACTCAACAGAAGGCTTCCAGTTTTAATTAAAAGTAAAATGCAATCCAGGTCTGTTGAATTTATTTACACTTTTAAGAATCTTGATTTATGACGGTTCTGTCATGATTTTTTATGTTTACAAAGGATTACATAGCCTCTTGATATTTAGTTAATTATCATAAAAACAAGATGTGTGATTTGGCGCGCATTTGTCATTATTGTCATGTCAGAATTTCGAAATCCTGTTTGTATTAGTTTAGAAACTGTCTGAATCTTTTACATTTTCAGCTGGCTATGGCTATTCTTCTGGCACCATGGTTTGGGAATAAATACCCGCTACAGCGAGTTTTCCGGCCTGACTGTGTCATATGACACAGTTATGGCATTACTTTTGCTTGTATGTTTTTATCGTGGCCAGTGAAGGTCACAGAATCCGAGTGGGTTCAGTGGTTTTGCAGTAGTGTTACTAGCATAGTGGTGTTACTAACACAGTGGAGTGCTGCTGGTGATTTCACTGAACATTTTTTCAAATGAGCTTAAAAACGGTTTTCAGAAAATTGGGGCAGCAGGTATCGCCTGGTTTCTGGACAGGAGAAACAAATGAGTAGAATGAAATCTAGAGTGCTGGCGGGCATGTTTATGTGTACACCGCTGGTACTAGGCATGCAGACGGCGATGGCTCAACCAGTACCGGGTGGCACGCTTGATCCATTAACCATACCCAAGTATGTGACCCCGCTGGTGATCCCGCCGGTGCTTCACGATGACGGTGGTGCAGCAATGAGTGCCGAAGTGGCATTGCGCCAGATCGATCAGCAGGTATTGCCCGCAGGCTTCCCGACCACGCCGCTGTGGGCTTACGGTGATCCGGCCAATCCGGCAACTTTCAACAACCCTGGCTTTACCATCGAGGTGACCAAGGAAATACCAACGACCGTGACCTGGATAAACGATCTGGTCGATGCCAACGGTGGTTTCCTGCAGCACATAATTCAGGACGCAGCCGGTAACCCGCTGGTGGACCAGACCCTGCACTGGGCGGCGCCTAACCAGGACTGCCGAGAAGGTATTCCGCGCACCGATTGCGCCGGCGCCAGCGCTGATCCCTATACCGGCCCAATCCCCATGGTGACCCATGTGCACGGCGCACACGTCGGGCCCGAAAGTGATGGTTATCCCGAGGCCTGGTGGCTGCCTGCTGCCAATAACATCCCTGCAGATTATGCGACTCAGGGTACCTTCTACGATACTACAGCACCCGCTGATGCTGGAACGGCTGTGTTTAGCTACACCAACGACCAGCCAACCACGACGCTGTGGTATCACGACCATTCTCTGGGTATGACCCGGCTGAACGTCTACGCTGCCGGCGCCGGTTTCTGGTTGATCCGTGATGCCAACGATGGTGAGACCGGCCTGATCTCGGGCGTACTGCCGGGACCGGCGCCCAAAGCGGGTGACGATCCCAACGGCAATCCGGCAGTCCGTAACGCGATCCGCGAAATCCCCATCGCCATCCAGCCCAAGTCTTTCAATGCCGATGGCAGCCAGTACTATCCGGCTGACCGTGCCTTCTTTGAAGGACTGGGCACCGGTGGTATTTACGGTGACAACACAGGTCTCAACATCCCGTTCCTGCCGCAGGGCACCTCGGACATCGCTCCGATATGGAACCCGGAGGCCTTCTTCAATACCATGGTTGTCAACGGTAACACCTGGCCTGCAATGGAAGTGGCGCAGGAGCGCTACCGCCTGCGCTTCGTCAACGCCAGCGACTCACGCTTCATGAACCTGGCGATGTTTGAGGTCAAGAGCAACGGAAAGTTGTCTACTAAGGAAATCCCGTTCTACGTGATCGGTAACGATCAAGGCCTGCTTCCAGCTGTGGTGCGTATCGACACCGGTTTTGCAACAACCCTGCCTGGTGACGGCACGGATATTTGCACAGGTGGTAATGGCAAGCCAAAAGCGACCGGCGCAGTACCCGGCTGTATTAATGCTGTTCCCGGCACTTTTGCCGAGCAGGCATTGCTAATGGGCCCGGCAGAGCGCCCCGATGTCATCGTCGACTTCAGCGCCCTGCCTGACGGCACCATCGTGCGCATGATCAACACCGCACCTGATGCCCCCTTCGGCGGTTTCCCGGACGTTCCGGCTGATCCGGCCACCACCGGCCAGGTGATGCAGTTTGTGGTCAATGCGGCGCTGAACAACCCTAACGGCGACCCCAGCACCCCGGCTCCTGCGCTGGTACTGGATGCCAACCCCGGCGGTATGGCCAAGCACGGTCCATCGACTGTGACCCAGGATCTGGCGTTGCTGGAAGAAGAGTCGGCACTGTTGTGCGTGACCGTGGATGCGGTCACCGGTGTCATCGATCTGGATCCGACCTCTGTACCGCCTACGTGTGACCCGGTACTGGGCTCCGTGCCGTTCGCGCCGAAGGCGGCCGTGCTCGGCGTCAATGGCTCCGGCGGCGGTACCGTGCAGCTGTGGGACGACCCGATCTCGACAAACCCGGCCGTGGGCGATATCCAGACCTGGGAGATGTGGAACTGGTCGGCCGATGCCCACCCGATCCACCTGCACCTGGTCGCGTTCGAGGTGGTCAACCGCGAGACTATCGGTGGTGCGGTACGTCCGCCGGAGCCGTGGGAAGCGGGCTGGAAAGACACCGCGATCATGTATCCCGGCGAGGTGACCCGCGTCAAGGCCAAGTTCGATATACCCGGCCTGTACGTCTGGCACTGCCACATCCTGTCCCACGAGGACAACGAGATGATGGTGCCGTACTGTGTCGGTACACCGGGTGTCGACTGCCCGACCGAGCTGTTCAACTAGCATGGTCAGGCGGTGCGGCCGGCCGTAAGACCGGTCGCACCTGACTCGTAACTACAAGCAAAGGCCGCCGCATGGCGGCCTTTTTATGCCTGGTCCCTGGTTCTGCTATGATCAGGCTACAGGTCTAAAATATTTTAAAAATCAACAGGAGATTTTCATGAAGTTATCGATTTGCCTGCCGGGTGTTGTGCTCTGCTTGCTGACTTCACCGCTACTGGCAGCCGACGCACTCAATTTTGAAGACGAGACTACCCGCATCAACTACAGCCTGGGACACCAGATCGGTGGTGATTTCAAGCGCCAGGGTGTGGAGATGAATGCCGAGGCCGTGGTCCAGGGTATCCGCGATGCCCTGTCCGGCGCAGAGTCGAAAATGACCCCGGCCGAGATGAGCGCGACCCTGACGGAGCTCAAGCGCAAGGTGGTTGCAAACCAGCGCCAGCGCAATGTGGAACGGGAGCTTGACTACATCAAGGAAGGTAAAGCATTCCTTGAGCAGAACGCCAGGAAGGAGGGTGTTATCACCACCGACAGCGGGCTGCAGTATAAGGTTATCAAAGAGGGCAGCGGCAAGAGCCCGGGCCCGCAAGACCAGGTCACGGTGCATTACAAGGGCACCATGGTCGATGGCAAGCCATTTGACAGCTCCTACAAGAAGAACAAGCCGGCCACTTTCAGGGTCAACGGCGTGATCAAGGGCTGGTCCGAGGGGC
>Ga0316192_10001695_pt1 | contig 16305 bp, 13 predicted proteins | sample MerIslwburrow_MG_FD_204931 | JGI IMG/M metagenome (GOLD analysis project Ga0316192, IMG submission 204931) | Coastal sediment microbial communities from Maine, United States - Merrow Island worm burrow | ecosystem: Environmental > Aquatic > Marine > Coastal > Sediment | place: USA: Maine...
TACACGGTGTTATGATGTCCCAAGGCTTAAATCCTCTTGTTTTTACGGTGTTTGTTTGCACTTCCATTGTATCAACCTGTTGGGATTTAAGCCTTTTTATTATTTGTTAAGTGGGACAGCAGTGGGTAGTGCTGATTGATCAGGATCGAGCTATGGCGGGAGGTATAACTCCAGGAGATGCCCCTGGGTGGCCAGTAACCATTAGTGCTACAGGTAGCTATCGTTTAGTAAGTAGTCTAAATCTGGGGGGAGCAGGTGCCAATACAACAGCCATTGAGATAGTAGCCTCTGGCACAGGAAAACTGACTATAACATTGGATCTGAATGGATTTCTTATTGCGGCTTAATCAGTCCTGGAGCTGGAAATGGCATTGAAACTTCTAGTAGCTCAAGTGTTGCAATCATCAATGGAAGTATTCGAGGTATGGGTGGAGATGGTATTAGTTGTGGAGGCACCTGCACAATAAAAAACTTAGTTATCACACACAATGGTAATCATGGGGTTTTCGGAGGTGCAACTATTGTTCAAGACGTAACAGTGCAGGACAATGATGGTTATGGAATATATATTGGTGGCTCAAGCAGAGTTATTAATAGTTCTGTAACCAATAATGGGAAGCTTGGTATCGCTGCAGGAGATAATTGCACTATAGAAGGTAACGAAGTCAGATCAAATCAAGGCACCATCATAGCAGGCATTCAAACTGGGGAAAGCTGCTCAATAATTGGAAATGCCGCATTTGACAATGTTGGGGTTGGTATTGATGCCGGACCTGGCTCTGTTGTGAAAAGTAATGTTGCTAGACAAAATAGCGTAGGCATTGTGTGCCGTGGTGGCGGTTGTTTAATAAATGGAAACAATGCTAGCAATAATTATGCTGGTGGTATCTCAGCACAAAATGGAAGCACTGTAAGCGATAATGTGGCTAATGAAAATTTATCTACAAAAGGCGCAGGATTTGGAATTTCAGCTGGGTTGGGTTCAACAGTAATAGGAAATACTGCTAGATTGAATGATTGGTTTGGCCTGTCTATTAGCGGAAGTAGCAGCCCTGTGGGTTATGCCAAGAATGTGTTTACTGAAAATAATGGAGGCAACGGTAACCCACAGGTCAATGGTGGACTTGAAATGGATGTGAATATTTGCGGAACCGACATCACTTGCCCATGACTGACAAGGAGGCCAAGTCTGTACTAAACAAATATTGGGGTCAGAATAAATTTACTCTGATCCCAACTTAACAACATTGTATTGAGCCCCTGTATTGAAATTAGGCTTTTGATCTTTTGCGTGAAAACCCGACTAAACCAAATAGAGCGCTGCCAAATAACCAGACTGCAGCAGGCACAGGCACGGGTGTTACTTGCTCCAGCGAACCAATGGTGAAATCGTCAAACCCAAAGTAGTCAGCACTGCTGCCTGTGTTACTAAAGGTGATTGAATCAAATGTTTCTGTTTCGATAATACCCCAATAGAGCAATGAGCCATTGAGATTGTCGGCAACATCTCCTCCAGTTAAGTGCGGGATTTCATATGTTGCTGTGTTATGGCCTCCTAAGGTTGCTGAGATTTGGCCATCAAAATCACCAAAATCTACACCATAAAACCCAAGGGCTGCTATTGGGGCGCTAAATGAAATAGTGAATGAGTTGCTACTGGTTTCCCAAAACTGGGTGCCACTGTATGCAATGCGACCGTTTCCCTGGCCAACATAGGTTGTCTCAATTTCTCCGCCACCAGAAAGTGTTGCGATTCCAGCAATACCAAAATCAACTGATAGTGGAGCTGTGTCACCTCTGGCATAGCTTTCAAAGCTTTCTGTGCCAACACCTGTTAGGTTAGATACAAATGCTTCATGGGCTGTGTCTGAGTTGGTGGCATCGTCATTGTTAATCCACCCAAGGTCTTGGCCGAAATATATTTCGGCAGCCTGAATATTGCCGCTGACAAGAAATAGGGAAGTGAGGCTTAGACATAGTAAATTAAGCTTTTTCATTATTGCTCCTTATGAATTTAAGCATTCTAGTTAACAGATAGAAAAGTAAGCTAAAAGTTAACTATGTAGAATTAACTATAATTCAGTAATTAAGGAGTACTGATTTTACTTACTTCAACAACTCTCCCCCTTATAAATCTCTTTCTCTCATTTAATCTCTTTAAAATCGTATGTTTTTATATGATGCGTAACAATATGCAAACTCAGTCATAAATAATATGATCTATCAGCAGCTCTCTATTCCACTGCGCAAACTGAATCAAGATCGTATTATTTACATTGGTTGTATTAAGCAGCTATGGCCACATCTTTTCTTATTCGCTTGGCTTTTAAAAGTGTCAGTAGCCCAGCACCAAGTAGCCACACAGAGGCAGGAAGTGGTACTGGTGCTACCTGAGTAGTTGCTTCAAGGCGAGCCCAGTCAACAGGGCCATAGAGTGAGTTATCAGGATCAATTCCAAACCACTGTTTGTAGCCAGATAATAGTTCAATGCTGCCAGCCTGGCTTGGGTCAAATGCGTGAGAAACGCTCGAAAAAGCCATGCTTCCTGATACAGTTGTTCCTGCATAAAACGGTGTAGCTATACCATCAGAATTTCTAATATAAATTGAATCCATATATGAGGAACCGGTATTCGCCACATAGACGTCATCTTCGTCTACTTGGATACCACCAATCTCAAGTGTGTTAACTTCGAGCGTAAGGACAGCATAATCTGCAATAAAGTTGGTGTTAATACCTATGTTGTTTGTCTAGTCGTTTTTTATTGCGAGATATCCAGGGTTAGTGCCAACAGAGGTTTCATCAAAAGTGCCATTGATTGAAAAGATGAGTTCATCAGTCGTCATGCTGTCGATAGTGAATACCAGAGCAGCTTGTGAAGGCGCTATATAAAAAGCGATGAGTAATGGAAATAGTTTTTTTAGCATTGTTCTGTCTCCTGCAGAAGATTGGGATGCTGGGAGGTTCTGTAAGAACTGTTGATGGTGCTTAGAGCGTTGTAGCAAACAGTACAAATAGCTTGCTATGTTCTCGTGGCGATTGTTCTGTTGTACTACAGAAACGGGGTTGTAAAGGCAGAGTCTATTGCTACTCTGTGTGTGTGGTTTATTGCAGCATGCTTGTTCTTCAAATGCAAAAGGCTTAGCTTAGGTGTAATGTGCTAAATATGTAGTTGTCAAGATTTCTAACTATGCGTCTAATTTCTTGATAAATATTAAAATTTAATAATATATTGTGTTTGAATTAGGGTTGGGTAGGAATTCTATTTCTGAGATATTGAGGAATAAAATATGCCAATTCATAAGCATGCCTCTGGGTGTGTAGAAAACGAAAAAACAAGTGTGTTGTAATGCTTGGGGTATCAATCGAGGCATTCAAGCTTCTCTTTTGCCCTCGTTTGTTATGACAATCTATTGAGCCGCTTTGCCACACCATCGTGAATTAGATGCTGGCTATGAAACATAGTCGCATATGGCTGGCCAGTGATTTAGATGTGCTTGCATATTACTTGCGCTTACCGGCGAGCCCGCGCCTTTACTTTTCATAGCACGTAGCGATTGTCTTATTAGATTAATCTTTATGTATTTATAGTAGCTGTTTTATAAATAGACTCGATGACAACTACTGATATTATCAACAGTTGCCACCGAGTCTTCACTATTTTAATACCGCAACCAAAGGAAGAACAGCAATAACGCAATGATAAGGAGTAGTATGACAACAAACCAATTATCAAATGGTGGTTTTGCCGTGTGCTCTCCAAGGTTGAAGCTTCGGCTGCTGTCTTCTATGGCAACTGATACATTGACTGTATCCTCGTCCACATTTGTCGGCAGTGTTAGGGTTTGAGTATAGCTGCCATCCAAATTGTCCACTGTTGCTCCTGAAAATTGCCCCTGTGATGCAGTTAGAGAAATAGCCGCACTACGGTTTGGTCCAAAGTAGTTGCCCAATGCATCCTGTGGGGTGACGGTGACTGCAAAACGTTTAACTCTATCTGCTGTATCTCCAAGCGCTACCACGGCAATGCTCAGGTGGTCAGCTGAAGGAGCTACGCTCACGTGCTTTTGAATAAAGCGTTCGCGTTCGAAGGGTGTGCCACTGGCACTGTTGCCTCGTATATGAAACAAAAAGCTGTAGGTGCCTTCTTTAACAGTATCGTTGTACTGGGTTGTGTACAGACCATCGTTTGCAGCTGCATCACCGTGGGTTCCATCATCGTACATTGGTAAGGTTACAGCGGCCTCTCGACCGGGTACGGTGATCTGCCAAATTTCGGTCAGGTACATGGCCTTGCGCTGTAGTAGTGGTAGCTGCTCGCCGCTGAGGTTGGCGGGTATCTTGTCAAGTGCGCCCTGATCCACTTTATTTTCAGCAAACCAGTTTCCAAGTCCATCGCTGGGTCGGGTTAGTCTCACTTCAACTTGATCTAGTGTGGTCAGTGGGCTGCTAGCTTCAGTAGCGCGTGCCGTAAGAGTGATGGTTTCCCCAGTGCGGGGGCTTTTCTTATCCAGCCAAGCACGCATTTTTATGGCGGAGTCAGTGATTACTGTGTACTGGTAATGTTCAGTTGCTCCAGTATCCACACCACTGCCTACAACCTCCAGCTGCCAAGGGGTGGCAGTGACCTTTCCTGGTTGCTTAAGGAGTGATTCATCAACTGTGATAATTCGATATGTTTGCCCTGCATGTATCCGTACACCTGCGGTTTCATGCTCTACATTGCTGCCGTCCGAAGCTTTAAGGTGGATGCTCAATCTATCTTTTTGGGGGGTAGTCCAACTTAGGTGAAAGCTGAGCTTATGATCCTGCTCGTTGATAGATAATGCATGGCTTTTAGTCTCACCAGTAGATACGCTACCAAAAGGATCGGTTACTGTATCTAATCCCAGTCCGGCTGCCAGAACTTTGGTGTAGGTTGCAGACAAGGCGGTAGCAGGATCCCAGGCAGCAGGATCGAATCCCGGTGCAGCTGTTACATCATAAAAACCCTCTACGCCCAACTCTGCACCTACCGTGTCTGCTGCGAGTTCATCAAGAAAATGACCGCTGAGATCACCAGGACGGGAGAAACCTATGGTAAAAACTCGGATGCCTGCCAAGCTGCTGATCAGGTCTGCATAGGCAGCGTCACCTACCTCTATGGTGGATGGGCAGTTATGATAGCCGTCACTGAGCAGTACGATGACTTTCGGGTCGTAGGAGCTCAGCATACTTACAGTCTCTTGTAGACCGGCCAGCATGGGAGTGGAACCTCCTGTTTCTTGAGATGGAATCGTTGTACCTGTTGCTGTGCCATGACTTGCTGCATTGACTGGAGTTATCGATGTCACAGTTGCTGCATTGCAACCATCGTAGGGATGGCGTGGAAAGCGTGCAATGCCGAACTCCACTTCTCCTTCGCCATGATCAAGCAGTTGATCCATGAATTCGATGGCAGCACGCTTGGCCAGAGTGATCCGTTTCTCATCATCTGGCACGGGTCGGCTGCCGTCGTGCCCCCATGACATACTGCCTGAACCATCAATTAACAGGGCAACCCCTGGAGCTGTTGGCGAATGCAGCACCAACTGATCAATGGCGCTTTCCATGTAATCACTGCGTACCCAGATTTCGGCGATGCCATCATCAGGGTCAGAAAATTCACAGTCGGTGACAACGAAGGGTGCTGCATCACAGTTGGAGACGCCATCGATTAAATTTGCCGGGTCAGGTGTTGCCGTAGGATCACCAATAATGCCACTGGGTACTTTGTATGCTTTAGCTTGTTGGTAGGGTACAACGACATCGGGCCGTGGCATTCCGGTATTGGATAACTCGAAGTTAACTTGTGGAACTGTTTTGAATGTCCAGGTTGTTGGGTCTGTCTGGTCAAATCCGGCTGTAGTCATATCCACAAAATGCAAGACAAAACGCCCCCGGTCATTGGGTGCTACAGGGCAGCCTGTATCGCTGGGTGAATGGAAATAGGTTTTTTCACCTGATATGACCTGGCCGCATGCAGAGCCTGTGGCTGTATAGAAGGTGACCATGGTCTCGTAAGGATCATAGATGGTGCCATTATCAACTCCATCTACATTTGCCCATACGGCCATGGCTTCTCCCGGGCAGGTGGTGCCGGCACTGCACATGAAAAAGGGCTGAATATCATCGGTTACATCGCCACTATCGGCGATTGCAACTGACCCTACCGTTAGCATCATTAAGGATGCTGCAATGGTTAGATACAGCTTAAAAAAATTGTTGAATTGATATGAAAACATATTGCTCTCCCTGCAATGCATATTTTATTAAGAAGTTGGCGTGCGCCAGATGGTGATGTGCGTTATAAAATTAATCTCATTTGTGAACCAGTCCCTTGTTGTTTGGTAGGTGTTTAGAGCTTGCTCGTATTTATATAGGATAAAAGCGACAAAGTCAGCAGGCTGCTGCTTGAGCTTCAGTTAAGACATTTGGCACTCATTTATCCCTAGTTATATGCTGGTTATCGATAAAGATGAATGGTACTCCTCCACCTAAAAGTATAGATCAAAGCAATTTGGCTAGTCTCCTTTTTTGTTGCGTTATTTGATGGCAGATACCGCTATAGCGCTATCATCTTTATGCCAGCAATGAGGAGAATTAATCCAAGCAGATATTTAGTGGCCGGGTTTCCAAAATGCTTACTGCCATAGCTGGCACCAATAAATCCACCAATAGCTGCTGCCACAGCCCAGAAAGGCAATCCATCAGGCAGGTGTGGTGTGCTTGATCTAAGAAACCCCATAAGTCCTGCCGCAGAATTCACCAGAATAAAAGCTGAGGTAATACCCGATATCTTTTTTATCTCAACCCACTGAAAGGCGATGAGTAGCGGGCTTAAAAATATTCCGCCTCCAATTCCAGTCAAGCCTGAAAGAAAGCCAAGCCCAGCGCCCGATATGGCAATAGAAGGGATATGTGGTGGCTTCGGTGTGTAATTGGGTTTGTTGGCATCTTTAACAATGCGCCAGGCTGCATAGATTAAAACAGCGCCAACGATTGGATTGTAGTAGATAGCAGGGGGATTCAGTTGACCGCCCAGATAGGCAAATGGCGTGGAGATAAGAGCAAATGGCCAGAACAGTGACCATGAAAAGCGATCGGCACGGAGATACTTTATGGTTGCAATAGCAGCAACCAGCACATTGAGGGAGAGTGCAGTTGGTTTCATCTCCAGTGGTGCCATACTAAAAAGCGCCATTGCTGCCAGATACCCGGAAGCCCCTGCATGTCCAATGGATGAATACAGTGTGGAGGCTGCAAAAATCATTACAGCTAACATCAAAATACTTTCTATATCCATTTGCTAATTTGCTAATTTGGATTGCAAGTTGAGAAGCATTAATTGTATTGGCTAGAACAGAAGCTTGATGAATTCTGTCTGATTAATGGCAAAAGGTGTAGCCCTAAAAACTAAGGGAGGTATCAAAAGCAGCTCATATGCGATATCTGAATTGGTTTAAGGTTTGTTATAGACGACCGCTATAGAAGTACAAAGTACTGGGAAGTGGCCAAGAAGATAGGTTGGCTGCTGGTTTTGTAGGTTTATATAGTAGATTTAATGATTAGGAACTTCCATGAAAACAAATGCTTATGTGCGTGCTGTAGTCTTTATTACGTTCTTTGCAGGGATGGTGGCTGATGTTCTTGCGGTTACAGCCAGTGAATATGCTGTAGTCATCAATCTTGCTGGAGGGCAGCGCATGCTGAGCCAAAAGATGTCTAAGGAGATGCTGTTGGTGGCAAAAGGTATTGATGTTGATGCCAATAGAAAATCACTTAAAGATACTGCGGGTCTCTTTGATAGCAGGCTTAAGGGATTGCTCAATGGTGATGTGAATATGGGGCTGCCGCCTACGGATAGCGCCATTATTGTAAAGCAACTAGGCAAGGTGCAAACCCTCTGGTCTGACTTTCATTCAATTGTGCAGAGTGTTGTCGTCGGTGGCCAAGTGCCGGTAGGCAAGGTGGCAACTCTTAATTTGCCTCTGTTGAAGAATATGAACACAGCTGTTCGCTTGTATGAAAAGGAGGCCAAAAAGGCCACTGGAAAAAGTGCTGGGGTAGTGATTAATCTGGCAGGCAAGCAGCGTATGTTGAGTCAGAAGATGTCCAAAGAGATGCTATTGGTAGCACTGAACTATGAAGCCAAAGATAACAAGGCTAATCTTCGGGGCACGGCTTCTCTGTTTGATCGTACTCTCAAGGGGCTGCGTGATGGCGATAAGGACCTGGGCCTGCCTCCTACCAAGAGTGCAGCTATCGTTAAACAGCTGGATAAGGTGGCGAAGATATGGAGCCAATTTAAACCAGTGGCGGAAACAGCGGGTGATGTAAATGTTGCAGAAGTGGCGGCCGATGATCTAAAGAAAATGGTGAAATTGAATTTGCCGCTCTTGAAGGAGATGAATGCCGCTGTGAAGATGTATGAGCAGGCAGAACAATAAAATACTATTACTCAAGACAAGATTTTGTTCTCGTAACGCCAGGCTATTAGCATGATGTTCGTGGGCTAATAATTTTGGGAGTGTAAACATGCAGGCAAACGGTTCGATATTGTTATCTATCAGTAGGCTGTTTTCTAATATTCGTCTGAAATATCTGGTGATAAGTAGCTTGGTGATCTCTATTGGTATTGCAGCCTTCATAGGTGGGTTTAGCCGTATGCATCTTCAGGATGTGGCGATGGAACTTGAGTCCATTGCAGAACAGTCTGTTGGTATTAGCACCACCCTTGATAAATTGAAGAATGGCGCCCAATCAACGGCAGTGGAGGCTGCCCGCATCAGTGATGAGATGAATAATAAGCATGTGAAAATGATGCGCTCGAATGTATCGGAAATGGAGGTGCTGCAAAAAACATTTCAGCAGATTGCCGCCAATCTGAAAACCGTGATTGATAGCGGAGAAGAGGATGGCATGCTTTTGATGCTGGAGATTGAGGATATCTATGAGAAGGTCTCCAGAGAATCTATCCCGCGGGCAAAAACTATTGTGGCTGAGATAACCCACTCCACTAAGGAGGGTGAGGTTTTGGCTCAGGTGACAGCAGATATGGAGAAAAAAATGCTTCCCTTCGTTGTTAGTGCGAAAGAAGCTTTCCAGGTTTCTGAAGGGATCAAAAATAACTCTCTCGCCTCAGCACAAGATGCGGAAAAAGATGTTGGTGCACTCTCTTTGGTGCTTATTGTTGGTGTGGTCATTATGCTGATGGCAGCCCTGATTACTTATATAGTTATTGTCAGCCCTTTAAGGGAATTGAGAATGCGAATCAAAGATATTGCAGAAGGGGAAGGGGATCTCACTGTGCATCTTGATGACTCAGCAAAGAATGAGTTTGGTGAGCTGGCGGGTTCATTCAATATCTTTGTAGGAAAGTTGCGGATTTTAATCAATACGGTGCAAGGTTCTGCGGTGCAGTTGTCCCAATCAGCGGAGGACATGCTGCGAATTACTGAAGAAGCCAATACAGGCATTATGGAACAGCAGTTTCAGACGGAACAAGTAGCTACATCAATTAATGAGATGGCCAGTACGGTAGAGGAGATATCCCGTAATGCATCAGAGGCTGAGGTAGCAGCTAAGCATGCAGACGATAACTCCAAGAATGGCAATGCAGAAGTGGATCAGACCATGGCTACTATTACTGCATTGACCAATGAAATTGAGCGAACAGCAGGTTTTATCAGTGAATTTGAAAAGGACAGCACCAGTATTGGTGGTGTTCTGGATGTGATTAAAGGGATTGCAGAACAAACCAATCTGTTGGCACTTAATGCTGCTATTGAAGCAGCGCGGGCTGGTGAGCAAGGTCGTGGGTTTGCAGTAGTGGCGGATGAGGTGCGTAGTTTAGCTACCCGTACCCAGGAATCTACAGCTGAGATTCAGGTCATCATTGAACGACTGCAATCAGCTTCAAAGAATGCAGTGGTTGCGATGGATGAGGGGCGCAATCGTACCCAGGCTACGGTAGAGCAAGCGGGCAAAGCCAGAGATTGCCTGGGTTCAATAACGTCTGCCGTGGCGACTATCAGTAAACTGAATTCCCATATTGCTTGCGCCACAGTAGAGCAGGCAGCAGCCACTTCAGAGATCAATCGCAATGTAGTGACGATTAGTGAGACGGCCAAGACAACAGCTGAGGCTGCAACCCATATGTCCACCAAAGGGGAGTCTGTGGCGCAGTTAGCCAGAGAACTGCAGGCCCAGGCATTGCAGTTTAAGGCGACGGAGTAATTCATTTCAAACTATAAGGGTACAGGGATATGGCGGTATTCCCTGTGGCACTCCTGCATGGTCTAAATAGTAATGCCGAATAGTCTAAGAAGTGTGCCATTGCACAGACTATTGGATGCTTTTTCCGTGTATAATCCCCGGCTTTTCACCTCCGCTCAATTCATCCATGTCCGAATTACTTTCACAACTCAAGCGGCGACGTACCTTCGCCATTATCTCGCACCCAGATGCAGGTAAAACCACGCTGACTGAAAAATTGCTGCTCTACGGCGGTGCTATTCAGATGGCGGGCACTGTAAAGGGCCGTAAGGCGGCACGGCATGCCACCTCTGACTGGATGGAGATGGAGAAAGAGCGTGGCATCTCGGTCACCTCATCGGTTATGCAGTTTCCCTATGGTGATGACATTATCAACCTGCTGGATACGCCAGGCCATGAGGATTTCTCTGAGGATACCTACCGCACGCTGACAGCCGTTGATTCAGCGCTGATGGTGATTGATGTGGCCAAGGGCGTTGAGGCGCGAACCATCAAGCTGATGGAGGTCTGTCGTCTGCGTACCACCCCCATTCTGACCTTTATCAACAAGCTTGATCGAGAGGGTAAAGAGCCTATCGAATTGCTGGATGAGGTGGAGGATATCCTCAATATCAAGTGTGCTCCCGTAACCTGGCCAATCGGCATGGGCAAGCGGTTTAAGGGGGTGTTTGATCTGCGCACGGAGACCACTCATCTCTACTCGGCTACCCACGGTGGCAAAATCCAAGAGGGCGAGGTAATAGAAGGGCTGGATAATCCACGTCTGGATGAGCTGGTAGGTGATCAGGCTGATGAACTACGGGATGAGATCGAACTGGTGCGTGGTGCCAGTCATGAATTGGATCTGGAGGCCTATGCTCGCGGTGAGCTGACGCCCGTCTTTTTTGGCTCCGCCATTAATAACTTCGGGGTCAAAGAGCTGCTGGATGCTTTTGCGATGTATGCGCCATGTCCTCTGGGTCGCTCGACTCAGGAGCGCAAAGTTGAACCTTCAGAAGAGAAGTTCACCGGATTTGTCTTCAAGATTCAGGCGAATATGGATCCCGCACATCGGGATCGCGTTGCTTTTCTGCGAGTCTGCTCAGGCTCATATAAAAAAGGCATGAAGATGCGTCACGTGCGTATTGGCAAAGCGGTGCAGATCAGCAATGCCATCACCTTTCAGGCCGATGAGCGACGCCATGTGGAAGAGGCCTGGCCGGGCGATATTATCGGCCTGCACAATCACGGCACGATCCAGATTGGCGATACCTTTACCGACGGGGAAAGTCTCAAATATGAGGGTATCCCCTATTTTGCGCCTGAACTGTTCCGTCGTGTGGTATTGAAAGATCCACTGCGTATGAAGGCGTTGCAGAAGGGTGTACTGCAGTTGTGTGAAGAGGGTGCTACTCAGGTATTTCGTCCGATGAAAAATAATGACCTGATTCTGGGGGCAGTGGGCGTGCTTCAGTTTGAGGTGGCGGCTCAGCGCCTGAAAGATGAATATAACGTTGAAGCCATAGTGGAGCCGGTGCAGGTTGCTACGACCCGCTGGGTGCAGTGTGATGATAGCAAGATGTTGGAGCAATTCCGCACCAAGGCGCATGCCAATCTGGCCCTGGATGGGGATGATCAGCTGGTCTATCTGGCGACCAGTCGCGTCAATCTTGATCTGACGATTGAGCGTTGGCCAGACATTAAATTCCTAGCCACGCGGGAATTGTAGGCTGAGAAGGCGGTTTTGTGATGGAGTTCACAATATTGATGGTCAAAGCGCCGGTGAAAAGCACAAAGTTGACCCATACTTGAATGTATAGTTATTTTTAAGGGTTATTCCGATGGAACCAACAAGTTCAGTGGGTAGTGCGCTCAATGCCGGTGTTCAGGGTATACAGAGCGGCCTTGAGAGCATGAGTCAGCATGCTGATCAGGTAGCAAAAGCCAGCAGCTCAGGTAAGGTTGAAGATGTGGCAAAACCGCTGGTGGAAATGGTTGCTGATCGTACTCAGATTGAGGCCAGTGTAAAGGTTGTTCAGGCAGCAGATGCCATGACTAAAACGATTGGCAGTTTGCTTGATGTAACTGCGTAAAAATTAACGACTTGGCAGGGGTCGGTTTCAGCTCACTTTGGTGAGCAGGAATCGGCCCTTTTCATTTCTGTTCCCTCCTTTCAATCCAATAATAAGCCCTTTTATTCCAATAATAAGCATAACAATTTTAGTTTTCTTAAGAAGTGTCCTACTATGTCGAAAACATAATAGAGCAATGGGTTTATTTGCCTGTTTATATCTGGATTTTAATAAAGTTATCTGACTATGAAACTGAAATCACTCTTTTTGGGTTCGCTTGTTCTTGCAGGGGCTCTCTTTGGTGGTGCCAAAGGGTACATCTATCATCGTGTTTCAAGTGAGTTGGATAAAGCTATCTCAATGGCCGAGCCATTTGCAGATATCCGCTATCAGGGTATTAGCTCCAGCTTTGAAGGCCGAATTGCAGTTGAAAATATCAGGATCTACCCCGTCACCAGTAACGATGAGATAACTATTGAATCGGCTCAGATAAGTGGAGATGGCCTGCAGTTTCTCTATCAACTGCTCATGGGTGGTTTTCAGAACAAACCACCTGAAAAATTTGGGTTATCTGTTAAAGGTTTTAGTATTCCATTGGGTGGCGATCTTGCTGTTAATTATTCCAGTATGCTGGATAGCGTTAAGCAGGCATCAGGGGTTAAGGATTCAGATGGCTGTGGATTGATGACGGGGTTGTCCCCTGACTTGCTGGGCTCTTTGGGTTTCTATGCCATCATTATGGATACAACATTGGATGTTGATTTTGATCAGGTTGAAGGTCGGGCTGAAATGCAGATTGGTTTTGATGTGCGTGATGTTGAATATTCACAAATATCGGTGCTGATGACGAATGTCTCTGAACCCGGCGCCATTATGATTGGCATGCAGAAGCCACAACTTTCTGAGATATCTGTGATTTACCAGATTGATCCTGAGTTTGTCGCAAAATCCCAAAAACACTGTGCAGATTCACGCGGGCTGACGGTTGATGCCTTTGTGGAATCGACGTTAAATTTGGATAAGCAGGAACTGGCACAGCAGTTGGGTTTCGTACCAGGCCCTGGTCTGCTGGCTGCTATAAAGAGCTTTATCAAGAACCCGAAGGAGGTGAGTTTTAGCATTCATCCACCTGAAGGCGTTGATCCTGCCAGTTTCTCTCTTTATAAGCCGGAAGACATTCCAGACATGCTGAATTTGCAGTTAGCCGTTAATGGCGAACCTGTTACTGATCTTAGCTTTAGCATGTTGGAACAAGCTGCAAGTGAAGCCAGTACAGGTGTAGCATCACAGTTGCCGGGTGCGGCGGCTGTCTTCTCTCCTCGTGCCAGACAGGCCAAAAAAGCTGAAGTCACTCAGCGTTATGTACAAACACCGGTGGCACGGCTGCATAAGTATATTGATGAAGATGTGCACGTCTTCATTGACCAGGAGGGTGTGGTACGAAAAGGGAAGTTGATGTCGATAGAAAAAGCGGGCCTTGTTATCAAGCAGCGACTATCAGGTGGTGATATGACGGTGCATGTGCCGCTAAATCAGATTACAAAGGTTGAGGTCTATCGACTGCCCGATTAACGGCTGTTCATCATAATCGTAGAAAGAGCCTAACATCACCGATTCGCTTTAGGCTAAAATGGTAGCCTGTTTATTAAGACTCAGGCTGCATCTTCCCATGTCAATATCTCCTATAGAGCGCCACTGCACCCAAGGGGTGCCCGTTGGTTCTGTTGTTATTGGTGGCGATAAACCCGTCGTTATTCAATCGATGACCAACACGGATACTGCTGATATCGTTGCTACCGTGAAACAGGTTGCAGAGCTGGCAGAGGCAGGCTCAGAGCTGGTGCGGCTTACGGTTAATACCGAAGAGGCTGCTGAAGCAATCCCACAGATCCGCGAGGCGTTGGATCAACGCAACTGCAATGTGCCACTGATTGGCGATTTTCACTTCAATGGCCACAAGCTGCTGACCCAATATCCTGAGTGTGCTCAGGCACTGGCCAAATATCGCATTAATCCTGGTAATGTGGGGCGCGGTGCCCATCGTGATAGCCAGTTTGCCAGCATGATTAAGATAGCCGTCCGTTATGACAAGCCGGTTCGTATTGGCGTCAACTGGGGCAGTATGGATCAGGAGTTGGTCGTACGCATGATGGATGAGAATGCCAAGCTACCTCAACCAAAAGAGACCGATGAGGTCATCCGCGAGATTATGGTGGTCTCGGCGCTGGAGAATGCTAAACAGGCTAAGGCATTGGGTTTGAGGCAGGATCAGATCGTCCTCTCCTGCAAAATGAGCGGTGTGCAAGACCTAATTGCCGTCTATCAAGAGCTGGCTCAGCGCTGCAACTATGCCCTGCATCTGGGGCTGACTGAGGCGGGTATGGGTGCCCGTGGGATTGTAGCCTCAACTTCTGCATTGGCGGTGCTATTGCAGCAGGGTATTGGTGATACCATTCGCATCTCACTTACCCCAGAGCCGGGTGCATCACGCACTGAAGAGGTGGTGGTTGCTCAAGAGATTCTACAGGCTCTGGAGCTGCGTAACTTTACCCCCGCTGTTATTGCCTGCCCCGGTTGTGGGCGCACCAGCAGTACGGTCTTCCAACAACTGGCAAAAGATATTCAAGCCTACCTACGCCAACAGATGCCGGTTTGGCGTAAGTTATTCCCCGGTGTGGAAAACATGACCGTAGCGGTTATGGGCTGTGTGGTGAATGGCCCCGGTGAGAGTAAACACGCCAATATTGGTATCAGCCTGCCGGGTAGCGGCGAGACACCTGTGGCTCCGGTTTATGAGGATGGAGAAAAGACGGTCACACTCAAGGGTGATGATATTGCCGAAAAGTTTCAACAGGTGGTGGAGCGCTATGTTCAATCGCACTACTCATCGGATGCTAACCATTAGCAGCACACTCTAATTAATATTCCAATCGATTTAAGATTAATTTAAATCTCAGCTTGCTTAGATGCCCATGATAATCTGAGCTAAAGTTAAATGTAGATGCTGAATCTCTACATTTAAATTTAGCTGGGGTGGTGTGGTGTATGGGCAAGCGGTTATGGAGTCCTTCTAAAGCTGGCTTAAAAAAATCAAATATGTACCGTTTTATGCAATTGATTAATAAACGGTACAGTAAAAACCTGCACGACTATAAATCACTCTACGCCTGGTCAATCGAGAATATTCTAGAATTTTGGGTATTGATGTTTGAATTTGCAGAGATTCAAGCAGCGGGTGAGATTCACCCCGTCATTGATAATCTAAATAAGATGCCAGGCGCGGAGTGGTTCCCCAATATAAAATTGAACTTTGCAGAAAATCTTCTTAAATACCGTGATGATCAAATAGCCATAATCTTTAAACAAGAAGGTTGTGACTGCATAAAATTAACTTATAAGCAGCTGTATGCTGAAGTTGCCAGGTTGGTGGAGTCACTTAAATCATCAGGTGTGCAAGCGGGTGATCGGATTGTCGGCTTTATGCCTAACATGGCTGAAACAATTATAGCCATGCTAGCAGCTACCAGCATTGGTGCAATTTGGTCATCCTGTTCACCTGATCTTGGCATGAAAGGCGTGTTGGATCGTTTTGGCCAAATAAAACCAAAGGTGCTGTTTGCTGCTGATGGTTATCGCTACAAAGGGAAGAAGATCGATTCTATCCATCTGCTGTCTGAAATAATCGATGAGATTCCCTCTATTCAAAAACTTGTTGTCATACCCTATAACAGCAAAAACCCCGTTATTGATTCCATTGCCTGCGCAGTTGACTATGAAGCATATCTCTCTTCGGCATCAAATCTAACGATTGAATTTGAATCGTTGCCGTTCAGCCATCCGCTTTATATTATGTATTCATCGGGCACTACCGGGCTTCCAAAGTGTCTTGTCCAAAGTGCAGGTGGTGTGCTTATCAACCAGTTAAAAGAACTGATGTTGCATACAGATGTAAGACGTG
>Ga0316192_10001696_pt1 | contig 16302 bp, 11 predicted proteins | sample MerIslwburrow_MG_FD_204931 | JGI IMG/M metagenome (GOLD analysis project Ga0316192, IMG submission 204931) | Coastal sediment microbial communities from Maine, United States - Merrow Island worm burrow | ecosystem: Environmental > Aquatic > Marine > Coastal > Sediment | place: USA: Maine...
GGGTGACAACGTCAAGATGGTTGTCAAGTTGGGCGCACCGATTGCGATGGAAGACGGACTGCGTTTTGCTATTCGTGAAGGTGGCCGTACCGTTGGTGCGGGTGTTGTTTCTAAGATTATCGAGTAAGAGTACCTAAAAAGCGGGGGTCGAATGGCTGCGGCAGGGTATCTGTCATGGCGATTTGATCCCCAGTCGTTTTTAGGCCAGTGGCTCAATTGGTAGAGCAGCGGTCTCCAAAACCGCAGGTTGGGGGTTCGAGTCCCTCCTGGCCTGCCATTTATGGCAAAAGTAGAGGCATCTAAACAGGATGAACGCAAAAGTTGAGGTTGAAAGCAGCTCTGGGTTGGATACCGTAAAGCTACTGCTGGCGCTGCTGTTGCTAGCGGCTGGCATTGTTGGCTTCTACTATTTCGAGGAAGAATCTGTCCTTTATAGGGTGTTGGGTTTGCTGGCTGTTGCCGGCGTCTCCGTAGCGATTGCGTTGCAGAGTAACCCTGGTCGCCGTATATGGACGTTTGCAGTTGATGCGCGTACCGAGGTGCGTAAAGTTGTTTGGCCTACGCGTCAAGAGACCTGGCAAACCACATTGATTGTGTTTGGTATGGTGTTATTGATGTCGTTGATTCTCTGGGCTGTAGATCTTGGTCTGATGAAGGCTGTGAAAGTGCTTACAGGGCAGGGAGGATAACCATGTCTTTGCGTTGGTATGTTGTTCATGCCTTTTCGGGTTTCGAGGCTCAAGTAAAGCGTTCATTGACTGAGCGCATTGCGCGTGCAGGGATGGACGAATTGTTTGCTGATATTTTGGTTCCGACGGAAGAGGTCGTAGAGGTTCGTGCGGGCCAGCAGCGAAAAAGCGAACGTAAGTTTTTCCCTGGCTATGTCTTGGTGAAGATGGAGTTGACAGACGAGACTTGGCACTTGGTTAAGGATGTTCCAAAAGTTATGGGCTTTATCGGTGGTACCGGTGATCGTCCTACGCCTATTTCAGATAGGGAAGCTGACGCTATTTTGCAGCGTGTTCAGGAGGGTGTGGAAAAACCACGTCCGAAGATTCTTTTCGAGCCTGGCGAAGTTGTGCGGGTTATTGATGGTCCTTTCAACGACTTTAACGGTGTTGTTGAAGAGGTGGACTATGAGAAGAGTCGCATGAAGGTGTCGGTGCTGATTTTTGGACGCTCCACGCCGGTCGACCTTGAATTTGGCCAGGTTGAGAAGGGCTAGGCGCAAAAGTAATTTACCAATGATTGTCGGTTATGAGTTGTCGGCAATCCGTGTGCAGTAAATATTCAATATTTCTAAAGTAACGTAGGGGAGCCAAGGTGAAAGTCCTTGGCGTTTGCACCCACAGGAGATCCAGAAATGGCAAAGAAAATACAAGCTTATATTAAGCTTCAAGTGAAGGCTGGTGAAGCCAATCCTAGTCCGCCTGTTGGTCCAGCTTTGGGTCAGCATGGTGTGAACATTATGGAGTTCTGTAAGGCGTTTAACGCTCAGACCCAGAATGTAGAAAAAGGGTTGCCAATCCCTGTTGTGATCACAGTGTACGCTGATCGCAGCTTTACCTTTATTACCAAAACGCCACCAGCATCTGTGTTGTTAATGAAAGCGGCGGGCCTTAAAAAAGGCAGCGGCACACCTAATACTGACAAAGTGGGTACCGTCAGTCGTGCTCAGCTGGAAGAGATTGCGCAGACCAAAATGGCAGATCTAAATGCTGCCGACATGGATGCGGCAGTACGCATTATTGCAGGTAGCGCCCGTAGTATGGGTCTTGATGTGGAGGGCGTTTAACATGGCTAAATTATCCAAACGCGCAAAAGCAATCTATGAAAAGGTAGATGCTAAAAAGCAGTATGCTGCTGAAGATGCCTTTGCTGTGCTAAAGGACATTCCAGGTGCAAAATTCATAGAGTCAGTAGATGTTTGTGTGAACCTTGGCGTTGATCCACGTAAATCAGATCAGGTTGTACGTGGTTCTACGTTGCTGCCTAACGGTACTGGCAAGACTGTACGAGTGGCAGTTTTTACCCAGGGTGCAAATGCTGATGCTGCCACAGAGGCTGGTGCTGATGTGGTGGGAATGGATGACCTGGCGGCAGATGTAAAGGCCGGCAACATGAATTTTGACGTTGTTATTGCATCTCCCGATGCGATGCGTGTTGTAGGGCAGCTTGGTCAGATTCTGGGTCCACGTGGTTTGATGCCTAATCCCAAAGTTGGCACTGTTACACCAAACGTTGCTGAGGCCGTGAAAAATGCTAAGGCCGGTCAGGTTCGTTATCGTACTGACAAGGCAGGCATTATCCACTGTTCAATTGGCAAGGTTGATTTCGAGCCTAAGGCACTGCAAGAGAATCTCGAAAGTCTGCTTGCTGACCTGAAGAAGGCTAAGCCAACTGCAGCGAAAGGTGTTTACCTACAGAAGATTACAGTTTCCAGCACGATGGGGCCTGGGCTTTTATTAGACCAAGCATCTTTGGATATCTAGAGATATTTGCGCAGCGCGTTTTTGTGCTGCGTTGCTGCATTTGATAATGCAGCATTTACCGACTTTGCGGGGTTCCAGGCCAATAGGCCTGGTTGCCGTCAAAGACCGTAGGTGCGCCATTGGTGCTTAATATAGTGCATTAGCCTACGCAGGCGGTGTCCCGAAGCAGGATTTTCCTGGTGAAGGCATCGTGTTAACTGGGCATTCTTTGGAATGCTCATTGGTGTCAACCAGGACGGGATTTCCCGTCCAAACAATGAGAGGTGACGACAACATGGCACTAAATCGTGCACAGAAGGAAACAATCGTCGCCGAGGTCGCAGAAGTAGCGGCTACTGCCTATTCAGCCATTGCTGCGGAATACCGAGGTCTGACTGTTGGGGATATGACTCAGCTGCGTGTGGAAGCACGTAAAGCTGGCGTTTATCTTCGTGTGGTCAAGAATACTTTGGCGCGCCGTGCAGTGGAAGATACTGAATTCGCCTGCATGCAGAAAGGTCTTGCCGGTCCGATGGTATTGGCTTTCTCGCAGGAAGATCCAGGGGCAGCAGCTCGTGTAATCAACGACTTCTCAAAGCAGAACGATAAACTGGTTGTAAAACTGGTCTCGATTGGCGGCAAGATGCTTGAGCCGACACAAATTGAAGATCTGGCAAAGATGCCAACTTACGATCAGGCTATCAGCCTGCTGATGGCGGTTATGAAAGCGCCTGTAGAGAAGCTGACACGCACCATAAACGAGGTGCCTGGCAAGTTGGTTCGTACTGTTGCGGCTGTACGCGATGCAAAAGAGGCGGCTTAATTAGCCTGCCTTTCCAATAACTTATTTAATGTTTAAATCCAGGAGTTAACAATGGCTGTGTCCCAACAAGACATTTTAGATACCATTTCTAACATGACTGTTCTGGAGGTCGTTGATTTGATCTCTAGCATGGAAGAGAAATTCGGCGTTTCTGCCGCTGCTGCAGTAGCTGCTGCGCCAGCTGCTGGTGGTGATGCCGGTGCTGCTGCTGAAGAGCAGACAGAATTTGATGTAATTCTGACAGGCTTTGGTGGCAATAAAGTTGCTGTTATTAAAGCGGTTCGTGGCCTTACTGGCCTTGGCTTGAAAGAAGCCAAAGCTGCGGTAGAAGGTGCTCCAGCTGCTATGAAGGAAGGCGTCTCTAAGGAAGAAGCTGAAGACGTCAAGAAGCAATTGGAAGAAGCGGGCGCAACTGCCGAGATCAAGTAACTCCTTGATCAAAGCGATTGCAACCCGTAACGGGACGGGGCTGACGGCATTTTGCCGTTGGCCTTTTCCTGTTTGTGACGATGCGGTTTTTAATTCGCATTGTCACGCATGATACATACGAGTATCAAAATCATATTTTTTGAAGTCTTTTGAATCCGAGGGACGGCAACATGGCCTATTCTTTCACCGAGAAAAAGCGTATCCGTAAGGATTTTGGCAAACGCCCAATTATCCTTGATACGCCCTTTCTTTTGGCGACTCAGATTGATTCCTACCGACGCTTTTTGCAAGATGGCGTGGCAGTGGCTGATCGTGCAGATATTGGTCTGCATGCAGCATTTAAGTCAGTATTTCCAATTACCAGTTATTCTGGAAATGCGGCATTGGAATATGTCAGCTATCGTCTTGGCGAACCCGTTTTCGATGTGCGCGAGTGCCAGCTTCGTGGCACAACCTACGCTGCACCGTTAAGGGTTTTGGGTCGCTTGGTGATCTATGATAAAGAGGCTCCAGCCGGTTCAAAGGTTGTAAAGGATATTCGTGAACAAGAAGTCTACATGGGCGAATTGCCGCTCATGACAGATACCGGAACCTTTGTCATCAATGGAACTGAGCGCGTTATCGTCTCTCAGTTGCACCGTTCTCCGGGTGTCTTCTTTGACCATGACAAAGGTAAGACTCACTCTTCTGGAAAGCTGCTGTTTTCTGCTCGCGTGATTCCTTACCGCGGTTCCTGGCTGGATTTCGAATTTGATCCCAAAGATTCTGTATTTGTGCGTATTGATCGTCGCCGCAAACTGCCGGCTACGGTTCTGATTCGTGCGCTGGGTTACGATACCGAAGAGATGCTTGATATGTTCTTTGAGAAGGATAATTTCCGTCTCAATAAAACCGGCATCAAAATGGAGTTGGTACCCGAACGCCTGCGTGGCGAAATGCTGAGTTTTGACGTTAGCGCCAAAGGCGAAGTTATCGCAGAAGCAGGGCGACGTATTACTCAGCGGCATATCAAAGCGCTTGAAAAAGTAGGTGTTAAAAGTCTGGATGTCCCGTCAGATTTTTTGCATGAGCGAGTGCTTGCTCACAATATTATCGATACTGAGACTGGCGAAATACTGGCGAATGCCAATGACGAGATTACTGAGGAGCTGTTAGAGCTTCTGGTCAGCAGTGGCGTTAAAAAGATCAGTACGCTGTTTACCAATGACCTGGATCATGGTGCGTTCATCTCCAGCACACTGCGCCTGGACTCATCCACCAATGATCTGGAAGCGAAGGTAGAGATCTACCGGATGATGCGCCCAGGTGAGCCGCCAACCAAAGATGCGGCTGAGAACCTATTTAAGAATCTGTTTTTCAGCCCCGATCGCTATGACCTTTCAGCTGTTGGTCGTATGAAGTTCAACCGCAGGTTGAATCGCACGGACTCTGATGAGGGCGAAGGTGTTCTCTCAAAAGAGGATATTACTGATGTCCTTAAAGAGTTGATCAACATTCGCAATGGTAATGGCGTTGTGGATGATATCGATCATCTGGGTAATCGCCGTATTCGCTGTGTTGGTGAGATGGCAGAGAACCAGTTTCGCGTTGGCTTGGTGCGTGTTGAGCGTGCTGTCCGTGAGCGTCTGACCTTGGCCGAATCTGAAGGGCTGATGCCGCAAGAGCTAATCAATGCCAAGCCTGTTTCAGCTGCGATCAAAGAGTTCTTTGGCTCTAGCCAGCTTTCGCAGTTTATGGATCAGAACAACCCGCTTTCTGGCATGACCCACAAGCGCCGTGTCTCTGCGCTTGGCCCTGGTGGTCTGGCGCGTGAACGTGCCGGATTTGAGGTGCGAGACGTACATCCAACGCACTATGGTCGTGTTTGCCCGATTGAGACACCTGAAGGGCCAAACATTGGCCTGATTAACTCCCTTTCCGTTTATGCCCGCACCAACAGTTATGGCTTTTTGGAAACACCGTATCGCCGAGTGATTGATGCCAAGGTGACGGAACAGGTGGATTACCTCTCTGCTATTGAAGAGGGGCGTTTTGTGATTGCGCAGGCTAATGCCACGTTGAGTGATGATGGTGAATTGGTGGATGAGCTTATCTCCTGCCGTCATCAAAATGAGTTTACCCTCTCCACGCCAGATAAGATTGAATATATGGACGTGTCGCCGAAACAGATTGTTTCTGTGGCGGCTTCATTGATTCCGTTTCTGGAGCACGATGATGCAAACCGCGCACTCATGGGTTCCAACATGCAACGTCAGGCTGTGCCAACCCTTAGGGCTGATAAGCCGCTGGTGGGTACGGGCATGGAGCGCACAGTAGCAGTTGACTCCGGTGTGGCTGTCGTTGCAACACGTGGTGGTGTGGTTGATTCAATTGATGCTGCCCGCATCGTTGTACGTGTGAATGATGATGAGACTGAGGCGGGTGAGTCTGGTGTGGATATCTACAACCTGACCAAGTATACCCGTTCCAACCAGAACACCTGTATTAATCAGCGTCCCCTGGTAAATCCTGGCGACATCATTAGCCGGGGAGATGTGCTGGCTGATGGACCTTCTACAGATCTGGGTGAGCTGGCGCTGGGTCAGAATCTGCGCATCGCATTTATGCCTTGGAATGGTTACAACTTTGAGGATTCCATTCTCATCTCAGAGCGAGTAGTTGAAGAAGATCGCTTTACCACGATCCATATTGAAGAAATGACCTGTATGGCACGTGACACCAAGTTGGGTGCTGAGGAGATCACGGGTGATATTCCTAACGTAGGTGAATCTGCGCTGGCCAAACTGGATGAATCTGGCATCGTCTATGTTGGTGCTGAAGTTAAAGAGGGTGACATCCTGGTAGGCAAGGTTACACCTAAGGGTGAAACACAACTCACGCCAGAAGAGAAGTTACTGCGCGCTATTTTTGGCGAGAAGGCTGCTGATGTAAAAGATACCTCACAGCGCGTCAAATCGGGCATGTCCGGTACTGTTATTGATGTTCAGGTCTTTACTCGTGATGGTGTCGAGAAAGATGCGCGCGCACTTCAGATTGAAGAAGAGGAGTTGGATCAGGTCAGAGCAGATCTGGGTGACCAACTGCGCATTATGGAAGAGGATACCTTCCAGCGTGTCGAAAAAATGCTCCTGGGCAAGGTTGTCGATGGCGGCCCTAACTCGCTAAAGGCAGGATCGAAGGTCACTAAGGCTTACTTGACAGAGCTTGAGCGTGATCAGTGGCTGGAGATTCGTCTGCGTAATGAGACAGCGGCACAGCAGCTGGAGGCCATTGCTGAGCAGGTTAAAAGCATGCGTGAGGATTTCCGCCAACGCTTTGAAGCCAAGAAGAGCAAACTGACCAGTGGTGACGATCTGGCACCTGGCGTGCTCAAGATGGTCAAGGTCTATATGGCTGTAAAACGCCGTATTCAACCTGGCGACAAGATGGCTGGTCGTCATGGAAACAAGGGTGTTATCTCTACCATCGTTCCTGTGGAAGATATGCCTTACTCCGAAGATGGAACACCGGTCGACATCGTGCTTAATCCACTGGGTGTGCCTTCTCGAATGAACGTGGGGCAGGTGCTTGAGACACATCTGGGCTGGGCGGCGAAAGGCTTAGGTCAACGCATTGGTGAAATGCTACAGAATCAAGCCAAAGTGACTGAGCTGCGGGACTATCTGGAAAAGATTTACAACACCAGCGGCAAGAAAGAAGAGCTTGATAGTTTCAGCGATGATGAAATTATCAGGATGGCGGGTAACCTGAAAGGTGGCGTGCCTATGGCAACGCCGGTCTTTGATGGTGCCAGTGAGCTAGAGATCAAACGCATGCTTGAGTTGGCTGGACTGCCCGCGAGTGGTCAGACGACTCTCTATGATGGCCGTACAGGTGAATCTTTTGATCGGCCGGTCACTGTGGGCTACATGTACATCCTTAAATTGAACCACTTGGTTGATGACAAGATGCATGCACGTTCAACCGGGCCGTACAGTCTTGTGACCCAGCAGCCATTGGGTGGTAAAGCCCAATTTGGTGGTCAGCGTTTTGGTGAGATGGAGGTCTGGGCGCTGGAAGCGTACGGCGCTGCCTATACCTTGCAGGAGATGTTGACCGTCAAGTCAGATGATGTAACGGGTCGTACGCGGATGTACAAGAACATCGTGGATGGTAATCATCAAATGGATGCGGGCATGCCTGAGTCATTCAATGTGCTGGTCAAAGAGATTCGTTCATTGGCCATTAATATCGAGCTGGAGCGGAAGTAGATCTGTTTTGTGGCAGACCTATAACTACTTCCAATTACAGGAGATACGATCTTGAAAGATCTACTAAAGCTTATTAAACAGCAGGGGCAAACTGAAGACTTCGATGCTATTCGAATTGGTCTAACTTCGCCCGACATGATTCGTTCTTGGTCCTATGGCGAAGTCAAAAAGCCTGAGACCATCAACTATCGTACTTTCAAGCCAGAGCGCGAAGGTCTCTTTTGCGCCAAGATTTTTGGCCCGACCAGCGATTATGAGTGCCTGTGTGGTAAGTACAAGCGTCTCAAGCATCGCGGTGTTGTGTGCGAGAAGTGTGGTGTTGAGGTAACCCTCTCAAAAGTGCGCCGCGAGCGCATGGGCCACATTGCACTGGCCAGCCCAGTTGCACATATTTGGTTCCTCAAATCATTGCCATCCCGTATTGGTCTACTGCTGGATATGACCCTGCGTGAGATTGAGCGCGTTCTCTATTTTGAATCGTTTGTGGTTGTTGATCCGGGTATGACGCCGCTTGAGCGGGGCCAGTTGCTGACTGATGAGCAGTACCTTGATGCGATTGAAGAGAATGGCGATGAATTTGATGCCCGCATGGGTGCTGAAGCGGTGTATGAGCTGCTGCGCACTATCGATATGGCGGCTGAAATTGTGCGCCTTCGTGAAGAGATTGATGCGACTAATTCAGAGACCAAGATCAAAAAATTCAGCAAACGCCTGAAATTGATTGAGTCGTTGAATGCATCCGGTAACCGTCCAGAGTGGATGGTCATGACCGTGTTGCCTGTGTTGCCGCCAGAGTTGCGCCCACTGGTTCCGCTGGATGGTGGTCGTTTTGCGACCTCTGATCTGAATGACCTTTATCGACGGGTTATCAACCGGAACAACCGTTTGCGTCGCCTGCTGGATCTGAATGCGCCAGACATTATTGTTCGTAACGAAAAACGCATGCTGCAGGAATCTGTAGATGCCCTGTTGGATAACGGCCGTCGTGGCCGTGCTATCACGGGTACCAACCGACGTCCTCTGAAATCCCTTGCTGACATGATTAAAGGTAAGCAGGGTCGTTTCCGCCAGAACCTGTTGGGTAAACGTGTTGATTACTCAGGTCGTTCTGTCATCGTGGTGGGGCCAACCCTGAAGTTGCATCAGTGTGGCCTGCCTAAGAAAATGGCTCTAGAGTTGTTTAAGCCTTTCATCTTCAGCAAGCTGCAGTTCCGTGGTCTGGCAACCACAATCAAGGCAGCTAAAAAGCTGGTTGAGCGTGGAAGTACTGAGGTGTGGGATATCCTTGAAGAGGTTATTCGTGAACACCCTGTCATGCTGAACCGTGCGCCTACACTGCATAGACTTGGCATCCAGGCTTTCGAGCCAGTGCTGATTGAAGGTAAGGCTATCCAGCTGCACCCGCTGGTCTGTACCGCATTCAACGCCGACTTTGATGGCGATCAGATGGCGGTGCATATTCCGTTATCGATTGAGGCGCAGCTTGAGGCGCGTAGCCTCATGATGTCGACTAACAATATCCTCTCTCCAGCTAATGGTGAGCCCATCATCGTGCCATCACAGGACGTTGTTTTGGGGCTTTATTTTATGACCCGTGAGTGCATTAATGCTCAGGGCGAAGGAATGGCCTTCTCCAATGTGAAAGAGGTGCATCGTGCCTATGATGGACGCCAGGTCGGGCTGCAGGCCAAGGTCAAGGTTCGCATCCGCGAAGTGGTTCCAAATGCCGATGGAGAGCGGATTGAACAGATTCGCCGTGTAGACACCACAGTCGGGCGGGCAATTCTCTCCGAGATTCTACCGGAAGGTCTCTCATACGATTTGATTAATCAGCCGCTTGGTAAGAAAGAGATTTCAAATCTGGTAAACGCCTGCTATCGCCGGGTTGGTCTTAAAGAGACGGTCATCTTTGCGGATCAACTGATGTATACAGGTTTTCGTTTTGCCACTCGCTCAGGTGTCTCTATCGGTATTGATGACATGACAGTGCCGGACGAGAAGGGCAGAATTCTGGCAGCGGCAGAAAATGAAGTAAAAGAGATCCAAAACCAATATGCCTCGGGCCTGGTAACCAATGGCGAGCGCTACAATAAGGTCGTTGATATCTGGTCCCATACCAATGATCAGGTAGCCAAAGCTATGATGGACAAGCTGGGTAAGGATCAGATTATCGATGCTGAGGGTAAAGAGGTTGAGCAGGACTCGTTTAACTCTATCTATATGATGGCTGATTCTGGTGCTCGAGGCTCAGCTGCACAGATTCGTCAGCTGGCGGGTATGCGTGGTTTGATGGCCAAACCTGATGGCTCCATTATTGAAACCCCCATTACGGCAAACTTCCGTGAAGGGCTGGACGTGCTTCAGTACTTCATCTCCACGCACGGTGCACGTAAAGGTCTGGCTGATACTGCGTTGAAGACGGCAAACTCTGGTTACCTTACCCGCCGCTTGGTAGATGTAGCGCAGGATATGGTAGTGCTGGAAGAAGATTGCGGCACCGAAGAAGGCATTATGATGACACCGCTGATTGAGGGTGGTGATGTTGTCGAGCCGTTGCGCGAGCGAATTCTTGGTCGTGTGGTAGGTGCTGATATATGCAAGCCAGGCAGCGATGATGTGATCTGCGAGCGTGGCACCTTACTTGATGAAGATTGGGTTGATAGCCTGGAAGAGGCTGGCGTCGATCAGGTGTTAGTGCGTTCTGCTATTACCTGTAATTCGCGTGTAGGTGTTTGTGCGGCCTGTTATGGACGTGACCTTGCACGTGGCCACTCGGTTAATATGGGCGAGGCTGTTGGTGTTATCGCTGCACAGTCTATCGGTGAGCCGGGGACACAGCTGACCATGCGTACCTTCCATATCGGTGGCGCCGCTTCCCGATCTGCTGCTGTTAATAGCATCGAAGTGAAGTCTAAAGGTACGGTTCGTTTGCATAACATCAAAACCGTTCAGCATCAGAGTGGCCACTTGGTTGCGGTATCTCGCTCGGGCGAGATTACAGTGGCTGATGAGGTGGGTCGTGAGCGCGAGCGCTACAAGGTGCCTTATGGTGCAACCTTGATGGTGGGTGATGGTGATGATGTCGATGGCGGCCAAATGGTTGCGAATTGGGATCCACACACTCACCCTGTTATCACTGAAGTAGCGGGTAAACTGAAGTTTGATGATTTTGTCGATGGCGTAACAGTACAGAGCCAAGTCGATGAGGTCACCGGGCTTTCATCACTTGTGGTTATTGATCCAAAGCAGCGACCAGCAGCAGGTAAGGATCTGCGGCCTATGGTCAAACTGATCGATGCCAATGGTGACGATCTCTGTATTGCAGGTACTACGATTCCGGCGCACTATTTTTTACCTGCCGCGGCTATTGTCGGCGTGGTTGATGGCGCTGACGTGGGTGTTGGCGATGTATTGGCCCGTATTCCTCAAGCATCCAGTAAGACTCGCGATATTACAGGTGGTCTGCCACGCGTTGCTGATCTATTTGAAGCACGTAAACCGAAAGACCCGGCCATTTTGGCTGAGGCGACAGGTACCATCAGCTTTGGTAAAGACACCAAAGGTAAACAGCGCCTAGTTATTACCCAGCAAGATGGCGAAACAGTTGAGGAGCTGATTCCAAAATGGCGTCATGTGAACGTGTTCGAAGGTGAGCATGTAGCCAAGGGAGAGGTTATTGCTGAAGGTGAATTGAATTCCCACGATATTTTGCGTCTCCGGGGTGTAACCCAGATGGCCGAATATCTAGTTCAGGAAATTCAAGATGTCTACCGTCTTCAGGGCGTGAAGATCAATGACAAGCACATTGAGGTCATTATTCGCCAAATGTTGCGTAAGGTAGAGATCACTAAAACGGGTGATACGATGCTGCTGCGCGGCGAGCAGGTTGAGCGGATGCGCTTGGCGGATGTTAATAACGCCGTAACAGCAGAAGGAAAGCACCCGGCACTTTATGAGCCGTTGCTGCTTGGCATCACCAAGGCCTCTTTGGCAACTGAGTCATTTATCTCTGCCGCCTCCTTCCAGGAAACCACACGTGTGCTTACTGAAGCTTCGGTGCGTGGTTTAAGTGATGATTTACATGGTCTGAAAGAGAATGTGATCGTAGGGCGCCTGATTCCTGCTGGAACGGGACTTGCTTCACATAAAGCGCGCAAGGATCGGCGTCAGGAAGAGCTCATGGCTGAGGTAGAGAGCACTAAGGTTGAAATGGCAACCGAAGAGGTGGAAGAGGCGATCAAGCAGGCTCTGAACACTTCAGATATTTAAGCTGACCTTGTAGTAGTCTGTGCGGGCTGTCGAAGGATGGCTCGCCGCAGTAGGCTTCTCTCAGCTATTTGAAATTTAGCATTAAAAAGTAGCGGTGCCGTATTGACAGACTGCCGCTACAAGCATAAAATGCGCGCTCTTTGACGAACCGACTGTGTGTCGGCTTGTTGAATCATTATTAAGAATGCGGCCTTACGGGCTGTTGGAAACGTATCAAACACTGAGTAAGCAATGCTCCTTGGTAGTTGTAAATCTAAGGGGTAGAGATTGCTGCTCAGTTTTTTTAGTACGTAGGTGCATATCCGGGAATCCCGGGAGACACAGATAGATGGCAACAATAAACCAGTTAGTGCGCAAGCCTCGCAAGCGCAAAGCAGAGAAAAGTAACGTGCCAGCCCTAGAGGCTTGCCCGCAAAAACGTGGTGTTTGTACTCGCGTTTATACGACCACACCAAAGAAGCCTAACTCTGCGCTTCGTAAGGTGGCTCGTGTTCGTTTGACCAATGGGTATGAGGTTAGTACCTATATTGGTGGTGAGGGTCATAACCTGCAGGAGCACTCTGTGATTCTTCTGCGTGGTGGTCGTGTGAAAGATTTGCCGGGTGTGCGTTATCACACTGTTCGAGGCAGCCTTGATACGTCTGGTGTTGAAAGTCGCCGTCAGGGCCGCTCTAAGTATGGCGCAAAGCGTCCGAAGAGCTAAGTTTTCGACTGACTAGTTAATAATTTCAGGATTTGAGTAAAAGCCATGCCTAGAAGAAGAGTTGTAGCGAAGCGAGAGATACTTCCGGACCCAAAGTACGGAAATCAATTGCTGGCAAAATTTATCAATATGGTGATGGTAAGCGGAAAGAAATCCGTTGCTGAGCGCATTCTTTATGGTGCATTGGACAAGGTTGCTGAGCGGTCCAATGAGGAGCCATTGGAGATACTGGATAAGGCAATGGAGAATGTTCGCCCAACCGTTGAAGTGAAATCTCGCCGGGTTGGTGGTGCTACATATCAGGTGCCTATCGAAGTGCGTCCAAATCGTCGCAATTCATTGGCAATGCGTTGGTTGATTGATGCGGCGCGCAAGCGTAGCGAAAAGTCTATGGCGTTTCGTTTGGCTGGTGAGTTGATGGATGCTGCGGCTTCTCGTGGATCGGCTGTTAAGAAGCGTGAAGATACACATCGTATGGCTGAAGCTAATAAGGCTTTTGCGCACTACCGCTGGTAATGCTGTTTTAAGTAGCGGTTAAACATAAGTTTGATTGGGGAGATTGTGTCGTGGCCCGTATGACCCCAATCGAGCGCTACCGCAATGTGGGGATTATGGCTCACATTGATGCTGGCAAAACGACTACGACAGAGCGCATTTTGTACTACACAGGGGTCTCGCATAAGATCGGTGAAGTGCATGATGGTGCGGCCACCATGGATTGGATGGAGCAAGAGCAAGAGCGCGGAATAACGATTACTTCTGCTGCAACGACATGCTTTTGGTCTGGGATGGAGAAGCAGCTTCCTGAGCATCGAATTAACATTATCGATACGCCGGGGCATGTGGACTTCACCATTGAGGTCGAGCGTTCGTTACGTGTGCTGGATGGAGCTTGTGCTGTTTTCTGTGCGGTTGGAGGTGTTGAGCCTCAGTCGGAGACGGTCTGGCGACAAGCAGACAAATATGGAGTGCCAAGGATAGCGTTTGTAAATAAGATGGATCGGGTGGGTGCTGATTTTTTGCGTGTTGTTGATCAGGTAAAAAATCGCCTTGGCTCGAATCCGGTGCCAATCCAGATGGCGATTGGTGCTGAAGAGAATTTTAGAGGTGTTGTTGACCTCGTAAGGATGAAAGGTATTGTTTGGGATGAAGAGAGCCGTGGTGCAGAGTTTCTGCTTACGGAAATTCCCGAAGATATGCTGGAGGAGTGCCAGGAGTGGCGTGAGCATATGGTTGAGGCGGCAGCTGAAGCCAATGATGAGCTGATGGAGAAGTACCTGGAAACGGGTGAGCTCGATGATGATGAAATTAAGCGGGGTCTGCGTGCCCGCACTCTGGCCAATGAGATTGTGCCAATGATGTGCGGCAGTGCCTTTAAAAATAAAGGTGTGCAGACCATGTTGGATGCCATGGTTGAATACATGCCATCCCCTGTAGACGTACCGGCAATTGTCGGCATTCTTGATGACGCGGCGGAGACAGAGGCAACACGTCCTGCGAAAGACGATGCACCGTTCTCTGCGTTGGCGTTCAAGATCGCAACAGATCCCTTTGTGGGGACACTGACATTTTTTCGAGTCTATTCTGGAGTCTTGAGCTCTGGTGACACGATCTACAATCCCGTAAAGGGAAAACGCGAGCGCGTTGGCCGCATCTTGCAGATGCACTCCAATAACCGCGAAGAGATTAAAGAGGTTCAGGCCGGTGATATTGCGGCTGCCGTTGGCCTTAAGCAGGTAACAACGGGTGATACTCTGTGTGATCCAAAAGAGATCATTACACTGGAGCGAATGGATTTTCCAGACCCGGTTATTTCGGTTGCTGTGGAGCCAAGAACTCAGGCAGACCAGGAAAAAATGGGTGTTGCCCTTGGTAAGTTGGCGCAGGAAGATCCGTCTTTCCGTGTTGCAACCGACGAGGAGTCTGGGCAGACGATTATTTCAGGGATGGGTGAGCTGCATCTCGACATTATTGTCGATCGTATGCGTCGAGAGTTTGGCGTTGAGGCCAATGTTGGGGCTCCGCAGGTGAGCTATCGAGAAAGCATTCGCAAAACGGTTGAGCAGGAAGGTAAGTTTATACGGCAAAGCGGTGGGCGTGGTCAGTATGGGCATGTCTATCTGCGAATTGAGCCACAGGAAACTGGTTCAGGTTATGAGTTTGTCAACGATATTGTTGGCGGCGTCGTGCCTAGGGAGTACATCCCGGCGGTTGATAAGGGTGTGCAGGGGCAGATGCAGAGTGGTGTGCTAGCGGGTTATCCCGTAGTTGACGTAAAGGTCACCCTCTATGACGGCTCATACCACGATGTGGACTCAAATGAGATGGCGTTTAAAATTGCTGGCTCAATGTGTTTTAGAGAGGGTGCTTTAGTGGCGGATCCTGTGCTGCTGGAGCCCATCATGAAGGTTGAGGTCGTCACGCCTGAAGATTATATGGGTGACGTTATGGGCGACTTGAACAGTCGCCGTGGAGTGGTGCAGGGCATGGGAGATTGCCCCGCGGGTAAGCAAATCACCGCAGAGGTGCCGCTGGCTGAGATGTTTGGCTATGCGACGGATCTACGGTCTGCAACCCAAGGTCGAGCGACCTACAGTATGGAATTTGGTAAGTACAGCGAGGTCCCGGCAAGAATTGCCGAGGCAATTGTTAAGAAACAGTAATCTGGTATAGGGGTAGTTAAAGTGTCCAAGGAAAAATTTGAACGCAATAAACCGCATGTAAACGTTGGCACCATTGGCCACGTTGATCATGGCAAAACCACATTGACCGCTGCCCTGACTAAGGTCATGGCTGAAGTGCACGGTGGTGAGACCAAGGCATTCGATCAGATCGATAACGCCCCAGAAGAGCGCGAGCGTGGTATTACCATCGCCACCGCCCACGTTGAATACGAGTCCACAGTCCGTCACTACGCGCACGTAGATTGCCCGGGCCATGCTGACTACGTAAAGAACATGATTACCGGTGCTGCCCAAATGGATGGCGCCATCCTGGTCTGCTCCGCAGCTGACGGCCCCATGCCTCAGACTCGCGAGCACATCCTACTGTCTCGTCAGGTTGGCGTGCCTTACATCGTAGTCTTCCTGAACAAGGCTGACATGGTTGACGATGAAGAGCTGCTTGAACTGGTAGAGATGGAAGTACGTGAACTGCTAGACCAGTACGAATTTCCAGGTGACGACACCCCTATTATTGTGGGTTCTGCACTGAAAGCACTGGAAGGCGACACCTCTGAAATTGGTGTCCCAGCGGTTATTAAGCTGGTAGAAGCCATGGACAGCTACATCCCAGAGCCAGAGCGTGATATTGACCAGCCCTTTCTGCTGCCGATTGAGGATGTATTCTCTATCTCCG
>Ga0316192_10001698_pt1 | contig 16294 bp, 14 predicted proteins | sample MerIslwburrow_MG_FD_204931 | JGI IMG/M metagenome (GOLD analysis project Ga0316192, IMG submission 204931) | Coastal sediment microbial communities from Maine, United States - Merrow Island worm burrow | ecosystem: Environmental > Aquatic > Marine > Coastal > Sediment | place: USA: Maine...
GAGTCGGCAACCGACCGGGACGAATCGAACCCAGGGCGCGCAAACGTAGGCCCAAACCTTACCCATGGCTGAAAATTCCTCGTGCTCAGGCGCGAGCGCAGATTGCAGTTCATGGGCATCCGTAGGAACCTTAAGTCAGTGCGATTCTGCTATAGGCCATTTTCTGGCTGGATTCTCTCGAGATGCGTGGGTTACGCCTCCAATACGCTGGCTCATCGGGCGGGGGGCGGCGGATCGTCTGCCAAGGCTGGTGGCTCGAAAATGCTGAAGAGTGAAGGGCATGGACAGAGTCAATTTATTAGCATACCCCGCCACAATTTATCCCCTTTTATTTACCTTGCTTTTACCTATACTACATCCTGGTCACAGCCCGTAGCTCACAAGACAGACTGGAGGGTAGTCCCGCACAGGGTGTAATAACAGAGAAATGGAGGGGCATAACAGGGGCGATCTTGATGATTGTAGTCAGGCTGTGGCTGCAACCAATCCCTTTAGTCGGGTTTCCGCTTATCACCCTTCATCTTGATGTAATTACCTCTACCTGAGTGCAATTACAGAAAAACATTTTCTTTACATCCACTTATCCAAAAATTATGGAGGATTTATGATGAATGCAAGATCATTCACGAAATTCACGACATTCGCGGCTGCTGTATCACTTTTTTTATCAGCTAATGCATCTGCTGCTATTGACGACGCAGCGGCAGTCGTTTTGGTACGCCAGAGTTGCACTGAAAACCAGGTAATACTGGACAACTGTTTCACGGACCTGGCCAGCCTGAATACCTGGATTGTGTTCCCCCGGCAACCGGATGCAACCAACCCGCTCCTGATCGATATTGGGCCCGGAACGTTTAACGGTCCACTCAACTGTATCAATCAGAGCAACATATCTGTACGTGGCTCAGGCAGAAACATCACAACTATTTCAAACAGAATGGTCCTGAATAATTGCGATGAATTGGATGTTGCCGATATCCGGATTACCGGTGGCTATGGTGGCGTTCAATGGTCAGGCACCGGTCACACAAAATGGACCAACGTGGAAATTGCCGGTGCGGGCAGAGGCTGGTATGAAACCGGTGGTAGTTGTCCCGACCCGGACAATACGAGTCACTACTGGTATAGCAGCAAGATCATGGCTGAACCATTATTTTCCCTGGTCATACCGTATAACGCGAACTGTGGTGAGAACTGGTTCTATGGATCGGAGCTGCTGGCACACGCCATTAATACGCTGAATCTCTCTCCCTTCTCGAGCAATGGCTGGGGCAGTCTGTACCCCATCTCCGTTGGGGGTAATTCGGAGGCCCATATATATGGCTCGTCAATACGCACGGTTGTTCCCTCCACGAGCAGCCCGATGGGGAGTGCTGCGGCACGTACCGCAACGGTCGACGGTGAGTTGCATATCCATGGGACAGGAATTGATGTACTCAGTGATATCGCGGTCCCTGTAACTGTACTGACTACCAACGGGGGCACCATTCACGCGAACGAAACGGCATATAACCTTCGCACCGGTGGCGGCCAAACGATTACAAGGATTGTGAATAATGGTGGCAGTGTCAGTGCACCGTTTCAGTGGAAGGAAAACACAGAACCACCTGCTATCAATTCCGTAAATGGTGCAGATATGGCTGTTGAGACAGACTGTGATGCCACTGGCTGCCAGTCAAGCGGTTCTGAAACCCACCTGCTGATCTATAATAATAATTGCGTTACAGATGGTCCCTGGTTCGATGTGGTTACTGGTGCTTGCCGGGGGCAGTAGAGAATAGCCTAAAGCAGTTGCACATGATTGGTTAGTACGGCGGCCATTTGGCCGCCGTTTTTTTAGTGCGCCCAGCATGGGCGCGATCTTGGAGGTGGAAGTCCTCCCGTGAGTTGATCACAGCGAACGAAGTGAAGCGCAATTGCGTGAGGGTGACCGATCGTGTGGAGGAAGCGTGAAGCGAAGCCGTGAGCCGATGGACAAGAACCGGATACGAGGCGGTGCCGAGCAGGGTGAGCGGGCTAGTAGTCGACATGCTGGCTGCCCGCCTGGCGGCACTGGTTCCCAAACCTCGGGAGAATCTGACCCGCTATCGCGGCCTGCTTCCCCAATTGTGTTTTGGTCCGTGTTTCTGTGGATTAATATCTCGTGTAATTAAACGACAGATTTACATTATTAAGCGGACGTTTAGGCCAGTAACCGTGAAGGACCGGAACTGGCCGGAAATACTCGTTTCGTAATGGCTAATATAAGTGGTCACTGTAGGGCTAAAAACGACCCAACCCAGTCCTTCGCCATAAGTCATTGTATGTCTTATAAAGTACAGAATCCTGACATTCAGATTCTGGTGACCATCACCTTTTGAAAAGATGACTTCATACATTGTATATTTTCTTCGTGATGATCTGATCAATAAGGATTACCGATGGTTATAAGAAGATATCCCTATTTGCCTTATTGAAGGGATTATTGAAAATACAACCTTTTGAAAGTCTTGGTATCAGCTGATGGTCTTGAAAAACTTACAGGCCGCTGCCAGCCAATTCATCAACATAAACCTTTAAGGAGTTAGTTTTATGCCGCTGATCCATATGGCTGACATGCTGCATCACGCGTACGAGAATCACTATGCCATAGGTGCTTTTGATGTAGTCAGCCTAGATTTCATTTCCGGGGTTATGGCTGCCGCCGAGGAAAAGCGTGCACCGGTAATAATCAGCCTCGCCGAGTCTCACTTTGAATACTTCGATTTTGAACTGCTCATGATTGCAGTAGTAAGGGCGGCAGAACGCTCAACCATACCTGTGGCGATTCATTTGGATCACGGTGAATCCCTCGAGTCTGCCGTGCGTGCTGTTAACTTCGGCTGCACCGGCATCATGGTCGATGCGTCAAGTCTGCCTCTTAGTGAAAACATCGCTCAAACCAGGGCCGTAGTTGACATGGCACATGCCTGCGGCATCCCTGTTGAGGGGGAACTGGGCTACGTACCCGGAGTGGAAGGCGAGGATGCTGAACGTCATCCCGGAGATGTTCAATATACGACTGTCGACGAGGCAAGACGCTATATAGATGAGACCGGCGCGGATTTTCTGGCTGTCTCCATAGGTACAGTGCACGGTCGCATGAAAGGAGAGCCGAAGCTGGATATCGAGCGTCTCGCGCAGATCAACCAGGCTCTCAAACGGCCGCTCGTGATCCATGGAGGAACGGGATTGCGTGAGGACCAGTATAGTAGTCTCATCAATAACGGTGTTACCAAAATCAATTACTACACGGCTCTGGCCGATGCTGCAGGACAACGCATAAAGGACAATGTAGAATCAGAAATCAATTGCAGCTATACAAGCCACATACACGGCGTAGCTGAGGCAGTGCAGCACGAAGCAGCACATTGCATCGACATCTGGGGCTGTACCGAACGTGCTGATGAAATGCTCGCGAGCTGTCGCCCGTGGCTTCCTGTAGAGCATGTAATATTTTTCAACACCGAAAAGCTCGATGTAGCTGCAACAGAAGGTATGATATCCGAGGGCAAAAGGGTCCTTGGTGGTATACCAGGTGTACAACGGGTATTTGCCGGACTCGCTGTCACCGAGGATAGCTCTTACAGGCATTGTTGGGTGGTGCGTTTCTCTGCCCGTCCTGTTATCGATAGCTATCGCAAGCACCCAGCGCACCAACACTTTGCTGACAATCGCTTTCGTCTCAGCGCCGGTGATCGGCTGACTATTGATTTCGAAGAGTGCAACACGGAAAAATGACATTACCCACGCACAGGTATTAAGCACATATTTTGTGCCTAAAAATGAAGGGAAACTATTTGTCTTTAGATGAACATACTGGCAAGTCTGTAACGGCAATTTTCTCCTGCGTTTCCGCCGTTCGCTAATCATCCGGGAAGGGCTAATTGTGGCCGATAGTCGCCGATTAGGAATCCCGCATCAGCGAGTTTTCTGTGTCTGGGGAACGGCAACTCTTGGCCGAACCAAGTCATTTAGGCGAACAATTCCCGAGCGCTCTAGTCAGATGACGCGTGTTTCGGGGATTCCAGCGGTGTGCCTGGTGCGGCCAGGTTGTGTCCGCAGGAGGAAGGGGAGTCCCCTACTCATGAAAAACAATCGGTTGGAGGATTAAGATGAAAGTGACCATTTTGGGCAGTGGCACAGGCATTCCCTCCCTGCAACGCAATGCCGCCGGTTATCTATTGGAAGTGGGTGGTCTGGAATGTCTCATCGATTGCGGCAGTGGTACCTTGCTGCGCCTGGAACGGGCGCATAAAAGCCACCGCACCTTGGATGCAGTCTTTTTCACCCATACCCATGTGGATCACATTGGGGATCTGATGCCCTTGCTCCACGCGTTGAAACTGCCGGGGTTGCCACGGGAGAAGCCGTTGTCCATCATCGGCCCTCCCGGATTTCCCGATTTTTTTCAACGCTACGTGGCGCCGGTGGTTGAATTGCCCAGCGGGTTCGAGGTTCATGTGGTGGAGGCGCGGACCCTGGACGGTTGGAATGGCATCGGCATGCGCACGGTGGATACGGTGCATTCGGAGCGGATGAACAGCATCGCCTACCGTTTCGAGGCGGAGGGGCGTGGGGTGGTCTTTTCCGGGGATTGCGATGACGATCCGGGCATTGTGGACCTGGCGCGGGGGGCCGACCTGCTGATTTTGGATTGTTCCACCCTGGATGCTGGCAAGGTGGCGGGACATCTCTCCGCTGGTGAATGCGGACGGGTTGCCGCCGGAGCCGGTGTCGCCAAGGTGGTGCTGACCCACTTCTATCCTATTTCCGGACCCGATGAACAGCGTGCTCAGGAGTGCCGGCGCTGGTTTGACGGCGCCATCGTGTTGGCTGAGGATCTCATGGAACTGGAGGTATGAAGGCGGTTCGTCATCTGTTGATCCCGGCGGCGGGGCTGGGTACGCGTATGCGGGTGGTGGATGCCGAACGTGAGGGAGCTGATGAGCATCGTGAACTACGAGAACGGTGTTCCGGCGGTTTCTGATGCATTCGACACCGTGCGTAACGGGCTGTGCGTTGGAGAGTTGCAGTTGTACTGATATGGAGTTCTACAGGTCGTCTACCTCCTTAGCCTTAGCCAACAGTGCGATCAACGGTTGGTGCGTCAACTTCAACGATGGCACCGTGAGCGTTATCGGTAAGATCTTCGGCAGACCTGTGCATGCGGTTCGAGGTGGACTGTGAGGAGCATTCGGGACTTTTTCTGAATGCGAGGGCGTAAAGACCATATAGACGGAGCCAGCGGCGGCCTTCGGTTTGAGGGTCGCCGTTTTTCTTTGTCGAAGGCGGGCCATCGAATGGCAAGTTGTGGCCGGTTTCGGTAATTTACCGGCATGCACGGTCCATAAAATCCATGTATGAGCGTTAAACGCGGCTGTACGGTGAAAGTCGACCCTAGTCGGACCTCTAGCTGTGGCTCATACAATCAATGGTTTAACGAGAAAAAACGACCCCTTTCAACCATCCGTATTCCTGGCCCTAGCTGAAAAAAGCGTGGATTATGACTTGACACACAATTACAGACTAACTAGTCTGGTATGTATTCCAGACGGTTTGGTTTGATCTTATGCCTAGACAAAGAGAATTCGACCCTAGTGAAGCCCTTCAAGCTGCGATTGCACTGTTCTGGGAGAAGGGTTACTACGACACATCGGTTGATGAGGTCGTGAAGCGCACTGGGGTCGCCAAATACGGCATTTACGGGACATTCGGTACAAAACACGAGCTATTCAAGAAAGTATTAGGCCAATACGCAAGCGATCGACATAAGGACATACAGCGGCCGATTCGCAAGCCTGAGGCATCATTACCAGAGATCCTGGCTTTCTTTAAGGCTGTCCCGAAATTGATTACGACAAAGAACCACCCACACGGCTGCCTTATGGCCAATACCGGTGTTGAACTGGGTATGCGGAATTCCGAAATCAGCGGCTTCGTAAAGGCCTTTTTCCGGGAAACCGCGAGCGTAATGCAACGCTGCCTTGAACGAGCGGTGGAGCAGGGACAGCTTCCCAAGTCCACGGATGTCACATCCCTGGCGACCTACCTTGTAACGGAGTTCAGGGCAGCACTCATGTTGGCGGCCAGCGGACACTCGCGCAAGGATATCGAACGGCACTTGGTGGTAGCACTTCAAATGCTCCACTGAGTTTTTTTGATCCAATTCAGACTGAATCGTCTGGTTAACTGAGAGAATAACAGAATGCCTATACAAGCTATTTTCTTATTACAGTTCACCCTGAGCCTGCTAGTGATCGGTCTAATGGCAAAGTGGGTGTTTTCGCCTTGGCTGGCGAGTCAGTCGAAAAGCCAGGCATTGTTCTGGCTCACTGTACCGCACGCATTTCGCTACATTGGCATGGTCTTTCTGGTGCCTGGTGTCGTGGCCCAGCCACTACCGGATAGTTTCGCGATTTCCGCTGCGTACGGAGATCTTCTAACGGGCGTCCTGGCGCTGTTGGCACTTATCGCGCTTCGAACCAAATGGGCAGGTGCATTGGGTATGGTGTGGCTGTTCAATATCGTCGGCACAGTTGATCTGCTAAATGCATTACGCCACCTTGATGTGGCGCCACTCTTCGGTGCAGCCTGGTACATACCGACAATGTTGGTACCGTTACTTCTGGTGACGCACGCCATGATTTTTGCCCGGCTGCTGAGACGAGAGCGCTGAGGTTGTAACCAGAGTTGCCTGAAAAGTACCCCAAAACCGCACCGCCTCCCTTCAGTAGGGAAGCGGTTCCAGGGAGTCTTGTCATGAAGAGCCCGACGCTTTCCACCAAAAAACTCACCATAGTGCTGTTCAGCCTTCTACTACTGGCGCTATTTGGAGCAATCGCCCTGCCGCGCATGTTGTTCCCCCCACAACCAGAACTGACTGAAGAGGCCTACCGCGAGCTCTTTCCATACCAGAGCCGATATGTTGATCTTGATAACGGAACCAGGATTCACTATGTAGATGAGGGAGAAGGACCAACACTGTTGCTGCTACACGGCAACCCCACTTCTGCCTTTCTCTACCGCCATCTGATCGCGGCATTGAAGTCAGATTACCGCGTGATAGCACCGGACTATCCCGGTTTCGGACGATCCGAAGCACCTGCCGGGTACGGCTTTACCCCCCAGGAGCAGGCGGAGACGATGGTCGCTTTCTTCGACCGCTTGGAATTAGATAATGTCGTGGTGATGGTGCAGGATTGGGGAGGTCCGATCGGTTTCCATCTTTCGCAACAGCGACCGGAGCGTTTTCATGGCTTTATCATCGGCAATACCTTTGCTTGGCCACTTGAGGGCCAGCGCCGTTACGAGGTGTTCAGCTGGATACTGGGTGGCCCGATTGGCCGCTGGATAAATGGCGCTCACAATGGCGCAGTGCACTTTTTTCTCAAACGGGGTATCGCCGGTTCGTTGGATCGTGAGTCTTACGCCGCTTATTTTCAGCCTTTTATCCATGGCGACCGTACACCAGTCACCGTTTTCCCGCGCGAGCTGATCGCTGCATCGCCGTTCCTCCGAACGGTTGAACGTGGCATGGAGGATCTCAAGGATTACAAAGCCTTGATCGTTTGGGGAGAGCAGGACTTCGCATTTCGCGAGCCAGAGCGTCGGCGCTTCGAATCCTACTTTCCCGATCACAGTGTGATTCTGTTGCCAAATGCGAGCCATTATCTACAGGAGGATGCGCCGGGCGAAATCGCACAGGCCATACGCCAGGCATTCCCCCCGACGAATGACCGGGAATGGCCGGACTTACCCCTACGCGGCAGTACCGGCGGGCGTCTCTGTCCTTGCTGCGAACGGTAAGTTTGTGGCCGAACAACGACCTACACATTCAGGCAGGTGCCATAAACTGAATGTATCGTTTGAAAACGCTTTAACGAAAATTGCGGTTTCTAGGCTGACGCAGAATCCTAAAGGGGAGTGTACTCCGTACCGTCCCGAGTACAGCAAGTATTCACCTGCCAGAATCCACCCCTACCCTTTCAGCCATCACGTTCACACCCTGAGTAAACCTCCCCATATAGTGCCATCCGTGAGTTAGCAGGCATGGTCCGGTAATATCCCGCCGCTGACCCACATGCAGCCTAAATCCACTCGGGCAAAGTGCTCCAGATCCCGCAAACTGGTGATGCCTCGCATAATCCCGTACAAGATCAATCCCGTCATGGCTCGGGGCGCATAGGGACAACGTCCGCCGGGCCGATAGGCTTCTTCAAACTCCAACCAGGACTGTTCCTGCAGCAGCTGCCGTACCTTAAGTGCCGACTTCTCACCCGGATGCATGAGGTGCTCATCCAGACGAACACCATTCAGCAGGATGCTCCGTGGATCCGGGTCGTTGAATCGATCTCCATTCGCTTGGCTCGCCGGCTCATCTTCCACCCCTTCTCTTGCTTTCCAGGCAAAAAGACCAAGCTGGTTGCTCGTATCCAATGCAACGACTGGGCGTTTTATCTGCTACTCTGACATCACTTCATCGCTTTAATATTAAATCCGGTTTATTCTACTATCTTCTCTATCCTGAGAAACGACTTTTGCGACACCCTCCTGGAGGAGAAGGGATTGCTTCGATTTGAGAACCACTTGGTTTCATGTCTTCAATGGTTTCGATCTTGCCGGGATTCACTGAATCAAGACCTTATCGAGAGTTTCCGTTATGTTAACGGGACAGCAGTGGTCTCAAACAGTGCTTTGGCTTCTTCGGATGATGTCTGCCCGATCGCTCCAGCAAGCCCGATACCGGCGTTGTTGACGAACACACCCAATCGCCCCTCACGTTCGAGTATAAAAGCAACAGCGGAATGCAGTAAGAATTTGCGGGGAGAACGGGCGTTTATTCTTTACTCGATTCATCACTTTATATATTTCCAGAAACTTATCCATGCCCACCAGCTGATATAGTACGAACTCTTTACCAGGGAAAGTCGTTCAATCTTGCGCAGCACGTTCCAGTGGGGGACAATCATCTTTGATTTATTTGCTGTGACTGAATTCTTCCTCATCCTGTAAGCTGCCAGAATCTCCGGGTTGCCGTGAGCGTAATCAACATGCTCCCGCAATAAAGAAAGCCAGAAAACATAATCATCGCGCAAGCTACCCAAGTGTTGGTTAAAATAGTGTTTTCCCAGTTTTCTCCTGTGCATCACGGTGGTGGAGGCTAAAATGGGGAGTGCTTTTAATATGGCACGGTAATCAACCCGCAGTGGCACGATAAACGGAGTAAGAATCTCTTCATTTGAATCTTCAGCAACTCTTCTATATGACGAAAACACGATACTGGCGTTTATGCGATTCATAAATGAGAGTTGTCTTTCCAAAAACCTCTTATCCCATAGGTCATCTGCATCAAGAAATGCTATATATTCACCACGGGCGACTTTTATCCCTGTGTTTCTTGCACCAGATGAGCCGATATTATTTTCAAGAACAATCAATGCAATTCTGGAATCTCTGACAAGATACTCCTGTACAATTTTTCTGCCTCTCCCCTGGTCAGTACTGCAATCATCGACAATAATCATTTCCCATAAAGGGAAAGTTTGGTTAATAACCGATTCTATGCTTTCGGCAATGTGTCTTGCTCCGTTATAGAGTGGAGTAACTATGGATACGAGATCGTTTTGCATGCTCAGACTATATCACTGCTGCCCCGTTAACTTTCACAGCCATGTGATCATGGTTGATACAGGCGATACACCTGTGCGGTAAATTTATCGACAATATCACGCAACGTTTTCCTCCCGGCGCGTTGCGCCATGGCCACCATCAAGAACTGCGATCACCTGGATGCTGCGCGAAACGAACGACCGGTATAGTGCTGGTTGGCAAGGGTTTTGAGCACATATCACGGAATCAGTTTGAGTATTCGTGAAAACGAGTATTATAATGCGCCATGAGTTAAATCTCCTTTTAATACAGCACGTCAGTGCACAACCACTGTAACAGCCGACTGAGGTTTAAGCGTTTTTAGTCCAGTTTGCCGGGCAGCAGCAAGAGTATTCTCAATGCACCATTATATAGAATTGGTCTGGTACAAGGTCTATGCCGACCTTCGAGTTGAGGCATCCCGTGGCTACCTCGGTATTTTATGGTGGGCACTGGAACCGTTGCTCTACATGGGCGTATTTTATATCGTATTCGGAATCCTGTTTCAGCGTGGCAGTGAGGACTATGTTGCATTCCTCCTGGTCGGGCTGGTGGCATGGCGCTGGTTCGATAACACGATAAAACTGGGTGCCGGTTCCCTGCTTGTAAACGGCGGGCTGATGCAGCAGGTCTATGTGCCCAAAATCGTATTCCCGACAGTCACGGTTGTCACCAATACCGTCAAATTCCTCGTCGTGCTGACTATGCTGCTTGCTTTTCTTCTGCTCTATGGTATTGATCCCGGCTCTACCTGGCTGGTGCTTCCCGGGTTACTTGCTATCCAGCTGTTGTTCATTGTTGCATTGACGTGGCTTGTTTCCGCTATCGTACCCTTTCTGCCGGATATCAGGGTGATTATCGATAGTGGACTGACCCTGCTCTTCTTTATGTCCGGCATCTTTTTTGATCTCGAATCACTCCCGCTGCAGCTAGCCGATTACATGCGTCTCAATCCGATGGCCATCCTGATCGAGTCTTACCGCAAGGTGCTGATCCAGGGTGTCTGGCCTGACTGGAGCATACTTGGTGTCGTGGTACTATTCAGCGTGATAGTGCTGCTTGTCAGTCTCCGTCTGCATTTGCGTTATAATCGACAATTCGCTAAGATCGCTCTCGCCTGATGGCTGCAAAGCAACATGGCGAGCGCTTGTTAAGCCTGAAGAATATCGGTGTTTCCTACCGGCGGCGGGGCGGGTTACACCGACAGCCGCCGTTCTGGGCGCTTGACGATGTTTCTCTGGAAATCTATCGTGGAGAGACATTGGGTGTCATCGGCAGGAATGGTGTCGGTAAAAGCACCTTGCTGCGCTTGTTGGCGGGCATTATCAATCCGGACAGGGGAACCATCCACCTTGACATCCGTTGTCATATCTCGCTGTTGTCGCTGCAAGTCGGTTTTATCCCCCAGCTTACCGGCCGGGAAAACGCGGTGCTCAGCGGCATGCTCCTGGGTATGCGCCGCAAGGAGATCGAGGCGCGTATGGACGATATCATTTCCTTTTCCGAACTGCGTGATTTTATTGACCAGCCTATCAGTGTCTACTCGACCGGGATGCGGGCCCGTCTGGGCTTCTCTGTGGCATTCCAGGCTAACCCCGATATTCTGCTGGTTGATGAAGTACTCGGTGTCGGTGATGCCGAGTTCAGGGAGAAATCGGCACACGTCATGCGGCAGAAGATCCGTTCCAACAGGACCGTTGTCCTGGTTTCCCACAATCCGCAAACCATTCGCAACCTGTGTGACAGGGCGGTATGGATCGAAAAAGGCTGCACCCGGCTCGAGGGTGATCCTGGCAGTGTGCTCGCAGCCTATGCGGGGTCGCAAAAATCCACATGAAGAATCCTGTTTGACCTGATTAAGCGATGCCTTGTCGATACTTTCTACCAGCCCTGGCCTCGTGATCACGTGCTTCATGTCAGAAACGGAAGCCACCGGTATACGGCATAAATTCCCGCGCCAATGTAGTCGACTGCCGTATTTTCGGTATCATACAGAATGTACTGACCCGTTAATGGTTACGCAGTGATCAAAACAGATTGTCTGGTTGTTGGCGCCGGCTTCAGTGGTGCAACAATCGCCGAGCGCATGGCAGCCGGACTGAACCTGAAAGTTCTGGTTCTGGAAAAGCGCGATCATATCGGCGGAAATGCCTTTGACAAGCTGAACGCTAATGGGGTCCTGATTCATCCCTACGGACCTCATATTTTCCACACCAATGCGGGAAGAATCTGGGAGTACCTCTCCCGGTTCACCGAGTGGCGACCATATGAACACAAGGTGCTGGCACAGATCGATGGCAAGCTTGTCCCCCTCCCATTCAATCTCAATACCTTGCATGCACTGTTTCCGGCCAGTCAGGCAGACCAACTTGAACAACTGTTGATCGACCAATATGGCGAGAATGCCCGGGTGCCGATTCTGAAAATACGCGAAAGCGCCAGCGAGAATCTCAAGGAACTGGCTGATTATGTCTATCGCAAGGTATTCCTGGGCTACACCACCAAGCAGTGGGGGTTTCGGCCGGAGGAGCTTTCACCATCGGTAACTGCACGGGTGCCGGTCCTGATCAGCCGGGACGATCGCTACTTCCAGGATACTTACCAGGCAATGCCGAGTGAGGGATATACGGCGCTGTTCCGGCGGATGCTGGATCATCCCAATATCACAGTCCGCACCGAGGAGGACTTTTTCTTCTCAAGAAACCGGATCAGGGCCAGACGGATATTCTATACCGGCCCGATCGATGCCTATTATGACTACAGGTTCGGCAGATTGCCCTATCGCAGCCTGCATTTCAGGCATGAAAATCTCTCGCAGGCGCAGTACCAGCCCACTGGTACGGTGAACTATCCCAATGACCACGATTACACCCGCAGCACGGAATTCAAATACCTCACAGGCCAGCAACACCCGGATACGGCCATCGTTCGGGAATATCCCGCGTCGGAGGGTGACCCCTACTATCCGGTGCCACGCCCGGAAAATAAATCCCTTTACAGACGCTATGAACAACTCGCCGCAAAGGAAAACAATATAACTTTTATTGGAAGGCTGGCCAACTACCGTTATTACAATATGGATCAGGTCGTAGCCGCAGCGCTGTCGCGCTGTGGAGTGCCTGCTTGAAGCCGGCTGAACACATCAGACTCAGCGCTGCACCCCTTAATTTCAACCGTCTTGCAGATGCTGGATATACAACTATATGGCTGTATCTTTATACATAGCAGGTCATATAGCTTTAGTGTCCTATGATTTAGAGCAATAAAGAGTGATCTCCTGGAAGGATATACTAATGAGTACATTAGATAGCCGACACACCTTGAAGGGACACGCTGTACCCCAAGGCACCCTCTCCCCCAGGGGACCCTCTCTTGCTGCGCAATTCACCTTGTCTCGCCTGACGGCGATTCACCTTGTGAATAACTCCCTGTACGCTCGACGGCAGCATCCCTGCTGCCGACGGTCCCGTCAAGGTATGTCGGCTATCCAATGTTCGGCTTAGTAAGTATTTAAAATGAACAAGTTTCGTATGCACATTGTTCTTGCAGGCAAAATGCACCAGGAAAAGGCCGGGGTTCCTATCAGGTTATATAATTGAAATGAAAATATTATTTTATAACTGGGTGCAATTCGATGATCCTGAGAAACGCGGGGGAGGTGTTGCCGTCTACCAGAAGCATCTTATAGCAAAGATGTCCGAAGACAAGAATGACGATCTTTTCTTCTTGTCCTCAGGGATCGCATACAACGCTTTCATGCGTAAAGCATATCACAGGCCGACCACAAACATATTCGGGCAGAAATGCAGAACATTTGAGATTGTCAATTCCGCGGTAACATCTCCTGGACACTTTTGCTACGACGCGGATTCAGTGCTGAGTAATTCTGCAACGACCCGGGTATTTCTTGAGTTTGTGAAAAGGCATGGGCCGTTCGATGTTGTTCACTTAGACAATCTGGAAGGTATACCGGCTGAAGTAATCAAGTTGAAAGAGATTTACCCGACGACAAATCTCATCCTGATGCTTCATAATTACTATCCATTCTGCCCCCAGGTCAATCTGTGGAAAAGAGAAGAAGAAAACTGCTCTGATTACAATGGTGGGCAGGATTGCATACATTGTCTACCTTATCAGGTTGACCAGCATGTTGTCATCGCCGCGCATCGCCTTGCATTTCACTTAAAGGCAGTCGGAGCACCTCCGGATTCGTGGTTCTTTAGAACCATATTCAAATATATTCGGTTGTTGTACACACCATACAAATATCTTTCCAGGTTGCAGGGCAATCTAATCGCGAGTCGTGATTGTGCCAAAAACTCCATCACCCTGAAGGAAATAACCACCAAGGCGGACTTCTTCGTGCGCAGGCGAAGAACATTTGTGTCTCTTATCAATGATCATGTCGATAAGGTACTGACAGTTTCGAAACGTGTGGCAGAGATCGCGGAGCACTATGGCATCAAAAAAGACAAGATCGAGGTTTCATACATCGGCACGGCTCATGCTGAAAAACAGGCGAAATATGATTTAAGGCAGGATTATCGCAACATATTGACGATATGTTATCTGGGGTATATGAGAAAGGATAAAGGTTTTTATTTCCTTCTTGACGCATTAGAGAGCATGCCAACACCTATCGCGAAGCGCATTAATGTCGTGTTCGCGGCGGAAAATAAAGATCACAAGGCATATGAAAGAATCGAATTGCTCTGCAGTAATTTTAATAAAGTATATTATACGAATGGGTACACTCATGAGCAGTTAGATGAAATCCTGTCTAACGTTGACATTGGTATCATTCCTGTATTATGGGAAGACAATTTACCGCAGGTGGCTATAGAAATGGTGAGCCGGGGTATTCCTGTTCTAACCAGTGATTTGGGTGGAGCCTGCGAACTCGGCAACAACTCTAATTTCATTTTTCGCAATGGCGATACGCAAGATTTTATAGACAAACTCGAGCAGGTGCTAAATAGAGATATTTTGCTTTCGGAGTTTTGGGAACACGCAATGACACCGGTATCGTTTAACGACCATGTAAAGCAATTGAAGTATATCTATAAACAGAAATATTAGCGGAGGATCACCGGCTCCATAAGCGACAAATAGAGTTACTAATGATAGCAATCGACATTGCTTGCAACGGCTCTAAGCGCAAACCTGGTCGAAATAACGATATACTCCGTTCAATCCATCTCCGGATTCTCCATACCGACGAACTGGAATTTAAGAGCATGGCAAAAGTAAACTTCGTTATCGTTAGTCAGCCCAGGAGCGGGTCGACCTTCCTGATCGACACCCTCAGCAGCAATGAGCAGGTGTTTTGCGATAATGAGCTGTATAACCTAACCATGATCGCACGGCTCGATTCTAATAATGACAATACCGACCTGGCTGCCGTCAAGCGCCGCGATTGTGACCCGGTGTCTTTCTACCACGAGTTTTACGGATCAGATTTTGCAAAGAGAATCTATGCGCTCGGCTTTAATTTTATGCTGGGGCACCACAGCCATGTACTGAAGACCATAGTAGAAGACCAGTCCCTGAAGATCATCTACCTCGAGAGGGAGAACAAGCTCGCCCAGGCCTCCTCGTGGTTCCGGGCGCTGGATGACCGGATCTGGGCAACACGCGAATCCGCGCAAATCGACCTCGAACAAAAGAACACTTTCAATCGATACGCCTATAATGAGTATATCCGGGCCGCACAGACGCTAGACTATCTGTTCAAGCTTGCCGTCTTAAACAGGGGTAATGTCTTGCATGTAACGTACGTCGACTTTTCCGACATGAACGCGCTGCTGATGCGAATCGCATCCTTTTTAACGGTTCGGGATGAGTTCACATTTTCAGACATAAAAAAGCAGAACCCCAACCGGATCGGCAACCGGTTTGTTAACGACAAAGACGCAAAGAAGTACCTGACCGCCGTCAACCAGGCGCATTGGCTTGAGGACGAGTTATAGTCAGTCAATACCCAAAAGCATGATGTCTGGTAAACAATTAGTTTTTCATCTATTGTATTCAATGCCTGTTCAATCATTAACCAAAGGTGATTTCAGTATGTTACATCGCACCGGTTTCTTACTGGCACTGCTTGCCTGTTCTTCATTCACCCTGCTCAGTACAGGCATAATCAAAGACGCCTATGCCAATCAGAATAATACCGATGGAATACAGCAACAGGCCCCGAACAAAATTTACGGTAAAGTTACGGATATAATTGAGGCTTCCGGTTACACCTATGCCGAAGTTGATACCGGTAAAGTGAAAGTCTGGGCCGCAGCGTCCACCACCCCGCTGAAGATCGGTGACATGATCGCATTTACAACTGAGATGCCGATGAAAAACTTTCACAGCAGCTCGATGAAACGCGATTTCCCCATTATCTATTTTGTAAGCCGTTTTATTACCGAAAAAGAAAGCCTGACAGGCACAACCACAGAAATGGCTTCACCGCATGGAACAACCAAACCGGCATCCGCAGCCAAAGCTGTCGAAGGCATCCATAAAGTTGAGGGTGGCAACACCATCGCCGAAGTCTATACCGATAAACAAAAGCTTAATGGCAAAGCAATACGCGTGCGTGGACAGGTTACCAAGTTTACCGCCGATGTCATGG
>Ga0316192_10001701_pt1 | contig 16253 bp, 15 predicted proteins | sample MerIslwburrow_MG_FD_204931 | JGI IMG/M metagenome (GOLD analysis project Ga0316192, IMG submission 204931) | Coastal sediment microbial communities from Maine, United States - Merrow Island worm burrow | ecosystem: Environmental > Aquatic > Marine > Coastal > Sediment | place: USA: Maine...
TTACCTGATTGAAACCCTGGTCAAGCTGTCGCGGCAGATCGATACGCGTCTGGCGCGTGCCAGCAAAGACGAGAAGGCTGCGTTTGCTGCCCGGGTCAAGTCATTAACCGAGGACGTACCGGATTTGCCTGACTTCAGTCATTTCCACGATAAATACCGCGATAACCCGAACAGCAAGACGCGTGAAGGCAACATGCGGGAAGGTTTCTTTGCCGCATATGAATCAAAGAATTGCGAGCACATCAAGCTGTTCAGCAAGGAAATTGATGATCGCCTGCGCAATGGTCCGGATCTGGTATCAGCCAATTTCGTTATTCCCTATCCGCCCGGGTTCCCGATCATGGTTCCGGGGCAGGTGATCAGTCGGGGCATACTCAACTTCATGCGTGAGTTGGACGTCAAGGAAATCCACGGTTATCACGCGGAGCTGGGAATCAAGTTGATCAAGATGGACAACGCTAAACCTAAAGCCAGAAAGTCGGCAGCCAAAGCGAAGGCAAAGGCACCCGTTAAAGCCAAAGCAAAGTCAGTAGCTAAAGCCAAAGCCGCGGCGAAAAAACGGTAACCGGCTTGTGCCAGTAAATGCGCTGTGTAGAAGTGCATTTATTTCGCAAGTAAACTAAACCTGTGCCCACTGTTGTGGGCACAGTTATCTAAACCCTATGCATGATCCCGATATAAGCATTGCTCTGAATGTCAGTCGCGCTATCGACCTGTCGGTATTACAGAATTGCGACCTCGTAATTGGCATATCCTGGATCGAATTGATGGTCTGCCTGAATCCAGTACTCGGGCTTTTTCTGTTCCAGCTAGTGCGCAGTTCGTCTCCTATTCATCCCAGTGTTACCGTCCCCGGAATGGTCGCGCCAACCGTTGTTCAAAACCGAATTTAAGTGGCAGGTTACCTGATTGGTATTGCAGTGATCTGTATAAACTAAACTGCCACTATAACTCTGACACGATCGCTCTACGCGTCGTCCCCGCAAATTCATACCTCATCCCCGAGAGTTATTACGTCATCCCGAGAGTTATTACGTCATCCCCGAGAATTATTGAGTCATCCCCGCGCAAGCGGGGATCTCGCAATTGCGCCATGATCCCAAGATCCCCGCTTGCGCGGGGATGACTGCTTTCAGAGTTCCCTTTACTTCTTTAACTGCTTGAACATGGAGCTTACCGCATAGTCGAGGCGCTGCTTGATGATCGCCGGGTCCGGGTTCTGCTGGACCTCGGCAGTGGCTATGCCGCCCCAGACGGCAAAGCCGGTGTTGGCGTCGATGAGTACTACGGAGAGCGCACCCATGGGTACATTTTCCAGGGTTTCCAGTTTACTGTCCGGGTCAGTCTTGATCTCCATGGTAGCCATGTCGATACCAGCGGCAAAAGCGACGATCAGGTCCGGGCTGGACGAAGATTCAGTCATGCCATGCGTACGCAGCTCTCGGTCGATGAGGAATTTGATTTCGGAGTCCATGTCGAACTGTGGTGGTTCCCACTGACCCTCGGGGTCATAGACGATAGCGGCCGAACCCAGCCAGGTGTAGGTGGAGTAGCCTTTGAGATTCGCTTTGGGGTCGACATCGGTGTCGACCATTATGTCTTTGGTGACACTGCTGGCGCAGCCTGCAAGCAGTAACAAAATGGCCGAGAGGACGATAAAAGGTTTGTTCATGGTAAGTTTCCGTTAAATCCGTTAGTTAAATTAAAGACATCCCTGCTAAACACCGCTGGAACCTCATTTTGCAGCGCGCAAATATAGCGACTGCTGCTTATAAATGCAATCCGTATCCGTTGCACATATGCGTTAACTGCAAAGGCGCGATGTTTAATACGTCGATTGGCAATAGCTGGATCACCACCGGGCGATGAAACCCGTCAAATTTCGTGTTGCCTGTTCTGCCTGTGATCGTAAGCAGCGGCTATTGCGGTGCAAACGAGACTGTCCCTTTTATGCTCTGGTCGGCGCAATCACTTGTTGTCGATCTTTTTGAAATACAGCCAGATCAGCAGGCCGATAAACAGGAAGACTTCGATGTTCATCACGGTGTCCAGTAATCCGTCGCTCATATGCTCAGTCCTCGAATTCTTTTTGCAGCGTTTTCAGCAGGCACACCACGAGTAGCAGCACAACGAAAACAAAGGGCAGGGAGCCCAGTGCGATAATCGATTTTATCGCACTGATGTTGCCGGACAGGATCATGACATATCCGAGCGCGCCGAGGATGACGCCCCAGATCAGTTTGATCTTTGCGCTCGGATTTAAATCACCCCCGGTGGAAAACATTCCCAGCACGAAAGCGGCACTGACGACGCTGGTAACGATGAATAAAAATGCCGCCACCATGACCAGCGAAATCGTCAGCCAGGGTAACGGGTAGCTCTGCAGCATGAAAAATGTGACTGCGCTGACGTTATTTCTGACCACGTCCATTATCTCGGAACCCTGGTTTAACACCGCGTGAAATCCGGCGCCGCCGAAGATGCCGAACCACAGCATGGAAAAAATGGTCGGGCCGAGGATCACGCCGAGGATAAATTCGCGAATGGTTCGGCCTTTTGATATGCGTGCGATAAATACGCCGACAAAAGGGGCCCAGGCGATCCACCAGACCATGTAGGTCAGGGTCCAGGACTGGAACCAGTTACCAATATGTTCATCCATGAAGGTAAAGGTACGAAAGCCATGCGGCAGTACTTTTGCGAAATATTCGCCGATGGCGCTGGTGATGCCCCCCATCAGGTAATGCGTTGGCCCGGCCAGCAGAATAAAAATCAGCAAAGCACCGGCTACCGCCATCGCGGTATTGGATAACTTTGCCATGCCGGTGCTCAGATCGACGACCAGCGGTGGAAAGTAGGCCGCGCAGAGCACGAAAAACACCACGGTGGTCAAACCGAGGCCAGTGCCACTGAGATCAAACAGCGTGTCGATGCCGTCCTTGACCTGGAATACGCCCATCGCGATCGAGCCACCGACACCGATGGCAATTGCGACGATGGCGAGCAGGTTACTCAGCCAGCTGACCAGGTCGGTAACCCGGTTGCTGCCGAAGGTATCGATGATCGGCGACCCGATCAGGCTGGGGCAGCCGCGCCTGAAGCCGAAGTAAGCGATCACCAGCCCGGTCAGCGCGTAGATCGCCCAGGCGTGCAGACCCCAGTGGAAATTGGTGATGAATAATGCCGAGTTTGCCGCCTGCCCCGGGACTGCATATTCCCTGATCAGGTCGAAGTGGGTGAGGGGTTCGGCAGTTCCCCAGAACAGCAGGCCGACCCCCATGCCGGCGGCGAACAACATCGTCAGCCATGAAATCGTCGAGAATTCGGGTTCGTCGTCGTCCTTGCCGAGCCTGATACCGCCGTAGCGCGATAGCGCCAGCCAGATGCTGACGATCAGCATGAAGGATACCGCCAGCATGATAAACCAGGCGCGGCTGATGAACTGGACGTGAACCAGTTGCGCCGCTTTCGTCGCAAGCCCCCCGGCATCGATCAGGCCCCAGATCGCTATCGCACTGGTGATAATCAGTGCGGTAATCAGCAGGGGACTGGTAAAAGCGGATTTTTGGCTGCTCAACGCCGCATGATCGTCGGATGGCGAATCGCTTGAATCATGATTGTTCATTGGCGTCGCTTATATGCCTCTCGGAACATGCGGAAACAGGACGACTGACGACAGGGCCCAAGTCTGTGCGAGTCGATTCGTTTAGGCAAGCTTCAGGCAGGCCATTTCGGGGACAGTATACTTAATTCTGCTAACAGCTGGACTATCATGGGAGACATTAAGAATTAAGTACACTGTCCCCGAAATGGCACTTACTTAAGCTCGCAACTATCGTTATACCAAACCAGCAATGACCGGATAATCGGTGAAAGTTTTCGCGAATGCCTCGGCGGCAACGCCGCCTGCGGTTTACTTCGCAAAAACTTTCACCGATTATCCTGCCATAAGATTTACTTGGCATTTATATTTTGGATTTGTTTCGATAAACCATGTTTTCGAACTAATGTAAGTGCCATTGTATACTGTCCCCGTATTTTCCTGACGTCTTGACGTTATAACGTCAAAGCGCTAGAGTTGTGTTATGAGTGAAACCACCCAGAAAAGGGCCACCGTTTACTTCGACCCATACCTGCATCGTGCGCTGCGACTGAAAGCGGCTGAAACCGATCGCAGTATTTCCGCACTGGTGAATGAGGCGGTCAAAGCCGCGCTTGCGGAAGACTTCAGTGATATCGAGGCCTTCGAAGCCCGGGAAAATGAACCCGATTATGCGTTCGAGGATGTCGTCAAGGACTTGAAAAAGCGTGGCAAGATATAGCATGCGAATAAAGAAATCGGCCCGCGAAGAACTCGAATCTATCGCTATCAGGGCGGATCGACGGCACCTCATCCAGCGTATTGATTCACTCGCGGACAACCCATGGCCTCCGGGTGCATTGAAGTTGTCGGGCCTCGAGCTTTATCGTATCCCCCAGGGACGTTACTGCATCCTTTATACCATTGAGGATTCGGCGTTGGTGGTTCATCTGATCAAGATCGGCGATCGCAAGAATGTTTACCGAAGCAAATAAGCAATTCCGGGAGGGAAGCGCTATGAGGTTTAGCAGGTCTGGAATTGTATGCCTGTCAATACTGGGTAATTTCGTCTGCTCAACTGCCTTCGCGGCTGGTTTTTATATTTCCGAAGTGGGTACGCCGGGCAGTCTCGGTTCCGGGGGCGTGATCAACCCGACCAATACCTACACCGCCGATGCGGCCTGGACCAATCCGGCGGGTATGACCGGGCTGGATGACGACGCTATCCTGGCGGGCGTAACGATTGCGACCGGTGAAATCAAATTCGATTCCGATATCGGGCCCGCTGGCGACGATGGTGATAATGGCCTGGATCCTGCTTTGATACCGAGCTTTTTCTACGTGCGCAAGCTCTCCGAAGATGCGCGTTTCGGCTTCTCGGTGGTCGCCCCTCTGGGTGGTGGATTTGATTTTGGTAGCGATTTCGTCGGTCGTTATGTCGTTACCAAAACATCGCTGGAGGGCGTTGGGCTCACTCCGAGTCTTGCCTATCGAGTGAACGAGCGTCTCTCCGTCGGTGCCGGCCTGTCGGTGGTTTATACCCGTTTTGAACAGGATATTGCCTTGAACCAGGCGGGCTTTGCGGATGGCAAGATCAAAATGGAAGATCTCGAGGATTGGAGTGCGCAGGCTATTTTAAGCCTGACTTATGAGCTCAGCAGTCGCAGCTTGCTCGGCCTGGTTTATCGCTCCGAGACGGATACCGAGCTCAGCGGAGATATCAAGGTCGAAAATGTGCAGGGCGCATTCTCTGCCAGGACAGATCTGGATGTCGACTGGAAAAATCCGCAGTGGATCGAACTGGGGCTGCGTCACCATTTGACGGATGATACGACCCTGTTTTTCAATCTCGGCTGGCAGGAATGGTCCAGGTTTAGCAAAAACAAGCTGGCAATAAACACGCCGGGAGATGCCGTTGTGGAGCTCGATCGTAACTTCGATGATACCTGGCATGTCGGCGTCGCCGTTTGGCAGACGCTGGAAAATGACGCTCATATAACCCTGGGTCTGGCCTACGAAAGTTCGCCGGTGGATGACGAAGACCGCACTTTCGATCTCCCCTTCGATGAGCTCTACAAGCTGGCGGCATCCTATTCCTGGAGAGGTGACCAACAATTCGATTATTCGATCGCTAGTACCCTGTATCTTTATGGTGACGCTGCGATTGACCAGACCCAACAGGGGGTTCGGACCAAGGGCGAGTTCGATACCAATGTCGTCGTGTTTGTGGGCGCTACAATGAATTACAGATTCTGAGCCATGCCTCAACTCGACCCCGAAACTATTTCAGTAATCAACTTTATCAACCTGTGAAAGGAGTGTAACTATGAGTAGCTTTATCAGTAAACCAAACGCATTGGCAGCACTGGCAACGTCCGCGGTGATTCTGCTACCCGCAAGCGCAAACGCATTCGAATTCACCCTTTCGGGGCAGGTAAACCGCCTGATAATGAATGTCGATAATGGCGAGACCAGCGGCGTGGTCAATGCCGACAACTCGGTCAGCGGTACCCGCGTGCGCGTCAAGGGTGACGGCGATATCGGCAATGATTTAACCGCCGGCCTTTATTATGAATACCAACTGCAAAGTAATCCCTCCGATAAAATTACCGCAGACAGTCTCGATTCGGATGGTATTGGCGGCGATGTTGGTGCCGGCGACAATTTTTCAAACCGGAATGCCAATGTCTGGGTCAAGGGTAATTTTGGTAAAGTAACGCTCGGTAAGGGCAGCGGGGCGTCCGATGGCTCGACCGAGGTGGATAAATCAGGTACCACGGTGATTCAATACACGAGCGCCAACGGCGATATTTTGAGTAGCATGGAGTATGGTGATTCCGGGGTAACCGTCGGTGACTCGCGATCGGGATTTGATGGCCTGAGCCGCAATGATAATATTCGTTACGACGCCGCGGTGAGTGATTTTTCGTTTGCTGGCAGTTACGGCAATGGTGATAAAAAGGAACTGGCCGCCGGATACAAAATGGACAACCTGGAAGTCAGGGTCGCCTGGTGGGACGGACAGAGTAGTAATGACGACGTTAGCGGCGCCGCTATATCGGCCAGCTGGGAAGCTGAAAACGGTATAAACCTTACCGGTGCCTATAGTGGCACCGATGCGAGTGACGATGGGGCTGACGATCCGACCAATATCTATCTGAAACTGGGTTACAAGACGGGTAAATCTGCCTATGGTATCGACTGGTCTGAAACCCAGGACCTGGGCCCCGGCGATGCTAGTTCGGTTAGCCTGGCCTGGGTATATATGCCGATAGCAGGTGTAGAAGTCTATGCGTCATACCGGGTCGAGAGTCTCGATGATGTGGATGGAGAAGATGATATCGATGCCCTTATTGGTGGGGCCAGAGTCAAATTTTAATGATGAAACATATAAGTTGTATATGGCAGCTGAGGCGGGCCATTCTAGCCGGTGCTTTGCTGGCAACCGCTGCTGGCTGCGGTTCGACAAACCTGGGAAACATAGATGAAACGGACGATCCTCGAGAGACTATGCCCGGGCCCAGCGTACTTGCCGACGAACAGGGTGAATCGCCCCTGACACTGAAAACGGGTGCCGACAAAGAAGCAGCCAAACCGGCCCCGGTCGCTGCGCCGGTAATGGATGAAAAGGCCGAGTTTGAGCAATTCAAGAAATGGGATGATCTGCGCACGAATGCCGCGGATTCGGCAGAGTACCAGGAATTCCTGGAGTGGATAAAGTATCAGAAATTTAAGGCCGGGCAGTAACGCCCGGCCTTTTGCGATAGCGAAATTATTCCACGGGAATGCAAGCGTTATGAACCACCCGTGGCGCCGTATTTGGCAATCCAGGCTTTAACCTGGGGCGAGTTCGACGCAACTGAATGTAGTAATCTCAGGTAACGCTGAATACCGGCGGTTTGCCCGCTTTTATCCATGTAGGATACCTGCAGAAAAGCGAGGTCGAGGTTGTTCGGCCAGCTTTTGGTCGCCGAATCGATGGCTTTCATCGCCGCGTCGGTTTGCCCGAGCGAATCGAGCGCGACAGCATATACATAAACATTCCTCGGGGATGAATCTTGCTGCTCGATAGCCGTTGCAAAATACTCGAGCGCCTTGTCCTGCTTACCTTCTCGAACCAGGAACAAACCATAAGCATGGTTTGTATTTGCGCTGTCGGGCGCCACCTTCAATGCGAGTTGTAACAGCTTGCGTGCTTCGTGATCCCTGCCGGTAGCACGGTAAAGGTCGGCTAAATTGATCAGCGTTGGCACATAGTAGGCTTCGATTTCGAGCGAGCGCAGGTAGGCATTTTCAGCCAGAATGCTGAAACCGAGGCTGGCCTCGAGATTGCCGATGGAAAGCTGCCCTGAGGGAGAATCGGCATTGTAATTCAGTACTTCGCGGTACTCATCGATGAGCTTGCCGAGTCGCTCGGCATCCTTGCCTTCGAGCTGGACCAGCGCATCGGCGAGTATGCTGGCGACTTCGAGGCGAATTACCCTCACCGGGTCGTTGATCAGCGAATTCAGCAACTGCCAGCGCACTTCAACCTGCATCGGTCGCAACGCACTCACCGCCGCGCGACGTATTAGCGGGTCCGGATTGGCCAGTTGGCTGGCAGCCGTCTCAATGGACAGGCGCGAAGGAAATCCGGCGAGTTTGTTGAGCAGGGTGGCCTGGCGGATCGGGGTCAGGTTCAAGTCGGGTGGATTCGATGCATATTCTTTGAAGATCAACGAATCCTGTCGATCCAGTCCCTGGTTGATTATGGGCCAGATATTTTGCCGCTCAGTTGTGCCCCATTCAGTCATCGTCTTAACTGCCCAGGCGTCGGTTTTACCCTGGTGGCATGTGGTGCAGGCATTGGGAGCGTTCGAGACCATCGACAGCTGTGGATCGGGAATCGTGAAACTGTGGTCGCGTCTCAGGTCGACCGACATGTAGAGTCTTTCGGGCATGTGGCAGTTCACGCATTGCGCACCGGCCGACCCCGTTGGATGCCGATGATGATTCGTCGTATCGAAGCGGTCGGGTTTATGGCACTGGGCGCAGAGCGCGTTGCCCTCGGCTATCAACTTGCCCGAATGCACATTGTGACAATTATCGCAGGTCACGCCGCTGTGGTGCATCTTGCTCTGCAGAAACGAGCCCATGACGAAAACTTCATCGTCAATCTGGCCATCTTCAAAATAGAGCCCCTGGTCAAGCAAGGCCAGTCGATACTGATCATGGTAGTCGGCGAGCGGCGTGGTATCTCCAAGTGACGAACGCCGCGAGTGGCAGCCGCCGCAGGTGTTGATAGCCGTATTGGAGATGCTGCCTGAAGGCGAGGCGATATCGTCGTTGCCGCGAAAAGCCCAGGCAAGTGGCGGCGTTCGCTGTCGATCAAATCCGGTATGTGTCGCATTCAGTTGCTTGTTTGACGCCAGGCTCAGATGCCCGGTGGCTGGCCCGTGACAGGACTCGCAGCCGACGCCGACTTCGGACCAGCTGGTCGCGAAACTCGAGTCGGCGGGGTCGAAGTTCTTGCGCACGTTGGTGCTGTGGCACTCGATGCAGCGGCTGTTTGCGTTCTGAAAATGGCGCGTCCAGAAGAAGGGGTGCTCGGGATCGATATCTTGGTCGGTTTGCAAATGGTACCAGCGTTGCCCGCCTTGCACTGCAGGCCGGCTGTCCCAGGCCACATTCAGCGCCTGCAGGTGGCCCTTGCCAATATCGATCAGATATTGCTGCAGCGGATAGTGCCCGAAGGTATATTTGACAGTGTAGACAGCGGGCTCACCATCCTTACCCACGGTTGCTACCTGGTAAGTTCCATCGTTTTCGAACAGGCGCGTGTCGATACCGTGAAAGCTGACGCTGACATCGTTGAAATCACCCAGCACGGTGGCTTTGTTGGCGGGCTCCATCGCCTTGCGATGATCCGATTGTTGCCAATCGGCGTATATATTCTCGTGGCACTGGACGCACTGCGCGGAACCGGCAAATTCAGCAGGCTGTTTAGCTGTGGCGGGAAATGTGACGACCAGCAAACACAACAGGTGTAAAATGCCTGGCCAGGTATGCGCCAGGGTGACGCGTGGATTTTTCAACGTAATGTCCCTTATCATCGAGGGCTAGATTAGCAGGAATGAAAAATGAAGAAACAAATTATTATCGTGGCTGTCGCACTATTAGTGTCGGCATGTGCTACCGGCTCCAACCTGGCACCGAGCTATACTTACAATGAGATCCACGTTATCAATAATTCGAAGCAACCGATCCAGAACCTGACGCTAAGAGTGGCTGATTCCGGAGAGATTTTCAGCTGCGAGAATATTGCAGCACTGGGGGTTTGCTCAGACCGATTTGCGCGGCGTAAGTATAAGGAAGGTGCGTTCAGCGTTGACTGGAAATTCGGCGGAAGCGACCGGCAAACCAATGAGGTTGGAATCGAGGTTCCTGCTTATAATTCTCCGGGCATACCGCTGATTGTCGTGCTCGAAATCAGCGAGCAAGGCGCGTTGTCGGCTTACTTTAAGCAGATTACTCCGAACTAGAATCGCGCGTCTGGCTATGGGATAGGCTTCGTTCAGTCAATCCAGGCGACGGCTTCGTCGAAGTCGTCGAAGTCGAAATGTTTGACTTCGGCTTTTACAAAGTGATCGATAATGGCTGGAAATATCTCGGCGATTTTTGCGTCGGTGACCAGCGCGACCTTTTTCACCAGTCGATGATGGTTTTTGACAAAACGGAAATGGGCGATGACGTCGCCCAGGCCCTCCCAGCCCGGGAACTCCCTGGTTTTCACGATCAACCCGTCGAGCTGTCCCTCGCTGTCGATGATGGGGTCAACCTGGCCAGCAATTGCAGCGAAGTCGTCCTTTGTTAAAGGGCCTTGCGGTTCGATCAAGCAGTAGTTGTCGAACAGGGTAATTTTGATCATGTTTTAGCCTTCCTGCTAAAAATCTCGCTGCACAGAGTTTCTCGGATCCTGACCATGGAGTATACCCCGCGGTGCGGGATAGTGCATCGGGAGGTATTATTTGTTAAATTTGCATGGCGCATCCCGGACCGCCTCGAAACGAGCCGTTATTTTTGCGCTCATGTTAAACAGGTTGGCAAGATGCCGTTAGACCCTGTGTTCCAGTCGCCTATCCCTGTGTTAGGAAGTAACTGAAATGGATCCAAACCCTCATTTTTCTGCTTTGTCTTCCTGGGTACTGTTGATCGCCCGGGCACTCGATTCTTATGGCTTCGACAGCGCCGATCTGTTCGCCAGATCCGGTCTCGACCATTCACGCCTGAGCGACCCGGGTGCGCGCTTTTCCTATGCCGGGGTTACCCGGTTGTGGGAGCTGGCGACGCAAGTGACACGGGATCCCGGTTTCGGTTTGACGGTAGCTAGCCTGTGGCATCCGACCACGCTGCATGCGCTTGGCTATTCCTGGTTTGCGAGTAATAACCTGCAAGAGGCATATGAACGGTTGCAGCGCTATGCCCGTTTTATTAACACTGCCGCAAATGGTGTCATGCGAATCGAAGAATCAGCGGATAGCTATTGCCTCATCCTCGACCCTAGCCGAATGAAATTGAGGCCTGCTACGGTTGCGATCGATGCCGGGCTAGCCATGATCCTGAACATGAGCCGGGCCGCTTACGGCGAGCATTTTCGAGCGCTGCGGGTTTCGCTACAACACGAAGCCGCCGGGGGTGAAAAATATCTGCAAAAATTTAACGATGTGTTCGGCGCGCCGGTTGCTTTCGCACAGCCGGAAAACGCATTATGGCTGGATCCGGCGATGGTCGCTGAACCTTTGGCAACCGCGAATATGGAACTGGCCCGGGTCAGCGACCGAATCGTCACCGATTACCTGGCACAACTCGATCGTAAAGATGTCACCATGCGGGTCAAGTCTAAACTGATCGAAGGCCTGCCCGGCGGCAAGGTCAGCGAAGAAGGAATCGCATCGTCGATCAATGTCAGCCAACGTAGCCTGCAGCGTAAACTCAGGCAACAGGGGATGTCTTTTACCCAATTACTGGAAAACACGCGTCGGGAACTGAGCCTGCAATATGTTCGCGACCCACAGTATTCGTTGCACGAGGTTGCTTTCCTGCTGGGTTTCGCCGAACCGGGTAATTTTTCGCGTGCCTTCAAGCGCTGGTACGGGCAGTCACCGAGCCGGTTCCGGCAGGATTCGCTGTCGTGAACGCCAGGCTGTTGCCCTGCTGGACATCAATCTAGTGCTTCGAGGCAGGCTTTTAAAGCTATGACATTATCCTGCTGGCTAAGCGCTATCGTTGCCGCACGGATCGCCAGTGCCACCATTAAGCCGGTAAACACCATACCGATGAGCGCGATCAATATCGACAGGGCCTTTGACACTGATCTGAGCGGTCGAATATCGCCGTAGCCGACCGTGGTGGCGGTAATAAAGGCCCATTAAATAGAATCATACCGCCCCCATGATTCGCGCAGGCCAACTAAGATTCCCAGCAGCAATATCAGCAATGCCAAGAGAACTAACAGCGGTGAGGCTAGTTTCAGGCCCGCGTAAAACGTTTGAAGATAGATATAGGTAAATTCCGGCATGCTTGATTCCCGTGTTGGCTTAAGCTGTAATTCTAACGAAGTTTAATGACTAACAATAATGTATTGCAATTGCACGCGGTGACGGCAGAAACAATTGTCTTCCCGCGCCTACAAAGTCATCCCCGGGCCTACAAAGTCATCCCCGCGCAAGCGGGGATCTTGCAATGGTAGCGCGTTATAAGATCCCCGCTTGCGCGGGGATGACATAAACAGCGCGGGGATGACATAGATAGGGGTACTAACCGGGCACATGGGTAACAGCTAACAATGCGTTTCCCGGAAGTCGGGCCATTCCCTTCCGGCACGCAAAGCCGCGGTATAAAAAGATCAAAATACTTTCAATCGTGTAGTTACCAGCTAGAATAAATCGATACCTATGCGTAACGTTAATCTACCATCGGGCAACAGCATGCCGGCCTTTGGTCTCGGCACCTGGCGTATGGGTGAACATACCGACCGCTACCAGCGTGAGGTAGACGTGCTTCGCGCCGCGCTCGATCTCGGGGTCAGCCTCATCGATACCGCGGAAATGTATGGCGAAGGCGGCGCCGAGGAGGTGATCGGCGAGGCCATCCAGGGCCGTCGCGACGAAATCTTCCTGGTCAGCAAACTCTATCCTCACAATGCCAGTCGTAACGGCGTTATCGAGGCCTGTGAACGCAGCCTGCGTCGTTTGAATTGCGACAGAATTGATTTATACCTGTTGCACTGGCCGGGGAGTATCCCGCCCGCGCAGACCTTCGAGGCCTTCCACGCGCTTCAGGACAGCGGCAAGATAGTTGATTTCGGGGTCAGCAATTTTAATCTAGGTGACCTTGAAAATATTCCCGAACCCGATCAGGCGCAGCTCGGTTGTAACCAGGTTTTTTACAACCTGGCGCATCGCGAGGTGGAATGGGAAGTAGCCGACTGGTGTCGGCAGCGCTCGATTCCGCTGATGGCTTATTCACCACTCGATCAGGCCAGCTCGCTGTTGCGCGCGCCGGTCCTGACCGAGGTGGCCGCACGACATTCAGCCAGCGCGGCGCAGATAGCATTGGCCTGGTTACTACATCAACCCAACACCGTGGTGATACCCAAATCGGTGCGACCGCAACGCATCGAAGAAAATCTTGCCGCGCTCGATATCAAACTCAGCACCGAGGACCTGGCCGAGCTTGACAAGGCCTATCCCGCACCTGCGCAACCCGTGCGCCTGGGCATGCGCTAGTGGCCTCCCGAGCCACTCGTTGAAGCTTAGCCCGCAACACAGTTTCGCCGCATTTTTCTTTCTGCAGAACCTGCCACGCGGCATGTTGCTGACGGTTATTCCGTTGCAGGCCTATGACTTGATGGGTAACGCACAGGACACCAGCACGCTGCTGTTCGCAGTTGCTATTGGCGGCATCCTGGCCGCATTGACCTTGCCGGCGTTTATAAAGCGCATCGGTCTTTACCCGTCCTATCTATTGTCATGTGCCGCGATGGTGGTCTCCGCATTGTTAATGATGAGTACCGAGCTGTGGATTTTTGCGGCGGGCCTGTTTTGTCACGCATTTGCGATTGCTGCCGCGGAAGTAACCCTGTCGCTCTATGTGATGGGACGAATCGCGCGCTCACAGATGACTAGCTTCGAGCCATTGCGGGTATTTGCCAATGTATCCGCGCTGACTGTCGGCCCATTTCTGGGTGTTTATTTGGAAAGCCAGATTTTGCACCAGCTGCCTTTTATCAGCTGTATTGTTTTTATGCTGGCTTCAATCTTCAGTTTTCGTCGGCTGGGCCTGGACCGAACAGTCGTTCCTGCGTCGAAGTCGGACAGTGTTAACCCGCTTAAATACCTGCCGCGTTACCTGAAGCAGGCGCGTTTGCGCCTGGCCTATGGTCTGGTGCTGGCACGCTCCTGCTGGTGGACAATGTTTATTATCTATGTCCCCATTTATGCGCAACAGTCCGGGCTCGGCGAACTAACCGGTGCCGCGTTGGTGTCGATTGGCACGGCCTGGACGCTGTCGGTACCGTTTTGGGGATGGGTGGCCCGCCAGTACGGGGTCAGGCGGCTGATGTTCCTCGGTTTCAGCCTTAGCAGCGGGCTTACCACCCTGGTGTACCTGGCCATTGATGTACCGACCATCGCCTCGGTGCTGCTGGTGGTCTGTGCGCTCGGTGCGACCATGCTCGATGGTGTCGGTAACGTATTGTTTTTCAGGGCGGTGCGCGCCGCGGAGCGTTCGCAAATGACCGCCGTGTTCGTCACCTATCGTGACACGGGCCAGCTATTGACCCCGGGCCTGTACGCGGTATTGCTGAGTTATTTCGCGTTGCCGGTAGTCTTCGCCACCGCTGCCATGTGGATGTTCGTGGCGGCCGGGTTTTGTCGCTATATCCCGCAGCGCTTGCGCTGAAGCTGACCCCGATTCATTAAAGTAATCCACCCGTCTGCCGATAGTTCGCTAGTATGCGAACGCTTGCAGTTAACCTGACGATTGGGCTGGAACCATGAAAACCCCTGATTTTCCCGCAAATGAAAAGGAACGCCTAAAGACATTGCGTTCTATCGATATTCTCGACACCGCCCCCGAGGAACGTTTTGACCGCCTTACCCGCATGGCCAGACGGGTCTTCGGAGTATCGATCGCACTGGTCAGCCTGGTCGATGAAAATCGGCAATGGTTTAAATCCAAAGAAGGTCTCGACGCCTGCGAAACCGGGCGCGATATTTCGTTTTGTGGTCACGCGATTCTCGGCAATGATGTTTTCGTGATCGAGGATGCACTCGAAGATGAGCGCTTCGCGGACAATCCGCTGGTTACCGCTCCGCCCAACATCCGCTTCTATGCCGGCGTGCCGCTACGCTACCTGGATGGCAGCAAGCTCGGTACGCTTTGTATCATCGACCAGCAACCGCGTAGCCTCGACGAAGACGACTACGAAATGCTGCGTGACCTGGCCGAGATGGCGGAGAGCGAGTTGAGCGCGGTGCATATGGCGACCATCGACGACCTGACCAAGATATCCAATCGCAGGGGTTTCGTGTCGCTGGCACAAAACAGCATTAGCCTGTGTGCGCGGCAGCAGACACCCGTATCGATGGTTTTCCTCGACCTCGATAAATTCAAGCCGATCAACGACCAGTTTGGGCATGCCGAGGGCGATCGCGCGCTGGCGGCGTTTGCCGGCCTGATGCGTAAATCGTTTCGCGACTCAGACGTATTTGCGCGCATTGGTGGTGATGAATTTGCAGTGCTGCTCACCAACACGGAAGAGGAACTTGCGCGTCAGATCGTGATTCGATTCCGTAGTCTGGTTGACGTCTACAACGTCCATGCCAATCGTGGTTACAACATTGAGTTTTCCGACGGCATCGTCAGTATAAAACCTGACCAGGATTCTACGGTTGATGATTTACTGCGCGAAGCCGACGTGCTGATGTATGAGAAAAAACTCGACCAGATGCCGAAAATCGGCCTTGCCAAAGAGGCCTGAGTCGCCCCGGTTCCAGCCGGGTAACGAGAGATGTTAGTATGTGGCTCTACAACCGATATCTCCACCAACTGGAAACCAGCACATGAATTGCACAGCTCGACGGCAAAAGCTACGCGCCATATTTAACGGCACTCAATGTATTCACCCGGGGTCGGTATACGACCCGATTTCGGCACGAGTCGCCGAAGACCTGGGCTTTGAAGCCGGCATGTTTGCCGGATCGGTTGCCTCCCTGACGGTTCTGGGTGCGCCCGACATAATCGTGTTGACCCTCACTGAATTTGCCGACCAGGCGCAGCGTATCTGCCGTGCCGGCGAATTACCGCTGATCGTCGATGCCGATCATGGCTACGGTAATGCGCTCAACGTCAAACGTTGTGTCGAAGAACTGGAAAGTGCCGGGATTGCCTGTCTTACGATCGAAGACACATTATTGCCGCAGCGATTTGGCAATCACGGCACCGAGTTTCTCGATGTTGCGGAAGGGGTCGGCAAAATGAAGGCCGCGTTAGCCGGTCGGCAGGACCCTGACCTGATCATACTGGGTCGCACCAGTGCGGTAGGCCCGAATGGCGTCGAGGATGGAATACGGCGCGCGCAGGCTTATCTCGACGCCGGTGTCGATGGCATCATGTTTGTCGGTGTCAAGAC